>Ga0115848_101152_pt1 | contig 10978 bp, 8 predicted proteins | sample InSIn3gowninarea_FD_83862 | JGI IMG/M metagenome (GOLD analysis project Ga0115848, IMG submission 83862)
TGAAGACAAAAGATAAGGGGAGCTTCTAAAAAAAGAATGGAAAGGGGCACATGATAAAGAGTAAACGGAGGCTTATCATTTGTCAAATTGCTCCATAATAACTATTCACAATGAACTTCATATTAATGCATATTTTATCTCATACATATATATATGTTGGTTTGATTTCCTAAGTGAATTTAGAAATTGAAGACATCAACAAATTCATCCTTCACAATATTGAAGCAACACAACCGAGGGTCACATTGTACGAACTAAAGAGGAGGAAATGGGATAGTGACAGGAAATAATTCAAAAATTTGAATGGTAGAAGCATGCCTTATCTTGCTCATTTAAAAGAAAGTATGCCAATAGCATGCCTAGACAATTGGGTTGGTAATCAAGTCAGAGAGAAATATAGTGCATATGGTCATTACGCACGTCCTAAAGAGGATGTGGTAAACATAGGGCTTGGGTGCAACAACTAGGTAATTATAATATCATTTTGTACAATTTTAACTTCATACTGTGCCTTTGAATTGTAACATATATATATATATATATATATATATATATATATATATATATATATATATATATATATATTTTTTTTTTTTTTTTTTTATATTTATAACATATATAAAAATTTTTTTTTTTTTTTTTTTTTTATTTGCATTTGTTCTCATATATGTGGGCATATGGACATCATTTGTGCACAGAGGATGCCAATGATCGATCCATGATACAAGACTGTGGAGTGGAAGTCGAGTTCGACCAATGTATTCATGTTATCCACCGTAATCAAAACCTAATGCAGGGGATGTTAGGTTATGTTGGAAAGATATAAGAGATCATTCAAATAGACTTATCTTTGTTCCAATGTGTTATTTCTAGGTGCAAGTGGTGGGAGACCTTTTATCAAAATAATGTAAAGGAGGATCGTGATAGTGGGTTGATATCTATCAACTCTAGAAATATGTGGCATGAAGCTAGGGAGCCTTAATTTTTCCCAAAACACTGCAACAAGGTGTTTTTTTCTTCCCATATGTATTGGATAGGGATTCTTATTAAAACACAACCCTAGATCAAAACATATTTTTTAGAACAACATTGTTATTGTGCCAAGCGAGGAAGATAACCAGGGTGATGACAATGGATAGTGATATGTACTTGTGTTATTTCATCATTTATACTATTTTTGTATGTTTTTGTTTTCTCTATTTCACTAATTATATTGGTTTTTATTCGTCTTGTTGGAATTTTATAATATAATTGGTAATATTGACAAACGTTTTTATAAAACAAATTGTAGTGGAAACATTTTTACACTTAAAAATAAGTATTTACAACTATGTACAATATCCATGACAATAAGGATTCAAGGTCACAATCCTTCTCAAATAGGAAAATGAGAAGAAAATAGTGAATTTAGAAATAACACTGAATATTTAGTCTCGATTCGGATACTTATTGGTTTATTAATTAGTTCAAATGTTTTTTCTTCTTGTTTAGTTCAAAATCAATATAAAGCAGTGATAACTCTATGAGGTCTTTAACAATGAAAAAATTGTGTATTAATATGTAAGATTAAATTCTTGACATGAGAGGTAAAGTCATGTTTACTATATTTAAATTACAGTGCTTGCAACATTATGTAAACTAAAAGGAGGTCATGTGCATATATAAAATGTTGATTACATATTTTTATGGACCATAAGATAAACAAATGGGCTTACATGGATGCATGAGAGGCTTTAATTTTTTCTTCATGGATAATGGAACAATTTTGACTTTTCTTCGTAATTATCAATAAAAGTTGAATTAATAAATATGTTATGGCTAAGAATTAAATGTTAAATAACGTGTTGGTGATTGAGAGGCATTTGTTTGACTTTCAAATAGACTTGGTGATGCATTTTTCTTTCCTATTTAGATTATGTAAAATAAATATATATTTTTATGTATTTATAGGTAAATTATTAAAAGCAAACATGTCTTTATCAATGTGAACATGATGTAATATTAGCTAGGAGAAAAGTGAAACAATGAATTTTAGTGACTATCTCATGATAAGTATGTGGAAAAAATAATACTTTTGACTTGTTCATTAAGAAATAATCAAATATATTATTTGTCAAAAGTTTAAATCTAATATAGTATCATTTTTGTATTATTTAACTCATATTATTATTAAAAAGAGTTAAATTTAAACCAATACAATAGAAAATAAAGAACCAAAATAGCGCCAAAATGTTATATCTTTATTACTAGAAAAAAGTTCACTTGCCTCTTTAAGGGAGAACTTCCAATAGAGCAAATCCCCAACTACAAGTAACTTCACCAGCCTTAATGTACATTTCTTGATCCTCGCCTTTGGAGAGAGAAATTTCTAATTTAAATTGGTAAGAGTTGCTATAAATATTAAATTTAAATTGCTAGAAAATCTCATAACTTTAGTAATAAATTAAATGTTATAAAAATATAATTTTTTTAGTTATATTAAATCTAAATTAATTATAAAAAAGTATGACTTAAGTTTTTTTAATTTAACAATAAATTGAGTTTTATAATCCAATATTGAATTGGTTAAATTGTATTTTTGAATTATTATTAATATTTTATATTAAAAATCGAATGAGTTACATATTTTCACCTTATTAAGAGCTAACTAAATTATTTTACCTTTAATTAATTTTTCCTTCTGAGAATTGAAATGTTTTACTAATTAAGTTAGAATGAATATAATTGAACTATCTAAGCAGTAGAAAAATATTTATCGTAATTTTACAATCATAGTTTCAACCATACTAAAATTTGTAATTTATAAAAATATCTTTGCATTTTTTTAAAGTCATTTTGCTTGCAATTTCATATATAAAAGTTTGATATTACTTCACCAATACAAAGTATATAATCAATATTATTTCATATAAATAAACATCATGATGATAATCATCTAACAAACATAAAAATCATCTAAGATACACATTCAAATTCCCTACCATCATCTAATTATATACACCTCAAACACATATAAACGTCAATATCTAGCACACAAATCTAATAATCTAATAGGACATCATGATCATGATCACATCTAGCAAAACAAAAAAATTGTAATCTAACATCATAAACACACACATCCTCAAATTAATATACATATCATGTCAACTAACTATTATCACATACACATATATCTGTAATCACATTGAATGAACCTATCTAACATGACCTAAAAATATACACATCAACACCAACATATAAATTAAGTACATAAACATGAATTTTTTTTATATATAGATATATACAGGAAAGTCAAATAATTGCAATCAAATATCTTATACAATAGAGGTAGTTGTGCGAGCCTGGTCTGCAGTAGAAGATGATGAATGGTCAACTACTTCCCCAATGTCTGTTAAACTCTGAGGTGGAGGAGGAGGTGGTTAGTCTGCAACAGAAGACGATGGATGGTCAACTACTACATCAATGTGGTCTATCAAACTCTGAAGTGGAGGAGGAGATGGCTAGTCCACTTTCTCAAGAGAAGCATAAGGCACATCCTCTAGTTCTAGCATCTCATCATCAAGCAACTAAGGAGGAGATGTACTACCAGAAGGATCACCTACACACTTATAGATTTGATCCGATGGGGTAGTAATACTAGAAGCATCATAATCACCACCCTCATCATCATGATCATGATAACCACTCTCATCATCATCATCATCATCACCACCACCACCACCATCATCATGATTACCACCCTCATCACCATGATCAACACCCTCATCTGACATATCTACCACTACATGCCTTGCATCCCTCATTGCTACCAGTAGCTTACTAGCTCTAATGACATGACACAAGAGACATCATCTTGTGAATACTGTCCTTGTATCGATCCACGAACCTAGGATTTGTGTTGATATCTTTATCCCTTGCAAGGAAGAATCCCTCCTCAACCAAAACTCTGGCCAATATATCATAGTTGTCCATCTGAAATCATAGACTAGCCTTATGGCTGTGAATTCTCATAGCCCCTTGAGGATGTGCTTCACCCGCTTGGGCCTCACTCATATCCTCATCTCCTTCATCTAGTGTGGGAGGAGGCATGTCCCCATCGAATGTTTCGATGTCTACAATATATATAGTACACAACAATAATTAAATAATTTCATTAAACAATTTAATAAAACAAGTTAAAGAACATGTTAGAATAAATTTTATTCTAGTTAATTAAAACAATAAAATGAAACTAGATTAATTTAAATAAAACATTAATATTACCTCTATTATCTTGAGGTTGAGCCAGTGTGAAGAGGATGTTCGGACACAGTCTCTAATCAATCCACATGTACGGAAACACCAACGAGACAAACACATGGTCATCCTCACTAGCAAGTAGCACTACTATCTAGGAAGAAAAAATACTAGCTAGATACTCGGACAGGCCTCTCTTAGGAATCATATTCCCCCACATGGGCATCTGGACCTCAATAATCGACCTAGGAGGGTGATGGTCAAATGTAGGCATCGTCTCTATAAACCTCTCAAAAAATAAACAAAAAATCTCTGAAGCAGAAGGGAAAGTCTCCCTCCCATGTATCATCACACAATATCTATTTAAAGCCATACACAACTACCTCAAAAAATGGTAGACCATCTAATACAGTGTGGCACTTGAATCAAAGAATCGACATAATGCAAAAGAGGGAAAATAATGTGTTTCCCATCACTACTAAAGTGTTCAATAGTGGTGACTAATAATGAGAGGCACTTAACCTCCGACGTACCAAAATAATAAATCTATAGTTGTCCACCATGCACCGGAAAATATGTTGGAATAATTGCATCAAGTCCAATATATCTCTAAATGTAGGCAAGTTGACTCTCAGTTGCAACTCCATTGAGGAAATCAAGGAACTCAAGAAAATCCTCCCCTCTTTTCAATAAGTGATAAACTATATGTCCTCCTCAGTGGGCCTATACCATGCCTTAGGACTGACATGGAAACCATGCTTCTGGACACTCCATCGATGAATCAGATGCACCAATAAGACAGATTTCACCTTTAGGGATGTAGCCTCCTCATAGTACTTAAGAAGGCATACCTTCCTTAAGATCACTTGGGTCACTGTAGTAATAAGGCGAGGATATGAATCCCTCTCCCTCTCTCTGGCCTCCAATGGTTGGACCATATTGTATTGGTCTACCATTTTCTTCAGCTCTTACTATTGCTCCCTATGTTGACATCTCTACTACATGATTGTCATATAAAATACATAAGCATCATATATAAAATATAATTTTTTTTAATTAAATGAAAAATGTATATATAAATATGGAAACATAACTTTCAATTAGAAAAAAAAATCACTGATGAGCCCAAAAATAGTTATCTGCTAGCTCCGGTGTGATGTCCAACACAACTGCACTAGCATTGATGCACACATACTATGACACAACTATTGGTTCACAAATTTAAATTTTCATTGCAATGCATCACACCTATGCACCAGTGCACACATATAAACTTTCCGCACCAATACAAAACGTTCATATTATCGAATGCACTAAGTTATAGCTATATTTTAAATATAATAATTGCAGTGTATTTGGTAAAAATAAAACCACTAGGCCTAACTTAAAAATTGTATGCACCAACGTACTATTTATAGATTAACTGATGTGTTTTCATTTACCAAACACACTGCAACAATTGCAGTGCTTTATGTTCATGCACTGTACAACAATACACTCTCTAAATTTACAAGGTGCATTGTTATCGGTGTGAGCCAAACATAGCAAGCGCACCACGCAAGATTTGTTTTTCAAAAACAATGGAATTTTTAAGCTAATTTTCAATTCTAATCTGCTAAAGAATTTAATTAGAAAGAAACATAGACAATACCTGGGCAATTTTTTTATTGGGTAGGCATTGTTCATACATAATGGAGAAAAACAAGTTTTACCATGATTTGAAAAAATTAGAAAGTCAAGTAGTCACCAAAATATGGAAGGATGGTGAGCAAGAGAAGCACCAACGTTAGGGAACTTGCATGAGGCAAGAGTGGTATCAACTCTTAAGAGCTCTCCATTATTGTAGATGGGAAAAATGAAATTTATGGTTAGGAGGATTTTTTTTTTAATCTTCCTTTGGTGCATTACTATAACCACAGTGGCGCTGAAGATATCCAAGAGAAACAATTTTTTTTTTTATAATTAAAAAATTATATTGGTGCTTTTGTTAAGATGTCTCAGGGAATTCTAATATAGGTATGACACTGGTATATTATTTGACTATAGCACTACTCTTTCTTCAAAAATTAAAAACTACATAACGATGCTCTTTAGAAGATGCCTCAAGGCATTTTAATACATTTAAAACATTGGTGCATCATTGGAAAATAATACCACATGTTTTTGAAATTTAAAAACTATAGCAGTACTCCTTGGTATGCACCAAGAAATTTTACTAATTGGTGTTGTAGGTTATGTAGCACTAAGAATTTTTAAAACTTAACCCTTTTCTGGTGCTATTGATTATTCAAGCACTGATGCACTATGTTATTTAGTGCACCATGTTTTTTTATTTTATAAAAATAGTTTTTCCATGGTGCACCATGTTTTATGTGACATTGATACTTGTATGGATAGTGAAGCACCAAAAAACATCCGCTAAAACATCTCCCATGCACCTCCACTAGTGACGTCCACTACAAATACATTTTTAGGCTATTTTTATAGGGGCTTCCGCAAAAAAATTTGCTAGAATGTATTTTCCTTATAGTTCTTAAGACTCATTGACATCAATTGTGATCTATTGCACATTGGTTAATGATATGGGTTTATGGGGAAGGCTATTTGGTTCATGATTCTAACATCAATTTGTAGAAAATGTTCCAATAAAAAAAAGGGGGATCAAATATCCGACATCATCTTACAATGTTTTAATTTCAACATTCCTAGAATTTTTTAGACGTATAAGTATATATCTAGGTCAAATTTCATTCATTTCTATTCAGGGCAGAATCAATAAGTATCTACCAACATCAACATTCACTCCATCAATTCCAATTTTTTGCAATCATAACCTATGTTTTAAAGATCTATGCCTTTGTATAGGTTAAATTTGATCAACACAACCTCGACATGCTTAGGTTTGATGACCATGTCAACGAATGTTTGTGACTAAACAAATTTTGAGGTGAAAATGCTTTCAAATTATTTGATTTATTAAGGATTTCTTTATGAAGACAATTTTAATGGTTGGATAACTCAAAAATAAGAAAATATACATTTTTCCTAGTGGGAGAAAAATGCTCATATTATGAACCTAATGTCAAAACACTATTATGCAATATTTTCGTTGGTTTTCTTCTACTTTAGAGAAAAAATATAAAAAACTACTGGAATTAGCTTGTGCACAATTTAACTTGGAATGTGAGAAATATGTTAATGGATATCGATTAGTAGCATTTCTAGGAATGCCAAAGTTCCATGGAGAGGAAAAAAAGGCAATATGAATATAAGAGAAGAATAAAGTGACATGGCAATGTTTGGACGTAGTTGTTGCTTCAAATTTTGTAAGTCTCTCTTAAGGAAGTCTTTTGGTTGAAAACTACAAATTGAAACAAAGTTTTTAGCTTTAGCTTCAAAGTCATTTTGTAAAAATAAATATTGACTTCTTTGCATATATTTGTTATATCATTCTTTTTCCTTGTGAGTTGGATTGAAAGGACTTTGTAAACATAAATGGTTACTGTTGTGGCATCTGCATTATTGGTCAACCACATACATGCTTTTAAGTATGAAGTTACTTTGGTTGGAACATTTTATTTCTAGTTATATGTTTCAATGATTATCAATATTTTTCCTCTTATGAACTCAAAAAGTTTTCAACCATGAGAGAATAGTGCATGCTCTTGACAATACAATCTCATAAAGTGAGCGATAATTGATAAAGTTATATCTAATGAGCTCCAATTAGAGCTATGTAAATAAACGGTTTACTCATTGTTTCTCAAAATTTTACTATAAAGACCATAATCAAGAAATATAAGCCTAAAATACTTTTCAACCTCCTTGAAATTGACCACCATAGGTATTAACACCAATAAGGAACCCCATTCAAAGTTAAATCAAAAAAATAACTTGTTGCATCAAAATTCCATTGAAGGGAAAGTTATAACACCACCTGGTTTGGTTGAAATGAGATCACCTTCGATGATAATATTGATAAATGTCAGTTTCCATGTTCATATATTATTGTATCGGTGACAATTAGATGCATTTATGATACAACCATTGTACAGGGGAGATAGATGGTTTTTGTGACAGTAATGGTGATAAGGAAATGGGACAACTTGAACATGCCAAAGGACTCTGTTGGAGATAGATTTGTTTTGAATGAGGAGATGCAAATACTTTAGTGTGGAGGAGATGTCGTGCTCCCATATTTTCATCTTTTCCAATACCTAATTCAAACTTTTACCACTCATCTCCTATATTTGTAACCACATATTTCTCATGTAATTATGCATTCCTAACCCTTTTAACCCAAAACCATTTGACAGACATATAGAGGTAAAAAATTGTATTTTCATTCATTCCTAAGACTCTAATGAATTAAATGAATTTTATTTTTATTTTTCTAATGATAGATTGATTAACCTAGTTCCTATACCAGTGTTTCACTTTGGGTACTCGATCGTGGTTAACATATTTGCACCCTTCTAAAATAAATTCAGCAACATGGATTTTCAATCCTAAATTTTTAAAGTAATTATAAGATTATTAGATCACACTCAGATCACACATATGAAGCTCTAGCTCCAAAGTAACATTACATGTCACATTTTCCATATAGTCAACTTTTGCACAATTTCTGAGGTGATGAAGGAGAATATAAAATTTTTAGAACAATGGCTTTGTCCTCAGTATGGGAAGTTGGTTACATCAAAGGCCATTTTCCATAATACTAAAAATTTTGAAAGATATCCTTCGTTCTTTAATGTCGATCTACCTAAATGCAAAAAATTGCCCAAATTTACAATTAGTGCCTAGATTTGAGGAAAACACCACATCAATTGTCTAATCTACAAGAGGAACACATCTCAACTTTCCTTAAACTATGGGAATGGGTTTTTATGAATTACTTGTATTATGGAAAACAAATTACCCAATTTTACCTTGGATATTATCATTTCCTAACTTGTTTCTATTTCACAAAGAAAAACATATATGAGATTAGGGGATTGGTTCTGATCCACCCCAATTCTCGTCTTGTACAAATATTTAGATGTAGAAAAGAGTTGGGTTTTGTATTCATTATATTTGTAATAGGCTTGTGAAATGGTAGTTGATTAGAAATTCATTATGCCAGAAATATTCTATGTTTCCATCATGCATATAGAGTTCGATATTTCATCAATGAATGCTACATGACCTTGGATATTTGGTGCATTACTTCAATCTAATCTTATTTTTCTTGGCAGTCTTATTCAGGTTGGAAAGGGCCCCTCAATCCTAGGTAATGATATGCCTCTTTATTTTCCTAGTTTATTTCATGTTATTTAGATTGTCTTTATTGTTCATACATTGTTTTATGCTCTAACGCTTTTCCTTTAATTTCTGTATTTGATTTCGAGAAACTAACCACAAAAACTAGAATTCTTTGTTCATTTAAATCCAACCTACTATTTAATGTATGAACACTGCTTTATAGAGTGAAATATTTCATTTTGGCACTATGCCACAGGATTTAAAACGAGGATTGGAAGATGGTATTTAGATTCAATTTGTTTATCAACATTTAGTCTTTTTGTATGAACATGTTATTTCATTGTTAATTTTCATCAATTCTAGTTGTCAACATTAGATTATAATGGATTAAGTATTTAATCCCACGTATACTTTTCTTGCATCTCTATGTTTATGATGTTGGTTTGATAATTAAATGTAGGAAATATAATACATATATTTGTGATTATAGTTGATGCCTTGGATGTAAGCACTCCATTTCGATACCTTATTCTTGGCTCCTTTTTGGTTGATACTCTATAGTCAGGCTCATTGCAAAATAAAAAGATTCTTACCTAAGAATTTAAGTACTGACATTTATATATCTTTTTCTCTTCCTTCTCCCCTAGGAATGGACTCTTTATGTAGGCTTCTCAAAGAGATGGGAGGATGTATTTGGAAATTGAGGGACATCAATTATTAGAACATTGATGATCTTGAAAATTTTTGTGAGTGCTTTCAAACAAAAATCCTCATTATAAAGGACCTTTTACTAACACATATTTTCATGTGAAATCATGAGCAATGCATATTCTAAACAATATTTCAGCAAACCACCAACATAGAAAAAGAAACAAATAAGAAGCAATCATAAATGCACATTATGATAACAAAGTTCATCTAGTGTGGCATGTCTTTTCCCATGAGACATTCTCCTACAGAAATCTCACTCACAAGTGGTATCCTCCAGTGTGACAAAGGAACAATATCTCACATACGGTGGCATACAATGATCCTCCAAAAAATTGGCATACATGGATCTCAAATTCAAATCATCATCTCAACAAAATCAAATGAACACATGGCGAAAATGCACCTTATACCTCCAAGTTTAGGGGCAGCCTGAAAATTGGCTACTCAGATGAAGAAACAACATTCCATTGAGTTACTTGTGAACAAATGTGAAATCTCAATATAAACATGAACTCTTTCTGTCTTGGTAAAATTTGGCCTCCCAGGAATCTCAAATATTCCTCAAATATTCTCTTTTATGGGTTGACTAAAAACCAATAGCCCAAATGAAGAATATGACTGTGCCATCACATTCCTACTAAAAAATTGAGTCATATGAGTATAAATTTGTGAACCAATAGTTGTGTCATAGTATGTGTGCATCAATGCTAGTGCAGTTGTGTTGGACATCACACCGGAGCTAGCAGATAACTATTTTTGGGCTCATCAGTGATTTTTTTTTCTA
>Ga0115848_101153_pt1 | contig 10978 bp, 13 predicted proteins | sample InSIn3gowninarea_FD_83862 | JGI IMG/M metagenome (GOLD analysis project Ga0115848, IMG submission 83862)
ACTCTTTTTCGAAATAATGGCGAGAATTCAAGCAAACATGAAAGATAACTCACACAATCAGTACTTACACAACTCATTGTTTATTTGGCGAGAATTCAAGCAAACATGAAAGAGTATAATTTAATTCATTTTCTCATGCTCTCGCTGTAATTTAATTCCAAGATTCTATCAGCCTGTCTTTCAGAAGCTTAGGGTGGAGAATTAATTAATCCTGGAGTTTTCTATCTATTTTACGGAATTGTCAAGGAAAACGCATGAGAATGAATGAAAGAAAGAATACCTGAGGAACGAGCATTGTGCCGACTGTTATCCCGGCCATAATGTCGGCCTGCAGGTATTCTCTCCATTTGTAGGTTCGAATCCAGCGGGTGCAGGGCAGCAACAGCTCCAGCCATTCCATGGCAGACTTTCTTTGTATCCTGGAAAGCCATTTGGCAAAATGACTAGGACTGGGACGAATTAAAGATGATGCAGAAGATGGAGGAGGATGTTGCAGAAGAATGACCTTCGGCGTCTGCCGACTTCCACTGGGGGCTGCAGGGTCACCTGAGAACGAATAAGAGGTAGACGGCCTCCCCTCCATGCTTCCGCACAGCCACTCCCTCGTCCCGACATGCCATTGTTATAAGGTTGAACCAACCCACATTTGGTCAAATTGGAATATTTTATATTTACACAATGGCTTTTATTGTGTCTATAGAGGTGATTCCGCTATTATGTGTTTTATTGGTAATGTACTTAGATGGGATTTCGATCAAACCGTGTATCCAAGTACGACACGTGCGTTATGGCAATCAATGGAGTGGCAATGTACTTAGATGGGATTTCGAACAAACCGTGTATCCAAGTACGGCACGTGCGTTATGGCAATCAATGAGTGCCTGTAGGTGGCCTACTATGTTTACTGTCTTTTCTGTTTGATTGACGGCCTCAAAATAATTTAATGTACATTTTCATGTGACCTGGCAATGCCGTGAGTCTCTCGATTTGATTAAGCTTTCTGACAATATTGTTAAAAATATATATCAAAAAATGGTTAATTCTTCAAAATTTACCACAATGATTTATATCTTTATTTGTAAAGTATATCAAATTAACATTTATCTTGTTTTCAAATCAAATTAAAAAATTTAGTGGTGAAAGCGATATAAAAAAATTAAGCATCGTCTAAAGAGATATAAATCTTGCCTGGAAAATTATGAAAATTGGTGATAAAATCTAATATAAATTTTTAGAAATTAGGGTTATGGATGGTAAGTTTTCGATAAAATCCAATGTAAATTTTTAGAAATTAAAGTTATAGTTGTCAAGTTTCAAGATTTTGGGTGCAGGGAAGGTTATTGATGGTGTTGAATCTATTTCCACCATAAAAACAAGATTCAAACACTTTTATTGTTAGATTTTTTGTTTTAAAAATGGTTGGAATCTTGTGATTTTTGGCTGTCAAGACAAATTTGATTTTTGGTTGGGAAAGTTGTTTCTTATATTTGATTAAATTTGATTTTTGGTTGGGAAAGTTGTTTCTTATATTTGATTTTTTTTTTTAAACAATTAAATGATTTTGATTTAATTTTATAATTAAACATAATTTTGTTTAAAAAGTGGGTTTATTATTTTATTTAATATGATAAAGATGCATTCTGTGATGGGGTGTTAATGCAAGTAACATGATGTATATTTAGGGGTTGTGCCTACCACCCTCGGACATAATGTATATTTATGACAAAGGGGTGTGGCCAACCCCTTACATTCACATGCGAGACCCTAGATAGCCTCATCTCATTATAAACCTATCCAAATAATGTCTTACGAAGCAATTAGTGGTGGATTGAGCAGAGGCGGCAAGGCTAGGTACTCGACCTCCCTATGGGTGTTTTATGTTTCAATCGGCGATGAATGGTGGTTTGCATTATGGTTTGGGTTTGTTGTAGTGATAGCGAAGACAAGGCTCGTTGTCTTGCAAGGGTGTTGGTGGCAAGAGTTGAGTATCTTTAGCATTGAGGTCTCTTGTTTGAAGCTTGGAACTCTGGCGCGTGGCGAGCCAGTGTGGGCTTCCCTTTCAACCCCTACGCTGGAATTCAGGTCGATTTCTTCCATTGTCTGGCAATTTGTTTTGACTTAAGTATTGGGGTAGGCTTTGAGGCTGTAGGTTTGATTTCTTTGTGCTGGGGAGTTTGGTTTCAGTCTATTTGCCTGGATTGGGAAGGTTTGGCAACTTATCTGTGTCTTTCACTTGGGGGTCTACTTGCATTTGTAATGTATGGGTCTGTTGCTAAATTTTATGTTAATTTTAGTGACCATCATCTAGTGAATTCTAAGGTTTGGTCCGGAGGGTTGCTTTGGTCTTGGCTTCCTAGGTGTTTGAGAATTTTTCGTGACTTGGGTTTATTGTACTGTGTGTTTGGGCATATGTTTAATGGTGTTGGGGAAGGGGTCCTTTTCATAGGCTTCTACGACTATTGTACAACACCCAGGTGATTCCCTAGGGTTCGACGTCTGTGTCACGAGTTTTGGGGATGATTTAGTAGGTTGGAGCTTTGGCTTTGTTGTGGATATGTCTGGTTTCATTTCATTTTTTTTTTGCAAGCAGAGGTATTTATAGTAGCTGCTCCATATGTGCCCTCATGGTTTCAGACATGCCGCATATGTAGCAAATGAGTTGTAAGAGTGGGGGAGGGGGCAACAATCTGCAACGGCCGAGAGGAGTGAGGCTTTTCACTCATGACTCGGTTGCTACATATTTTAATTCAATTCCGCCAAAAGAAAGAAAAGAGAGATACGTAAATTGGAAACTCGAGCTGGGGTGGAGAGACAATCTCACACTGATTCAATTTTTTTGGAGAATATGTCTACTTGGGTTCCTAACCATGGGCACATTAGGGGAAGGAAGAAGCAATATTTGAACTTTGTGGCATTGCATTGGCAAATGAAAACCTTGTTGGGGCTTGTCTTGAAGAACAAGTAGGTGGAGTGGTATAATGTCTTCACCCAGGAAGATATCAAGGGAATGCTCAGAAATCGACATTTTTACTTGGACAGAATTGATGCTCGTATTGTTCATGTTGAGGGGCGTATTATATGTGAATCTGATAGCGGGGATCAACCAAACCCGCCAGGTTCGAGCGCAAGGGATCTCGCACCGATTTTTTCCTCTAAAAATGATTAAAAGACACTCTATTAGCTTTCTTACTTTTTGTTTTTCAATTTTGGTTCAGCCTAGTGAAGAGGGCTTATGTTTTTACAATCTATTCAGGTCTTAGTTTTCTTTATGTTTTTACAATCTATTCAGGTCTTAGTTTTCTATATGTCGGATCTGGTGTAGCTTTGAGTTTTGTGAATTTTTATAACCATGAATATCTGGAGAAATGTTGGTCGATTAGTTTTATGGTAGATAGTTTGAGGAAGAATAAAATACTCGAGGGCAATCTAGCACAACTATATAATCCTGTTTTTTTTATAATCATGTCCAACTTCTCACCCCCATATTTGAACCCAAGACTTCCAGGTGAGACTTCATTTCCACAACCATTGCCAATTGAGCTACCCTAAGCAAAAGATACAATATAAGAAAAATACATAATATTTTATATGTTTAACATGGAAGTTAATGTGAAGTTAACACCTAATATTTAAAATAAATTAATAATTTGTAATATTAAATTATAAAAGTATTCAAAATTTATTTATATTTATTTATATTTTAATATTAAAAAATTTGATATATATATATATTATTTCACGTTTAAAAAATACTCTTACTTTAATGAATTTTCAGTTCACATTTAAAAAGTATATATTATTTCACATTTAAAAAATTACGATGATGAATTCTAAATAAATTTAAAAATATATATTATTTCAATATAAGTAAAATATGTTTATCTCACTTTTATTTATATATTAAAAAAATATTTAAAATAATTGAAAATAATAAAATTATATATAAAATATATATATTTTAATTCCAACTTGATTAGATTTTAAAAAATAAAATAAGTAACTCTCGATCGGGATGAGTGCTCAAGAATGCAGGATAGATATGGTTGTCAAGGTAACTGAATGCTGGGTATAGCCCACCGCAGCCTACTTGCTCATGGCAATGGTGCGGTGGCCTCCCGCATGATAATGTACAAAGGGGCATGGAGAAGTGGCAGCCAGTGCCAAGGTACTGACGGAGGTGGGAAGGACAGGATAGGAGGATGGATGGGACAGAAAGGGAAGGATGGGGATTATGAAGGTATGAAGGGTGACGGGGAGAGCATAGCTACTGAGGAGAGACAGAGAACTGACGAGGATTATCAACCCAGAGACCTGCAACGACACCTTCGAAGCAGCACCTGGTTTGCATAATAGGAGATATGGCAAGACCAACCTGTGGAAGAGGACGAGGTAGAAGGGGAAGGGAGCTGCCTTGTGCAACTGACTCGGGCACCTCGGAGCCCAGACGTGGAAGGAAGCCATTAGAAAGGCTTATCAATGAAGCGGCCACAGTGTACAGGGTAGGGATGATTGCAGGTATCAGGAAGATCTTAGAAGATTGAGAGGCACAGATAAAAGAGGAGGCAGATTCAGAAGAGGAAATGGAGGCCTAACGTGAGGTAATCCCGAACCCAGGGAACACAAGGGGGAGACTCACACAATTCAAGCAGACTCTATACTTGTAATGGTTCATGAAGAGCCTCATGGGGAAGGCAATGGAGCAGTTATCAATGGGGATGGCACTGACCCTTCAGGACATGCCAAACTACAAGAAAGACCTGCAAGCCATCCAGTTCCAATTGTGCAAGCAGGACATTCGCCTAGATCGTATTCAAAGGCATATCCCTTGTATTATCGAGCTGGTAGAAGCACCAGGAGACTCAGCTGAAGACCCGGCCCTGGTTGACTCAGCCTTAGAGGATCAAAAGGAATAGTCAGGTTCCTGAATGTTTTTTTGGTTTTTAGCAGATAGCATTTACTTTTATTAATGTATGCTTATGATAGACAAAAACTCAGACTCTTATCATGATATAGATGTATATATAGCTTGGTTAGATTGCCTTAAACTATATTACTTTTGGATGGCATATAACGAGGATAGGTGGCCAATAGACTTGGTTTCCCATTGGGCAAGTTGAGGCCACCTATCTCATCTATGTGGTGTAAACTTGTCTTTTATCAATAGAAAACAGAAGGTCCTACCAAGCCTTACCAAAAAAAAAAAAACAAATTTTCATATATATATAATCTAAATTTATTATTTCTAAAAAAGAGATACATAATATTTTATGTGTTTAACATAGAACATTCATTCACATCAATACAATGATATGATGTTTATCTTAACTCAAAGCCAGATTGTTCCATATGCCACTTAATGCCTATCTCACATGTGAGTCTGCGGTGCAAACCTATGAAGACACTTGATTACTCTATGGTCCAAAGGCATTTTATTTCTCTGCACATTTTGATTTTCAAAAATATCTCTCTACGGCTCGCTCGTAATATATCTATACAACTTCTCTGCGGCTCGCTTGTAATACATTTTCTACGGTGGAGTTCCTAGTATGTGGCACATACAGTGAGCCTATCTCACGTGTGAGTCTGCGGTGCAAGCTTGCGAAGACATTTGATTACTCTATGGCATTCGATTTCTCTGCACAATTTGATTTTCAAAAATATCTCTCTGTAGCTCGCTCGTAATATATCTATACAACTTCTCTGTGGCTCGCTCGTAACATATTTTCTATGGTGGAGTTCCTAGTCTGTGGCGCATACAATGAGCCTATCTCACGTGTGAGTCTGCGTTGCAAGCCTGCGAAGACATTTGATTACTCTACAGTCCAAAGGCATTCGATTTCTCTGCACAATTTGATTTTCAAAAATATCTCTCTACAACTTGCTCGTAATATATCTATACAACTTCCTGTATTTGACCTTTGACGCTTTGGCGAACTTTAACAAGAACTTTGTTATGGTTGTATGGTTCCAATAGTATATATTTCCATGGTTGAGTAATCACACTAATCTCTGCAATAGATGAATAACATTGATCTCTGCGGTAGGCAAATTTTCCAGCAAATCGCATATATATATCTCTTATTATTTTTCTTCTAACTCCACCAACGAATATATGCGCTTGTGGTTCTTCGATTTTCTAGCGAATCACATATATATCTCTACGCCATCTTCCTGGGTGAAGGTTTGCAGTCAACGGTGGAGTCTTCTGAGCTTCTTTAGTGAGGATTCTTCCGCCTTCGAATCGGATATCAGATCTGCGACTAAGCGAGGTCGTTTCATTTTTGCGGGTTCGCATATATACAAATCTAAAGTATTGATCCTCGGCTATCTCTAGGGCATCATCCCAAACACAGAGAATTCAATCTTTTGGCTAAGAGGCTCTCCAAACTAGCAAAGCAGAAGCATTAATGTGCCAAGTTTGATCTAAAGTGATTTCTCGTGTGGTCTATCGGGTCTGCGAATCGAGTCTGCGATGCGATTTTTCCAAATACCTTTCCAATCTTTGCAGTCTAAGGCATTCATCTTTCCAGATCCAACCCGGTCTGTAGGTTGCGGTTCGTCCGAGGCACGTGTGATCTGCGGTCAGGTTTGTTGATATCAGGTGCACACACTCCTTATCTTTTTCTAATACATATCCACTCATATATTTTCAAGTATGAATAATTCACCACAACTACCAAAGATTACCAAAGGTAGACCTAGCACAGTCACTCTACAGAGCCTTTATAAGTATATAGAGTCTTTACAGAAACGTAGAGAAGAAAGAGAAGTCAAGCTACAAACAGAGTTAGAGGCCATGCTGGAAAATAAATTCACATCTCTTGAAGACAAGATCCAAAAACAAATAGAAAATAAAATAGAACTATTGGAGAATAAAATGGAGGCAATGGAGACTAGGTTGCAGGTTATAAAAAAGGAAAAACCAAAATACGAACCAAACATCCCAGCAAGGAGATGTTGATGCTTTAGAGAGTCTTAAAATGAAGGAAATGATTAAAAAACTAGAAGAAAAAGTCAATAGCCACCTCACCCTAAATAGTGTGGCAAGTAAATTAGATATCAAACCAATTAAAGATGAAATGAAAAAAATGATAGAATTAGATCATGAGCGTCACAAAAGGGCCTTGAACCTTATAATCTTCGGTTTGAAAGAGGAGGTAGATGAGGATACTTTAGCCACTGCCCAGACAGAATTACAAATTGAAACAACGTGTCTCACAGAAGCAACAAGGTTGGGGAAATTAACTAAGAATAAAGGAAGGTTGATCTGAATAAAGGTGAGCTCTACTGACCATAAGTATGACATACTTAGTAAAACCTCAAGTCTAAAACGAACGAGAATATTTATAAATGAAGATCTCATTCCAGAAGATCAAGCAGAATTAAGAAAGGAGGTTCAAAAGGTAAAAGAAGCTAGGAAGGAAGGAAAATGGGCAATAATCAGAAATAGAAAAGTCGTTTTTCAAGATAGAAACCAAAAAGATAGTAATAAATAACAATTCAACATGCTCCGAATTCTTTCTTGGAATTGTCGGGGCTTTCCATGGAACAAAGGCCCCAAGCTAAGTTGGATCTCGAATGATGTTGATATTATATTGCTTGTTGAAACTTGGGAGCACGATGAATCTAAGGTCCCTAACATAGATGGCTTTGCACTATGGTCTACCTGGAACAAGCAATCCTCCCGTAAAGGCATTGAGGTTATAGCTTGTTACATTAAGAAGAACATCTCCCCCATGCTAGGATTTATAAAAACGACCCTTACAACCAATATAGTTGGATAGAGATTACTAACATTAATGATAAAAAAACCTACATAACAATATGTTATTTTTACCCCATCAATTCTAACTTCTATAAGAAAAAGAATCTAGATAAAAATAGTCCTTACAATGATTTAGAGAATGATATTTCTAGCCTAAGGAATGAAGGTAATATCCTTTTAATGGGTGACTTTAATGCTCGAACTTCAAGAAACCAAGTTATTCTTCTAAGCAATCATTCCAACCCTAATCCTCTTTGGTTACACGAAGACCTTACTTTGGTTAGCCGGTACAAAAGGAGCTTTGAAGACCTCGGGGAGAATTTGTTTGGGTCGGAGTTAGTCAAGCTATGTAATGCTCAAGATCTCATAATTTGCAACGGTCTAAAGAAGTGGCCCAATTCTAGCGAGATAACCTGCATCCATGGGCTTGGTAGAAGAGTGGTAGACTATGTTATTTATGATCTCCCTTTATACAACGAAATAATAAATTTTGACATCTGAAATGAACATGAGCCTGACTCTGATTATAGGCCTTTACTTATAACTCTCAATTTTTTCATGCATAGAGATCCCATAGAAGATAATCCTTATAGCCAAAAAAACTTAATCTTTGATAGAAATAAAAATGATCTCTTTCTAAATGAATTAAAAACTAATTTGCTTCCTTTATCTAGTATAGACAATATAGAAGACCTCTATCATAATTTTACTACAACCCTCTCATATTCTATTAACAAGTTCTTAATTGAAGTTTCATGTAATAAAAGAAATAGCAATACCAACCCATGGTATGACAAAGATTGTAAAAATGCGAGGAGAGCAATTAAGGAAGTTGTTGATGGATCTCTTAAAATTGGCAATATAAACATATACAAAGCCCTAACTAAAAGGGAAAAAAGGCAGTATATTCGTAAAAGACGAGAATCTCTTACACCTCTCTAAGGTAGCGCCTAAGAAACTATGGAGGTAGATTCTAACTAGGAAAACTAAAGATAATAATAAAATTGCTTTACACGACTAGAATTCCTATCTTAAAAATATTTATGAATCTTCAATTGTCATGGATAACTCTGAAACCCTCCTCACAACGAAAGAAGTTTTCTCATTAGAAGACATTATTTTGGGGTTAAACGCCTGGCAAATGGGAAAGCTAAGGATATTGACGGTTACCAGGCGGAAATATTAAAAATTGGAGGTCCTGTCCTCATCCCCCACATCCACAAGATTTTCAATCAAGTTGTCAAGCAAGGGTTCCCTAAACCATGGACTAAGAGCCTCATTATCCCTATTTTTAAAAGTGGGGATACAAATAACCCCTCTAATTATCGGACAATTATGATCAGCCCTCTCTTAGCCAAGTTATATGGTATTATTTTGGAAAAGAAGCTGAGCATATGGCTTGAAAGTGAAGGTAAGTGAGCTAAAGGCCAAGCAGGTTTTAGAAGGCAGCACTCAACAACGGACCACCTCGTTATGCTTAGGATCATTGTGGAGGAATGCCACAATGATAAATCCAATCTCTTTTGTTGCTTTGTGGATTTTAGAGAGGCTTTCGATACGATTCCTAGAAACAACCTATATAATAGATTAGAAGAGCTAAAGGTTCCTTTCGAGTTGAAAGCTGCCATAATAAGGTTATACGAGAATGTAATTTCCAAGTTAAAGAGCAATGAGGGGTGGTCGAAAGATATTAAGTGTAATATTGGAGTTAAACAAGGTTGGTCCCTCTCCCCTACCTTATTTGGCATTTACATCGACAAGCTAGAAGGTTGTTTAGAGGAAGCAAGCTGTGCTGGCACGATCTTAGCTAGAATAGTCATCATCCTTCTTCTCTATGTTGACGATATTGTTCTTCTCGCAAGGTGCCCATCTGATCTTGATAAGCAACTTAGACTTCTTAAAGATTTTTGCTCTACCATGGTATGACTGTTAACACTAACAAAACAAAAGTTATGATTATCAAATCCAAGAAGGACACTTACGCTAATTTTATGTATGACAATAATAACTTGGAGGAAGTGTCTTCTTACAAGTACCTAGGAATTGATATTCATCACAAGCTCAATTGGAACTATAGCATTGAGAAAAGGATTAATGGCGGGTGGAAAGCTTATTTTGGTCTTGAAAATAATTGTAAAACGACAAACCTCTTAATGTGGGATAGAAAGAAGTTCCTCTTTGAAACTTTAGTCACTCCTGTTATCTTATATGGATGTGACGTTTGGGGTTGCAGCATCTCTAAAGAATCCTGGAGAAAGATTGAGCAAATCCATAAGTGCTTTATAATGTATAATCTCAAAATTAAAAGCAATACACAATATCCTATTCTCCTTATAGAAGTGGGTCTTTTCCCTATCGAGAGCCTAGCTATGACTAGGCTTTTTTTGTACAAGCACAAACTCAATAACATAGGAGACCATAGACTTCCTAAGCTAGCTTTAAATTCTAGCCAAAGCCACCTAAGGCTCAAATGGGGTTGGTATAAAGACACGAGGGCTTGGTTAAACCTTTGGAAGATTGACAAGAATGTTGCATTGCAAAACATTAATAACATTAAAAATATTGTTACTTCTAAGTTCAAAGAAAAAATGTGGTGTGAGAAATATTTAGCAGCTAAAAGAAAATTAAGATATTATAAGAAGGTCATCAACGCCACCTTAGAAGATCAAAAGTATCTCTCTGTTTTAACTATCTCAAAGAAGAAAATTAATATAGCCAAGATTAGAACGAACTCTCATGAGCTCCATAGTGAAACGGGTCATTGGACAGTTCCTAAAACACCATGGATGGAAAGGATCTGCCATCTCTGTGAGAACATGAACATCGAGGATGAAAATCACTTTCTCTTAGAGTGCCCCGCATACAACCACATTAGAGCTTAGTTTCATAATCTTTGTTACAATACTAACCTTCTTAGCCTTTTACGATGTCAAATTTATATTGAGCTCGGGAGGCTTCTCTCCAAGCTTTTTGAGCATAGGAATAAAATCTTAATTCAAACTAAATAATTCGCTTCTTTAGGTTCGATAGACTAAAGAAAACACCACCATAATCTTTGTCATGAAGTTAACACTTAATATTTAAAATAAATTAATAATTTCTAATATAAAATTATGATAGAGGTCTTCTATATTGTCTATACTAGATAAAGGAAGCAAATTAGTTTTTAATTCATTTAGAAAGAGATCATTTTTATTTCTATCAAAGATTAAG
>Ga0115848_101154_pt1 | contig 10967 bp, 2 predicted proteins | sample InSIn3gowninarea_FD_83862 | JGI IMG/M metagenome (GOLD analysis project Ga0115848, IMG submission 83862)
GTGTTTTAAAATACACAGTCAAGAATTGAACCATAGCAAAGAATGCAAGGATAATAAAGAGAAATATGATGAGTTCATTGAGGTCATCAAAGCTTTCAAAGACAGAAGGTCTGTACTTCTTTTTCATAAAGACGGGCATTATCAATCAATACATGTTATTTTCTTTGGTCTCCATTAACTACAAATCCTAATATTGATGAAAATTCTTCTGGAAATTCTGCAGACTTGATACGGTTGATGTTATAGCTCAAGTAAAAAAATTATTTAAAGGCCATAATTCTCTTCTTTTAGGTTTTAATGCCTTTCTGCCTAAAGGTTCTGAAACTACATCTCCTTCTGGGCAAAAACTGGTTGACTTTCACCAAGCAGTTAGTTATTTTAATAAGATCAAGGTAATGTAGATGAGAAATTATGTTAATAAAATCATGATAATGATGATGATGTATTAGTTATTTGATATTTGAAAGCTATTTTATATTTACAACCCAATTTATTGTAACTAGATGTATTTTTGAAATGTTGAACTGGTATAGGAGTCTTTGTTATAACATTCTTGTTTTGATTTATTGTTTTCAGACAAGGTTTCAAAGTGATGAACAAGTATATCAAAACTTTTTGGATATATTAAACATGTATGAATCTGGGAACAAATCAAAAGATGAAGTATACAAAGAGGTACTTTCTAGTGTTTTGCAAATATGAGAACATAAATGTTAATTTCTTCTAATTATTTTAAACTATGCTATTCTATAAGGAATTTAATTCTATTTGTTTGTATGCAGGTGGAAACACTGTTTTGTGATCATCAAGATTTATTAGAAGAATTTAAGCTTTTTCTACCAAACCAGATACGTGGAAACACTATTTTATGATCAAGATTCACTAGAAGAATTTATACTTTTTCTACTAGATGAGAGATTTATTAGAAGAATTTGCATTTTTACTACCAACTGAGATAGGTGGAAATACTATTTTATGTCACCAAGATTCACTAGAAGAATTTATAGCTTTTTTCTAGATGAGACAGATCCAACTCCCATTTCCAATGTGCATTTCTAGTAATTTCTATTGGGTATTTACACAAAGAAATTGTGGAGAAGGAATCTTATCTAATCACTATGTTATATGTTAAAAGATTCAGTGACTATGCTTTATCAATGTAGTTGTAAAAAGTACAAACTTAAACAACCCATTGAAAGTTTCTTCCATTTTATATTAACATATAGTTATGAATAATGTCATAATATTGATTGCAAATTCCTAAAGCTATGCACATTTTTCCAATAAACATTTTATTATTTAGTCAAAGTGGGTCATTATATTACAGACTCAATTCTATTCCATGTGAAAAGATTAGCAATCTTTTTCATGCTTTTAAAAATAACCATGGTTAATTTCATAATTAGAGTTATGTTTGAGAAGGCAAAAATCAATAATAATTTGTAGCAAAAGTTGAATTTAACAAAATAAGGCAGTGAAATGAAAATTGTTTGCCCTTCCTTATATTGTTGCTTCAAATATAACATTTTACTTTGTTTGTTTTGTTATTGCTTTGAAGCATATCCATGTTGAAATCTCTACAATGAATATTGTTAAATAGAAGGGTATATTACATAATGTTAGAATTTTAGTTTGTTTGTTTTGTTATTGCTTTGAAGCATATCTATGTTGAAATCTCTACAATGAATATTGCTAAATTTGAGGGTATATTACATAATGTTTTTGTAAAAGTATGCAATGTGTTGGTCAATGTTGCACAAGGTGCAACATAGCTGCAATATGCATGTCATGAAGAATCATGTTTTCTATTGTAGCTTCTACATTTTTCTCTTAAAACTGCAAATGTTCCAAAATCTATATATCTTCAAGTTTTTGTAATAAGTTGGGTTCTTTCAAATATATTTCTTGTAAACATAGGATGTGAGATTAAATTAAATCATTGTTCCTTAGTAGATCATTTATATGTATTTGTAAGTTGTGGGTTTTTAGAGAGTGTTGAGGTGTATGCATTTGTTTCAATGGACGGGTAATTATAGTGGAGTTCCCATTTTGTATTTTTTTAGAGGTTCGATTTCAAGAGAAATTTTGGACTCTTCTCTAGAATTGGTATTGGATAAACAGTAGAAAGTTACTTGTTACTATTATGGGTAGTTAAATGTTACAATTTCAAGGTGTTTTCACCCTACATGTTCTATTTAATTGTTCCACCTTTCTGTTGGTTGAAAGACATATGGGTTATAATTTTTATATATCAATTTGACACATTTTCCTCTGGCCCATCTACCCTTAAATTCCACCATTAAATTTGTTCTTACTTATCAGTCCCATGTTACTCTTTTGGAACTATAGTGACAATTTATAGTTAGTGTATTATAATGTTGTCAATTAATTAAGTTCTTGAAGATTTCTTATTACAAACTCGAAACAATTCCTTTATTCTTTGTTTTCTATCAAGAATTAGCTCCCATTATAGTTGCAATTCCAAATAGTTTCTTTTCGCATTTCTAGTTTTATTTGGCTTACAACCTTTAATTTTAAAAATAAAGTGGATTATTTAACATACTCATTGTTAGAATGAATAGTTCATGCTTCAATTTTTGTTATAATGTTCTTGCTGAGTATTTTTATCCAATATTTGGAGTTAGTTATTAAATTCTAATCCTATTATTTTATGTGATTTCTTATTTCATCTAGTACAGATAATCTAGTAGGTAAGTTGGATCTGATTTTCTTTGGAACCTTCTTCCCACCTTTCTAGAGAACCTATCCTTCTTCCCACCTTTCTAGAGCACCTATATATATATATATATATATATATATTGCAATTCTTAATAGATTATGGGTAAAGATCTGAATATCTAGCCAAAAAAGCTTTTTCTTAAAAGCAAAGGATTATTGAAGCGTGATTGGAATTGGCTTATAAGGAAAATGGAGAAAGGTATTAACCACTAGTGTGACCATTGGTTATCAAGATGGGTTTGACTAGTTCTAGTTATAACAATATTAGAAGCACAACATGTCTTCTCTTAAATACTATCTTTGATCCCTGGTGGCATTCTTTACAAGATTCAACCGCTCTTTTTCTAATTCATATGGTATGGTAGTAGGGAGAAAAAGGGATTTCCTTTGGTTAAGTGGAATAAATTTGCTCTGCCATAATCCCAAGGGGGCTAGGTTTTCAAAAAAATATTATTATTTATGCCTTGGTAGCCAAGAGTGTATGGAGGATAATAAATTCCAATGGATTATGGATAGAGGTTATTTGATCAAAATCTATAGAGCCAGACTCTACTGGATTGGTTGAGGTGTCCAAATCACACAAAAAGGCTCCATGTTTTAGAAAGCTCTTATTGATGCCCTTCCATCAATTCATTAACTACTTTGTTGGAAAGATGGTAAAGGTGTCCAAGTGAAAATGGGACTTGACCCATGGATGGGGTGCACTTAGGTATATCATTTGCCTGATCATATGATAACAAACATTTTGGCCAATGAATATTACACCTTATCTCAAATTGCAGATCCTATAGATTCAAACACATATCTATATGAAGATAAATATACATACCCATATCCTTAGAATTTCTAAGACATTACCCTGTCCAATTTCATATCCATTAGATCTTGAGAGTATAACAGTGATCTGGTGATTCAATTTTGACCTGATCCATACCTTCATTTAGAGCTCAAGAAAATGATGTTCTAGAGATCTTCTCTAACTAATAGTTATCCACATGTTCATGAAAACGGACGTAGATGCTCTGGTTTCAGGTGACTCACTCTTTTCACTCGGCCTGAAGGTTCGGATTCTTCTCCACTAAAAATGAATCTCTTCATCTGTTTCAAAATTAGAGTGAGATCGGGATGATGACCAGTGCTTCAACTATCGTATAGAGGTTTAAGCCCAGTGATTATACCTTCACACCTTTCTTGGACAGATGAGGATTACTCCTTTAGGGAACATTATATTATCTAAGCGAGCATGGATGTTTTGGAGCTCAAGGTTTAGGTGATACTAAATATAGTATAATCGGCTGTGATGAGCCAACAACTAATACTGTTGCATCTATGATGAGCCGGCACCAAATAAAGGAAAGGGGAGCTATTATCCGGGTGAGGAACTAATGGTACACAGAGCTATTTGTTAACCAGCAACTCTGGTCGTATGAGTTGAGATCTAAGGTTAGTGATCGAGATGCAGTTTTTTATCCATCACTAGTAAGATAGGTAAAGGTAGAGGTAGAAGCAGCTGACTAAGCACTAGACCCAACACCCGTTTACCCAATGGCTGAGGTAAAGGCAGTTGGACACCCAACAATAGAAGTTATAATTAATCAATCAAAGGAGATTACATAATATCCAGTTATACCTGATTGAGATCGAGAACCAAAAGCATATCAACTTGAAGCACCCTACGCCGCGTCTGTCTATCCTGTTCCGGGCCCATCATCCATCTCTTGACGAACATCATTATAGATAAAATATCCACTTATACCTCGGTGGAAGAACTCCATTCTCGTCGTTGGATCATCCTAGAATGCTCATACACCTAACTTGTTATTAGTACCTATTCAATGGTGGCTGCTAGTAACCTATTAATTTAGGCCTAGGCAAGGGAAGGAACAAAGCTATAAGCAAAAGGATTGTAAACAAGTGATTCATTTAATCCAGTAGTTGATTCAGCAACCATTGAAGTAGTTGAAGATACATACCCATGCCCAGAAAGTTAATCCAGCGATCCCAGGACCAATAGTTTATTAGCCACCACCAATAGTACCAGTAGCAAGACCATTCACAAGAGAAGTAGATGTTTTTTCAGTTGAATATGTAGTTGACTCTACAGCAACAGGTTCAACCAAAGTAGATCTTGTCGATTAAGCAAATGAACTAGCACCTTGTGATCGAGATGATGACCTTCATGATTGATTTGTGGATGATGCATACAGATACACATATAGGGAACTAACCACTACACATGGGGAATGGGAACTAACCACCACATTAGATAAAACTACCTAATCTAGTGATAGAGATAGTGATCAAGATGAATATGATGATTTTAGGTCTAGAGGCGAATGAGCTGAAGGAGCTTTTCATGATTGATATAGAGTAAAAGAACTAGCAGTAGCCATGGTAGTAGATATAGCACCAAAAGAATAGATCATGTCGGTTCAGCACCAGTAATAGTAATAGGGCTAAGAACGTAGGTCTCTTTACCAAGAGAAAACGAAAAGCCTACAAACGCAGTGACAGGACCTCGATCCTTTCCATTTTGAGATGGAGAGCCAGTGTCCACCTTTCATGTTAGAGAGCGAGATTCGGTTAGTTCCACATCATAACCATATCTAGTCACACCTGTAGAGTAAGAAACAACAATTCTACCAAGATTCGATCCACTAGTACCGCTACAAGCATATCCAGTAGGTAAATTAGTAGCAGAGTAAGCATCCTAATTACCATATGCAGATCCTCCAGGTTGAGTACCAGTCCCAGGCATTGAAACACCATGAGAAATGACAAGAGAAGTAGTAGAATCCTATGTTTATTCACTAGATTAAGAAAATGAACCAGGACCAGCAACATATAATCTAAAAGCTAAGGTAACACAAGAAGCAAGGGAAGATCAAGACCTAGTAGCAACACTAACCAATAAAGTAGCACCCATAGTAGAAAGAAATGGAGATGCGCCGGGTGTAGTTTAAGTTGTTCAATTTCCAGATCAATACGTAAAAGTGGATAAAGAACCTGTTAGCTACCTATACCAATAGGTTTCATATTTCATGATTGGCAAATTCAAATGCCAAATATGCTCTGCTTTGATGATGCAAAGATCCCATATTTCCAAAAGAAGACAAGGTGTGTACATAGTTTCATGTTTACTAAATTTTGATGGATGTTCCAACAGCCTAATCTGGATCAAGCCATGTTTCAATTTTTATTGTATAATAGAGAATGAGGTTTGTCCAAACTGTTTAATCTTGGCAGACCAATAGTTTAGGTAGAGAATTAAGGTTCCCAACTGCCTAATCTGGGACCTTGGAAGCAATAAGGATAGTTCTAGATAGAAAGTCAAGAGAAAAAGCCAAAAGAAAAGAAAAGGCACATCAGGGTTTGCAAGTCCAAGTGCACCCTCCATGAAGAAACAAAAAATGCTAGGAAAATAGATGGGTAGGCAGATGGGGTTGCAAAAATGTTATTCCTTTCAAAAGAGTTCTATTGATCTAATACAAAGGAAACATCACTGGATAAAGAAGGTCCTCTTCTCCATCATGTTGCAGCAAAGCAAAGGAGCATAACTAACTTCCTTTTCCCATCTTTCACATCCATTACTAACATCCCCTCATCAATTGTGTTGATAAAAGAATTTGAGGTTTTATGTTGGTTCTTATTCCTTTAAAAGCCACATTTCTTATCTAAAATTCTTTTCATTTTGATCTACTCCCTAAGCTAAGTTATCTTCAATAAACTTAGTGATATCACTCCTATTCATCTTTTCCATTCATATTAACCCCTAACACTTATTATCTAATTCCTTTCTATTACCCTTCCCCTACTATTATAACACCATGGTGTATAAACCCCAAGCATTGAATAAATATCCCTCCCCTTGGCATTATAGCCATATGTTCACGGTTGGGAATTAATTTGGCATCTGGTCAAGTTAATAACCCTAAGTCTCACCCCTCCTTCCCCTCTTTTTCCTAACTTGTATTAAAACCCCTTCATTTTCTCAAAATCCCCTAAAAAACCCAAAAAACCTTTGAAATCCACCAATACCCCTTTGCCGCTTCATTCTGGTTAAAAACATTGATAAAAACCCAAAAACCTTTGAGCCGCGCAATTGCCGCATTTCACATAACAAACCCACTTTTTTCATATTTCTAAAGGTTCGGCGTAATGCGCAATTTTGGCCAAAAACACATGGAAAACCTTCCAAAACTGCCCGAAGTCCCGAGGGTCCCACCGGGCGCTGTTTTCAAAAGAATTATTATTTTATTCCGCCCTCCGCCCGTATCGTCCTCACACATCAACTCTCCGTCGACCGTCCGATCGGGCTCTATTCATCCAACGGCTCTCGTGGATATCGGAGCGGCCCCGACGTCCGACAGATACCTTCCGATATCTGTCAGAGCATGACGTCAGGCCTCCGCCACGCGCCCTTCCCACAACGCATCGGAGGTACGACTGATAATACCACCTCCGTATTAAAAGCGATGCGATACGAGACCGCTTACCATTTCCTGTTTCGGTTAAACCGCCCTGCAATGTCACCTCCACGTCAGTGCCCCCGTCCGCCAGGGCGCTGACCTGTTTGCCACCTCACCATCCCCGTGGACCAATCGTAAGCCGCCACGTCACCTGATGATGTCATGCTGACATCATCCGACCTTGACCCCACCTGATGACGTCATGCTGACGTCATCCAAAAAAGCGCCAAATAGCCAAGAAATTCATATTTTGGCGAAAAAACAGAGTTTTTTGCATTTTTAGCGAAAGCGATAGTTGTTTCCTCTTCATGCATTTTATGTCCCTAACTCCGCCAGCCTGCTGAATTCATCCTGAAGACCTCTGGAGCGCCATTTCCACCTGCATTCACGACCATTATTGCAAATTCACCAAGTATTTATCCGACCGAATCCTTCCTACGCCTGGTTTTATCCATAATTTATCAGGGAATGTTTAAACGCGGGAAATAACGGGAATTCACCGGAAAAACCTTTGTGCCTAGTCCCCAACTGCACTTCTAAGGTCGAAATTCATCTGCAGAGCCTTGTTTTCCCGAATTTTTGCCAAACACAGTTAGTTCGCGCATTCGCAAACTAAAATAACTTAAATTACCTAACTTTGCCGTGAAAGAGCTGGTGAGCCCAAACATTTTCCTATCAATCCTGGTGCTGTACTTTAACTACTGAAATTGCCATTTTTACCCTCTTCTCTTCAGAAAACCTCCTTTTTGTCCAAAAATTACTCCTTTGTGTTGCTCTGCATAGTAACAACAGTCCATAGTCCATAAAAGTCATAAAAGTGACTATGGACCCTCCAGTAGCTCCAATTGCTTTGAATGTAGCTCCCCTAAATGCCCCTCAAAGAGAATTGGAATGGAAGCCCCTAGCAGACCTGGATTATCAAATAACAGAGGAAAACCTGATGTCCAGCAAGCACCACATCCAATTGCTGAATGAGTTAAAGATTAAATATGAGAGTGGGACAGATATATTGGGCATTTGGGAATCCTCCCTTCCAATCTTCAAGCTCCCACAGGTCAGACAGTTCCCTGATCTTATTCACCTGTGTGCTGAGCATTATGATGCCACTCAAAGGGCTGTGATTGGCCCTTCAGGCTCAGCTGTTTTCTATGTCACCCCTGAACCCATCAGAGAAATGCTGCAATTCAAAACTAAGAAGAAATTAGTTCCTTTGTCACTCATTGACCTGATAAAGCAAGGAGCCAAATTGACAGATGCTCAGGTCACCAAGCTGAATCAATTATACATCAGCTCTGACACTATTAGATACCCTCCTATTCATAATGTATACCTCAACCAATTGGGCAGAGACCTAGCAGATATGATCAGTCCCATCCTAGGCTATAACTCAGTTGAGTTTGTGGATGAAACCGTGATATTTGTGATGCTCATGTTTGCCCTTGACAAAACACCCATCTGCTATGACTATGCCACTTACATATCTAATAAAATCCATGAGCAGCTAATGGACCTGGCAAGGGAAAGGATGTTTAGATACACCTCTTATATTTACCACTTGATCCTGTATTATCAGCATGAGAAGTTCTCATTCCCTATGAGAAGGATGGATGCACAAGGAAAGTTAAGGTCAGTGGTCTACTGGTCCCCTGTTTTCCATAGCAGACCTGATACTCCATACACTTACTGTGAATTCATTGACCTTTTCATCTACCCAGCCATGTCTATGCTCATGAGTTCACCCCCTCCAAGACTAACAGAGGAGATGCAGAGGATTCTTCACCTGTCCAAAGCATATTGCATTGGAGATTGGTATTTATACCAAAATCACACAGTTATCAGGATCTATGGATGTGAGTTGGCCCCATACAAATTGCCCAGATATGTGCCTATGAGATTATTTGCCCTCGAATATTTCAGGCAATTTGGGAATGCTGATGTGCTGCATTTCTCAGGTAAAGGTAAGAAAGCACAACTCAAAGTAAGAAACTAGCTAGGCCACTTTATCTATAACAAGAGGGAGGAAGGGTGGCAAGAAGCAGACAGAATGCTAGAGTCCCTTGGCCTAGAAACCAGTTTCCTATGGACACCTTATGACCCTAACCATTTCATATCTCTGAGGAGGGTCAGATATAGATTGTCTAGCTATAATCATGTAAGAATTCCTCACATAGAACAATATGCCAATCTATCAGACTGGCAAGAAGGCACTTTGGAGGAACCTATTACTGAAGAAGAACTAGCTCTAAAAGAAAAAAGAGACCTGTTGAAGATAGCTGACTTAGAGCTTTGTACACAGGTTTACTCATTGCCAGGCACACAAGTACAAGCAGCTGCCTCATCTTCAAAGACAAATCAGCAAACAATTCAGACTACTGGGCAAACTTCCAGCAAAGGCAAAGAAAAGGAGATGGAAGAGCAGCAAGTACATCAGCAAGTTCAGCATGAGCAGGTGCAGCAGGAAGAGCCACTACAACAAGGACAGCAACCAGAACAGGTACAACAGCAACAGCAGGAGGGGCAGCAAGGAAAAGAGCAGCCCATGCAAGAAAAACAGGAAACTCAGGCCCCAATATCCACAGGGCAGCAAACTCAAGACACTATGCTGCCTAGGCAAAAAGCCACAATGGAGACATCAATCCTTCAGACACCTCAAAATGAAAAGAGAGGTAAAAGGAGGAACAGAGAGGAAGAAACCCCTTATGCTACATCCACAATTCAAGGGGAGAAAAGACAGAGATTAAATCCTCTCTCTGAGGAAGAAATACCTCTTGGGCAGTCTTTGGGCATAGGTACACCTAGTAGGGAAGCATCCGCTAGTTCCTTTCAGCAGGAACAGGAGAGGACAGTGGGAGGAGAAGTCAGCTCCTCAAGTCAGCAAAGGGGAGCTGAGACAGGCATCAAGCAACAGTTTATTGAGATCAAAAAGAGGAATGAACCAATAAGGATACAGCTCTATAATCACTTGCTAAAAATGGCTCCCACCAATTAGCAAAGATTAATGTCTGCATATGATGTTCAGGAGGGCAAAATGATCATGAGCCACTTCATGCCAGCTGTGATGCAGCCACAGTCAGCTGCAGATTATGTCAGGACTAACCTTGAGATCCTTGCCAAGGAGATTCACCCAATGGATCAAATTGAATTACATAAGCAAACAGGTGAGATGGTGTATGCCTCCTTGGCAGACAAAACATTAGTGAACTACAGGCTAGAAAATAGCCTAAATAACACAACTGCCCAACTTGAGTTGGAGAGAGCATCCTCTCAAGCAAAGGACAACAGAATCAAAGCTCTGGAGGACATCATAATAGAGCTTGGGCATGATCCCCAGGACATCAAGGCTGTGCAAGCATTATTGAAATTAAGAGATGCAGACATGGCAGCATTGAGAAAAATGGTCAAGATCCCAGCAACTCTTCATCCTCAAACAGAAGAGGTTGCCCAACTAAGGCATGACAAGGATGCATCAGCTATGCTTGTAACATTATACCGACAACTGATCCAAACACAAGAAAAGCTGGGTGAATCAGAAGCAGCATTGCAGCAAAAAGAAGGAGGTCAAACATCTCAGCCTCCTCCAGAAATAATTAATCTTGATAAGCCTCCTTAAGCCACTGATCCTCCCACGCACCAAGCAGAACGAGTAGCACCCTCTACATCAGCAACAGTACCACCAACAGAGCAGGCTCCAAGCCTAGATATGCAGAAACTAAAGAATGAGATCCAAGTCCTGGAAACCCAAATGGCAGAATTAAAAGA
>Ga0115848_101155_pt1 | contig 10957 bp, 9 predicted proteins | sample InSIn3gowninarea_FD_83862 | JGI IMG/M metagenome (GOLD analysis project Ga0115848, IMG submission 83862)
TCAGATTCAAATATACAAACACCTCTCTCAGTTTTGTAACAGAGGTTATAGTTTGGGATGTTCAGAGGAATATTTGCACGCATGTTTTCCCGAATTTTCCTGGTTTTAGTCAGTGTTTTCACATGCGGTTTCCAAGCTGGTGGAAATTAATTTTCAAAATATGAAAGATGGTTTTGTTTCTAACATCATCATTTACAAAAACCTCTCTCTGTGTTCTAACAACTATTATGGTTTGGGCAAAACAAAGGTATTACAAGACCCTATTGTTCAAAATTTCGGGAGGAAAAAGCTCAAAGACAATTAGTGACTTGGAGGCCACCTTATCAAATATGAGTTTCAATCAAATTCAAATTTCTCTTATTTATCGATAGAAATGCTCAAGGATAATACCAGAACTCTTCAAATGGTTTTAATTACCTTTATTTTTGTTCTATTTTTGTAATACCGTTTTCAGATATTTGTAATAGTTCTTGATATTTTTAGCAAGATATTTTGTGAGGAAATTTTATAAATACTTCACCAATTGAAGTAATATGTGTGGGCTTTTGATGCCAAGGCTCTTCACTTTTTAATAGATTCTATTATAGTATTTCTAATGAAAGCCTTCTAGTTCCAGTTTGACAGAATTTTGTGTTTTTTGGTATACCATTAAACGATATTACCTCATTGGACAATCTATTTGAATAGCTCCTCTTAGAATTGTTTTCAGTTTGGCCTTCAGTTTCCTTTAAATATATTTTGTTGGGCTTTATAAATCTTCTACGTGCATCAAAATTTCCCTAGTTTTTAAGAAGTCAGTCTGATTGCTTAATTATTAGGAATCTCCTTACATTTTTCTATCATAATCCTTGAAAATATAAGTCATTCTGTCAGGATGGAAGCTGACACATTCTGAAGGGTCCCTATGAGAGAGGCCTTTAATCATGGATAGGGATTATCATTGATCGTCAACCACCCCCAATTAAAACTATAAATCTGGCCATTGTGCTTCAAAGGTTGTTTTTCAGTGACATGTGAACAACATTAAACAAAGCCTCATAACCACTGAGGGAGCCCCCTTTGGTTCAAGGGCTAATTTGAACCTAAAGGCTACTTGAGTTGGTTTCCTAGCATAGTTTTTGCAGCCAAGGGACAAAGTGAAACCAATTCCAAGAGGAGCAATTTCAGACAGATAGTCTAACAAGCTAATCTCTTTAAATGGCTATCAGAAACAATAAAGAAAAAACCATTCAAAGAGGAGTTATCTTGGACAAACAATCCAATAAACTTATCTCTTTTTAAAGGTTATGATTTTGCAGGGAATTACAAGGAGATTAAGACTTAATCTACCTTACCCAAACCTTCTTACAATTGCTTTGAACATATGTAGAACAAGTTATGAAAATACTAGAAAGGCACACGAGAAACACAAAATTCTATCATAACTCGAGCTGGAAGGTCTTCATTAGAATTCTACTAGAGAAGCTATTACATAGTTAAAGAGCCTTGGCATCAAAAGTACACTCCTATTACTTCAATTGATGAAGCATTTATACAATTTGTTACAAAATATCTTGATAGAAATATCAAGAGCTATTACAAATATCTGAAAACTGTATAACAAAAATAGAACACAAATAAAGGTAACTAAAACTATTTGAAGAGTTCCGATACTATCCTTGAGGATTTCTATTGCTAAATAAGAGAAATTTGAATTTGTTTACAACTCATATTTAATGAGGTGGCCTCCAAGTCACTAACTATTTTTGAGCTTTTTCCTCCCGAATTTCTGAAAAATAGGGTCTTGTAATACCTTTGTTTCTTCCAAACAATTACAGTTGTTAGAAAAATGAGAGAGGTGGTTGTAAATGAAGATGTTGGTAACAAAAAACTCTTTCACATTTTTGAAAATTCATTTCCACATGCTCGGAAACCGCATTTGAAAATATTGACTAAAAACAGGAAAATCTGAGAAAATATGCCTTTAAAGATGCACTTGTATCTCCCAAACCATAACAACTGTTAGAAAACTAAGAGAGGTTTTTGTACATGAGGAGGTTAGAAAACAAAACCTCTTTCAGTTTTTCAAAATACGTTCTCATGGGTTTGTAAGAAATGTTTGACATTACTATAGGGAGAAAACATAATTTTAGCTGACCATGAGATAGGCATATGACGTGGGGGTAGGAGATGATGTGGAGGCAGAAGGAAGTCATAGGATGGAACAGTAAGCGGGAGTAGGATGAGGAAGGAGGAGATAAGTGGCAGTGGTTGACTGACGTGGAAATGCTGTGAAAGCTAACGTAATTAAGAAGGGTGGTTTACGCGGGGAGTGAATGTGATTGGTGGAGTTAACTGACAAATGATGTGGCAAAAGGTAAGTGGCAAGAGCGAAATGGATAGGAGAGAAATATTGGGAGGTGGAGAAACAACTTTTCAGGGGGGGGGAGAAGCGGTTAGCAGTTTTTCCTGAGGGGGGTCCGAAATGATGGGAGGCTACCACGTTAGGGTGGGCGCGGTTTTGTATACTACCCATTTTGGACCCCCCAGACGATAAAGTTCAGATGGTGAGGGAGACCCGAAATCGTATTCGGGTCGTAAGATGCGGGAAGATGGGCGAATATGGAGTGCAATGTGACGGAAGGTTAATCTCAAGTGACGGGATACTCGATGGAGCCAACGAGAATTATTTAATGCAATGTTGGGGAATGTGAAATATACGAGGGATGTTAAGACTTAGGGATATGAAGGTGGACAGTAATGTGAGCAGAGGGCTGATATTTTTAAAACTTAGAGGATTAGTATCAAATAATTGACATATAAATCTAAGAGAAAATCCTTTATTCCTCTTGCATGAAAACACATTTGATTTTTGTTTGTAGCGCATTTAGAATAATAGCCCGTGCATTTATAAAAGCATTTAGTGTGCCAAAATATGTTACAACATCAACTCAAATGGGTACTACTTCCCCCTACGGGATGCAGAGAACTAGTAGACCAGCTATCTTAATTGTTGGACATGGATTCATACCATAAAACCATCAACCAATGATCTACCATCTTATGTAGAAATATAACCAATTCTCATGGATCAATCTATCATTTGAATACTACAAACTGCAACCTGCAACTGTAAAATGGAACCATATGCCTGCTGTAATTCAGATACTTTTTCATACTGAAATCTGAAAACTAAAAATTTCTAGAGACTGAAAATATAAGTTGATCTTCATATACTCTTCAAATCACACCACTCATAAACAACAAACACACTGATATACTACATATTGAAACTTAGAATATCTATTCAATCCCCACACCTCTATCTAATCTAACTAAAAAACTTACACTGTTAGGTGTAATTTTATTTCCAATGTAACCTAATGCAGAGTGGATTTATTGACAAACCATATTGCCAATAGTTGAAAATCTGAAGAATAGATACAATATGAACATGAAATCCCATGTGAAACGTATCCTCATAGGTGTACTTTAAAAGCTGCATCCTCTATAGACATTTTAGATTTCTGACCATAGCTGAGAGGGAGAGACATATATTGTTGATTAGAAGTATCAATGAGCCTTGCATAGTAGTAAAGGCAACTGAAATTTCAAAACAGTGGGATCAGTGACCCAGTGGCATCACCATATGACAAAGTGGAGTCGCTAGGTGAAATAAATTCAACCAATACTAAATGCCTACTCCTTGTTCACCAACAAGGAATAGATACAATATTTTTCATTCCCCAAAGAAAGATATATTCATTACTTCGCTCCCCAGTAACGCTGCCAAATGTTGTACTTGTTTCCCGTAGGCAGTCCTTGGTTGCAAAAAATACACCAGGAAACCAACTCAACCAGCCTTTAGGTTCAAGCTGGACCTTGAACCAGAGGGGGATCCCTCAGTGGTTACGAGGCTTTGTTTAACGTTTTTCACCTGTCACTGAACAATAACCTTTGAAGAACGATGGCTAGATTTATGGTTTTAATTAGGGGTGGTTGGTGATCAATGAGATTCCCTAATCATGATTAAAGGCCTCCCTCACAGGGTCCCTTCTGAAAGTATCAGCTTCCAGGTACTACTAAAAGATGGGATTAATTTATGGCACAACATATGTCTGCTATAGCCTTTGTTACCCAGAGAACTTGATGTAATTGGGAATCTAGATATATATGCTTCAAATAAAAGTTGATTCATATATTTGTGTTCTTGTATGATATTGTATTAGCTATTGTAGGTTGTAGGATTTATCATTGGATAAATCCCACAAGCAAAGGCTTTACATGTTGGTGTATCTTCTCTTCTTTATGTGACTCCTTTTATTTACTAGGGTATGGATCTCTATGATCAATCTTTAGTAGTCCATTTTGTATAACGTTGAATTTTATTTTTATAATAATAAGTTAACATTATAGTTTCTGAGTTTGATTGGTTAGGGTTGAATGTATGTTGTTGAAAAACATGAGCATTCAGATCTTGAATCATCTGACTTTCCTTTTTCCAAACTTTTTCTTCAAGTCTATTTGTTTCTAACGAATTTAGAATTTATTGGTATTTGGTTTTTGGGTACCGATATGAAATGCTAGAAGCAGGAATTTACACAACTAAATATTTTGTTGTTTTTGTTTCTTTGATGTAGAGATGGAACCATTCCATGCATCACCCTTGTATTGGGATTAAATTTAGTGAAAGGTACTATATATTTGTCTTGAAGATGTTTCTAGTCATAATGTAGCATTTCTGTTTAGTCTAGATGTGAAAGATTTTGATTTTGTTGATCTTAATAATGTGTTATGATGAACAATAATATATATTATTTTACTTTTCATTTTGAAATGATGTATAATCCAATGAATGGCTATATTGGCAAGTTTAAGCTTGTCAAAGCTAATACATGTGATTATTGATTGGTTATTTGTGTGAAATCTCGTATTACTTCCATTGATTGGAATATTCATACTTAAAGGAGTGACCAATGCAAAAAAAGATAGAGAAGAGAATCAATCTAATGATACCCTTAAAGTCAATATCCCACATGAGATATACACATACAAATTTATGGTCAATTCTTTAGAGTTGGTGAATTCACCTGCAATGCTTTGGAAACACAATGATAATGTTTTGAAGTGATGAAACAATATTTTATGTGTAAATTGTAGCCCAACCAATATTGAGTTGGAACCCAAAACTCTCTAAAAGTCATTTTCCTATTTGTATACACCTTTTGTCTATCTTGGGAAACCTTTAAGTTTTGTCAAACCTTTTTAATGGTCAGCTCCATTTCTGCTAACATATCAAACCCTAAGAGTAGCTTGTCTTTAGGTTTTCCCTTGTTAGTTGTTGTTTTGCACTTCCTTCCATTCAACATTTCAAAGGGATTCATTTTCGTTGACTCATGATAACTATTGTTGTATGAAAATTCAACTAGATGAAGATAATATTCCCACTTGTTTGGTTGTTGAATAACATACATTCTTATCATGTCTTCAAGCACTTGGTTCACATGTTCGGTCGACCTGTTTGTCTAGGGATGATAAGTGGCGCTAAATTTAACTTGGTTGCCCATCCTAATGAAAACAACCTTCTAGAATGCAGAAGTAAAATTGACATCTATATCTGAGATGACCACCTTAGATATGCCATACAATCAAAATATTTCTCTCATAAAAATGTCAACAATTTAAACAAATTTATATGTAGATTGTACCATAATTAAATGGGGTGTTTTACTCAACTTATCCACTACTACAATAAATTGAGTCATTGTGCCTTTTTTATCTAGGTAACCCTATTATCAAGTCTAAGGTAATGACATCTCATTTCCACTCAGGAATGGGTAAGGGATGCAACAACCCTATCAGGTGCCAATGCTTGACCTTGAATTTCTGACATGGAAATGGGTAAGGGATGCAACAACCCTGTTAGGTGTTGATGCTCAACCTTGAATTGCTGACATTCCAAACATTTTGCTAAATAATATGCAATAATCTTCCTCATTCTAGGCAAAAAATAGTTTATGATATCCAAGGTGGGAAACATAGGGGTTCCTGTGAAATTCATCTAACATTAACTCTTTAATAGCCAACTGATTAGGAACATACACTCTCCCTTTAAAATCTGGCAACTCTTCTCTATTTATACCATATTCAGATTGATTCCCATAACTAGTTTCCAATTTAGCTTGTTTCCATAAAAATTAATATTATGGATCTTTTTAGGTAGCCTCCTTAATCTCCTATGAAAAACTAATCTCTACTTGACTATAGGAGACCTCATATACATAATGCAATTTTCTACTTAAAGCGTCAGGCACACAGTTTTCCTTTCCCTTAAGGTTATTTATGTTAAAGGTGAACTCACTTAGAAAAGTGGTCCACCTGGCTTGTCATGCATTAAGATTGGATTGCTTGAAGAAACTTAGATTGTTGTGATCAGTCATTAAATTAAACTTTTGGCCCAATACGTAGTGTCACCATACCTTTAAGGCGTGAATCACAGAAGTAATTTCTAGATCGTAACTAGAATATATTTTCTCGTCATCTTTTAATTTCTGAGATTCATAATCTATCACTCTACCTTCCTACATGAAAGCTTTGACTAATCCTTCCTTGCAAGTATCTGTGTAGACTAAACATTCTTTTGTCAGGTCGACAATTTTTAGTAGAGAGTTGTAGTCAGTGAGTATTTTAACATATCAAAACTATCTTGATAGTTTGTTGTCCATTTAATTTGTTTTTTCCTTTTTTTCATAAGGATGTTATAGGATAGGCGATTTTGGAGAACTTTTCTATGAAGCGGTGATAATACCCTACCAGGCCCGGGAAAGACTAAATATCAACCATGTTTTTTGGAATGGGCCACTCCATGATAGTCTTGATTTTTTCAGGGTCCACAACTATTCCTTTAGATGAGATTAAATGCCCTAAATATTGTATCTGGTTTTTATAAAAGTAACATTTTCTATACTTTGCATATATTTGATGCTCCCGTAGAGTCTGCAACATGATCCAAAGATGCTCCTTATGTTCCTATAAGTTCCTTGAATAAATCAGAATATCGTTAATAAAAATTAGGACAAATTTATCCAAGTAGGGATGGACGATACCATTCATTAGGCTCATAAACATTGTTGGGTAATTCGTAAGGCCAAATGGAAAAACCACAAATTCATAATTCCCATATCGAGTCCTAAATGTCATCTTATAAATGTCTTCCTCTTTTATTATGATTTGATGATAACTAGATTGTAAATCAATCTTATCGAATACAGTAGCACCTTTAATTTGGTCAAAAGAGTCATCGATTCTTGGCAAAATGTATTTATTTTTAACATTTAATTTATTTAGTTTTCTATAATCATTGCACAACCGTAGAGTGGCATCTTTCTTCCTCACGAACAACATAGAGGCTAACCAAGGTGATACACTTGGACGGATGTACCCATTGTCAAGTAATTCTTGCAAATGCATATTAAGTTTTGTTAACTCAAGGATACTCATATGATAAGGGGCTTTTGACACTGGGGTTGCTCCTGGAAAAAATTCTATCATGAAGTCAATATTTTGTTTTCGGGGTAGCCCCAAGATTTTCTCTGGAAATATATTAGCAAAATCCTTAATGACGGGTAAATTTTCAAGGTGGTTGTTTTATCCTTGGTGTTAGAGTATCCAACTTTCACAACATATATCAGGCAACCTTTTTCAAGGAATTTACTTAACTGGGTAGTTGTAATTGGTGGTAACTTAATATGCCTCTTGATCCCCTGACGTTCTCTTCTACTGCCCTCCTTTGTGAGGAAGCTTATGGTCTTCTCCTTACAATTTACTAAGGACTAATGCCCCTCTAATTAGTCCATACCAATTATTACATCATAGGACCCTAAAGGAAACATTTTCAAATTTACCCTAATTTGTCGTCTTGCTATTTCAATAGGGAAATCATCTATCATAGCAATCACCCTTCTTTTAGCTCTGGTAGCTAGCTAAACAAAAAAATATTTTTTAAATATATTGGCTTGTAATTGGCATGATTCAACTATTTTGGGGCTGATATAACTCAGGCTTGCCCTTGGATCTACTAAAATAGAAAAAGTAAAGTTAGATATTTTACCTTCCAGCTCTATCATTGTAGGTTGGTACTAAGCTTGATGATCCTCCATGACAACATTAATTCTTGGCATGCTTCTAGCCACCTCTCCAAAAATAAAAGAATCTTGAATATTGGTGGTCATTTTTGTTTTGGTATGATGTGGGTAGTTCTTATAGTAGTGGCATTCCCCACAGCCCCAACATTGTAAGGGTTTTTTTTGTGTGTTTGTCTTGGTTCCGGTTTACTGGAAACTTTAGCTTTCCTGGAATCATTCTACGATATGAACGTTTGTTGTTTTTTTTTCATCCTTTATTTATATTCTTAGCACTAGCAGGTTTTGTATTCCTGGCACTCTCGAAAATTTCCAGTCCCTTCTTATTCAATTAGTTCCTCCCACCTTCCCCATTTTGTTTCATTTGTTGGTAGGAAATTCAAGCCTTACGAATTGATTCATCAATTGTCTTGGGATCAGGGTTAAGGAGTATCAGTAAGAACAGGGTAGCTAGCACAGAGTGACCAAAGAAAGACAACTGCAAGCCAAATCCTAGGGCCTGCCTCTAGCACATTCAACAAAAACAGGACCAACACAACATCAGTTTACCTTTTTCCTATTATAGAGACTAGCTATTTCTATTTTCTTGCCAGCTATTATTAGTCATCCTAGATATTATCTCACTGAGATATTTGTTGTATAATTTTCTACATAAATACCCCCTTTGGTATGGAGTTTTAGCACAATTTATTCTTTTGTAATCATTTGTTTACATGTTTTATGTATGCCATCATCAATTTCATTTCTTCTTATTGAATGTTATCAAGTTAGATACGTAGAATCCACTGTAACAGAGCTCTACCTTGGGAAATCATTCAATATTTCATGTTTTCTACTGTTTGAGAAGGATCCATGATTGACACATGCCCTCCTCAGCTCCTCATCAGTCTTTAACACCTCAAACCATTAAGCCTAAAGTGCTAAAGCCTATGCCTACATTGCCCCATAGAACACCTTGCATTTCTGACCTAATTTCCTAGACCTAAATTTCCCAGCTCCATCTGATCTAGCGAAACATCAACAAAACCCAATCAAAATTCTCATGCTACTATACCTAGCCTAAAATCCTTACCTGATCCAATCATATTGACGAAGATTCTAAAGGAGAGAGCCCTCTCCTGGCCTTGTAGGGATAGCTACAATGCTAATCTTGGTTTATGGTTACTCTGGAAGTTGCCTCCCTTCAGCCTGAGGTAAATCTAGGTGATAACACAGTGGAGAATCCACTGGGGAATGTAGTTTTGTGTTCCTCAAAAAAATGTATCAAGTTTAGATCTGATTGTTGATGGTGGACAACGATCAGACACCGAAAGGCTAAAATAATTCACTTGGCGACTCCAAATCAATTTCTAGATCAGATCCAAGGACTCCACTAGAGGATAAAATTGACCAGCAGAAACATGAAAGGACAATATGGAAAGATTAGGTACTCAAGTTGGAATTTCATCCAAGACATTACATTCTTTGTTATAAATTATTTTTTCTCTTTTCCTGAGAACGTCAAGAAGGATTTACGAAATATACTGTATTTGAGAAAAGATCCTCGACCTGCATTTGATTTTTTCCGTTTGAAGATTGTGAATACCAAATATTTGCATGCCTTTGATCTTGATCAAGACCCTTCTTTTGAATCCTATGATGACCGTCTTCAAATTGATGAGCCTAAGAGACATGTACTAAATTTTGAGTCTTTTCTTGACCTTTTTGAAGTTGATGAAGAGGATGTTAGTATTAGGATTTTTTCTCTTTCTTTGCAAGGCAGAGTCAAGAGTTGGTTCAAAACCCTGCCTGATGTGAGCATCTCATATTTTCAGCAGTTTGTCAAAGTTTTCCTCGATATGTGGGTGGTCAGATATAACCCTTTTGTTGATTTTAGAAGAGTATAACTAGCTGAAAAGATAGCTAGGGGAGACAAATTTATCACTCAGGTTTTCCCAAAAGTTGTAAGAAAGGGAAAGGAGGCCAAGGTAACCACTAACCAATCTTTTAGATACAAAATCTAGCTAATCTGTATCCAGAGAGGGCTCTCTCTTATGATTTAGCTTAGTTTTTAAAGGTATTAGGCTAGTTATGAAGTTCAAGGGTTTTGTTTGAGTTTGGCTAGTGAGATTCAATAGAACAAAGAGGCAAGATAGAGTAGTTCAGGCCATTGGGCTAATGGAGTCAAAGAAGATGGCTTTCTGGATTTGGTTGCTTAATAGAGGATGGTTTCACAAAGCAAGGTAGTCAAACAGGGAACAAATAAAGACTTGAACCATATGGAATGGACTCAAATTGGGTGAAAGGCAGTTAAGGATCCTTCAACCTATTTAAAGAGGGAAATTGGATGGTTATTGATAAGGAGAAGTTAAGTATTCTTTAACAAATAATCAAGGTGAAAGAAGTAGGAAATAGGAGCAATTAAGATTTCACTGCTTATCCTAATTCTGAAGAAAACACAGAGAACAATAATGACTGAAAATAGAGTGCAATCAAGCATATTCTGAGATTAAATCTTTTCTTTATCATTCAGATTGTGAAACATAGATGATATAATAAACTAAGAAATATTTAAAACACAAAGATATAGATGACTTATTGATCCAGTGGTTGGTTTAGGAAGTCTGTGACAAGTCCTCTGCTTCAATTCTTCATCCTGTAGGCCATGTAACAGTTGATTCCAACATCTCTTTATTCCAAAAATTCAATATTACAGCAAAGTCTAGGAATCCACTGCCAATACTCCATTTGAGGGGGTATTTATGTAGAAAATTATACAACAAATATCTCAGTGAGATAATATCTAGGATGACTAATAATAGCTGGCAAGAAAATAGAAATAGCTAGTCTCTATAATA
>Ga0115848_101156_pt1 | contig 10952 bp, 10 predicted proteins | sample InSIn3gowninarea_FD_83862 | JGI IMG/M metagenome (GOLD analysis project Ga0115848, IMG submission 83862)
TAATTTAGTTTTTTATTTTCTAGGAATCGTTTTTAAGTTGTTCAAAAATGAAAACTTGATTTTTTTCTCAATGTTGCATTTTAGTGTGTTGAAAACTTAAAAATTGATTTGTTTTTTTCCTATGTTGCATTTCCTATTCCCATTTGGCATTCCTTCATTTTTTTTGCAGGCTAGAAACTTGAAACATCATCGCTATATGGCTAGGGATTTTCATCATGTTGGTTCCTTTCTTTGTAATAATGGTGTCGGAGAGTAGAAGAAAGAGGCCCATTAGAGAAGAGGAGGATGAAGAAGTGGGTTATAGTGGATATGATGAAAATCTTGAAGAGGAGGAGTATGTTGAGGAGGAAGGGGAGAGTGGAGAACATGAGGCCACAGATACCCCAACTAGACAAGACCAAAGTCAAACACCTTTGTGGAAATATGTTCAGAAGCAGGAAGGAGGGAAAGGTGGTGGAACCACTAAATTTCTTTGCCCCCATTGCAATAAAGAATACACAGTTTCATACACTCGTGCAAGCAGGCACCTTTGTGGGAAAATGCCAGGGGATGTGGACAAAAATCTAGGAATCAAAATTTGTGTTAGTGTGCCAGCAACAGAGAGAGAGAAATATAGAAATGAAGAGGAGGCTGCCCTACAGAGATCTAAAAGATTTAGGGGTTTCATTGATTCTTATACACCATCAGGTCCATCACATCATGGACAAAGAAGTCCATCAACTTCCACCCATGATAGTGGATATGGAGGCACACCTGGACCAAACATCTCTTTAAGGCGTAGAACCATATTCGATTTCCTTGACGAAGGGTGTAGGAATGATGTGGATTCAAAAATTTTCTGGTTTTTATATGCATGTGGGGTGCCATTCAATGTTCTTCGCTCACCTTATTGGCATGAAATGGTTTCTGCCATTAATGATGCCCCCAAAGGATACAGGAGCCCTTGGTATGACAAGGCCAGAACCGTGGGTCTTGATCATGAAAAAGCTAAAATAAACAATTTTTTGGCTAGAATGACAAATTCTTGGAATGAGCATGGGGTGTCCATTGTCTTAGATGGATGGTCCAATGTAAAAGGAAAGCCATTGATAAGTGTTTTGGCTGTGTTGGTTAGTGGTGCAATATTCCTGTCAACATATGATTATTCAGACAAATTCAAGACCAACATTAACATTGCAGAACCATTACTTGAAATTATTGAAAATACTGGACCATATAATGTCATACAGGTCATCACTGATAATGCTGCTAACTGTAAGGCAACAGGAGCAATTATTGAGGATAAATACCCCAACATATTTTGGTCTGGGTGTTTCGTTCACGCAATGAACCTTTTGATGCATGATATCATTAAAAGCAAACAACCTCAATTCAAATGGCTTGGTGATTTGTGCAAGAGAGGTAAAAAAATGATAAGATTTATTACAAATCATAGCAATACCCATGGGCTTTTCCGTACTCATTCCAAATTGGAGTTGTTGAAGATAGCAAAGATTAGATTTGCTAGCTATTACCTCACATTCAGGTGCCTTTTGAAGGTAAGAGAGTCATTCGCTGCAATGGTATCAAGCCCACACTGGCAGGTATTAAAGGACAGGGTAGCGACAATTGTTGACAGGCAAGGTTTTGAACATGTGGAGGAGATTGCCCTTGATCCTTTGTTTTGGGCATGTGTGAGGGAAATTTTGAATTTCACCAAGCTCATTTATCACATGATTCGGTTTTCAGATACAGATAAACCAGTGATTGGGGAGGTTTATGAGCAGATGGATAGCATGTTGGGCCAAATAAAAGATGTTGTTAAGGATAATGATCCCAACTTGTATGCAATGATTCATGACTGTGTGTGTGCACGGTGGAATAAATTCAATGTTCCACTACATGCCTTGGCATATATCCTTATGCCAAAATACTACTCTCCATCTTGGTTGGGCCAACCTGCACCTGGAGGTGGGGTTAGTATCAAACCTCACACAGATCTAGAGGTACAAGAGGGGTATATGAAGGCATTAGACAAGTTGGTCTCCGACAGGGAGGAGTGTGCTAGATTGCGCCTTGAATTAGGCAAATATTTTAGTTGCACTGCTAACTTTGGTTCTTTCCATGCAATGGAAGACAGAGACAAATTTGATGCTCTCACATGATGGGAAGCATATGGCAGCATGGGACTTTTGTCAAAGTTGGCAAAAAAAAGTTCTCTCACAGCTTGTGAATACTTCTTCTGCGGAGAGGTGTTGGAGCACCTATAGTTTCATACATAATGTGAGAAGAAACAGACTGAATGAAAATCGAGTTGAAAGCTTGGTTTATGTGTATTACAACTTGAGGTTGTTGAGCCATTACTGTGATCGGGCATATGAGGATCAATCATATAAAGTCTGGGACAACAACTTAGAGGATGATAATTTGGAGGACGACATGGTACATATGGAAGAATTGGAAGCAAAACTTGAGGGATGATGATGAAGCATCAACAACCATGCCATCGCTACACACAGGGCCAGTCCTACCATCTAGTAGAAGTGCGGGTGCCAGTGCTAGTGCTCGATATCCAACTATTGTTCCTTTGCAGATTCAGCCTCCACCTACATCCTCACGTTGCCCTCCGCCTTCTAGTCATGGTCGTGGACGTGGTACTCCTGAGCGTACTAGAAGACCACCATTGCCTCGTGGTTCTCACAAATTAGACATTTCTCGTGGGCGTGGCAAGGGGCCAGCCAATAGATAAAATAGATTTGTTGTTTACTAGTCTTTTCTATTTTATAGTAGTTTTTATCTTTTATAACTGTTGAACAGTTGAAACTTGACTCTTTCATATTTAATGACAATTTAAGCTTGAAGTTTGAATTTGAAAGGTGAAACTTTGAAGTTGGCATTTATAAGCTTATAAGTCATTATGAATTATGAATATGATGCTTCATGAAAGTTATATGGTGATCAATGAATCACTGATGATAAATGTTATATATTGATGATGATAAATGTTATATATTGAATTTTGAAATCAATGATGATAAATGTTAATATTGAAATTTGAAATCAATGATGATAAATGTTATGTATTGAATTTTGAAAGCTTGAAACCTTCAGATTGATGATTCGCGAGACTCAAGAGTCAATATGTTGTATGCTTCCAACTTGTGGGCGTGGTTGATGAAGATTATAACTTCTAGATGATTGATGTTATATGATTCAATCTATGTTTTATTGTTTTTTATGTCTAATTCATCATTCTACATGCTTTTGTTGACATATATGCATCAATATATATATATATATATATATATATATATATAAACCAAGGTTGCAAACATCGCGATTTTTTCCGGCCGGCGATTTTATCGGCGATGTTTTCCCGATTTTTTGAAAAAATCGCCGATCGCCAAAAAATCGCGATTCGATCGGAAAAAATCGTGGCATGCTAAAACAACGCGGTTATAATGCGATTTTGATGTTTTTTTTTTTTTCATTTTCACATGGACAGGTTTGGTTATGAGAGCTAAGGAGTGAAGGAGGAGAGCCAAGGAGGGAGATATGTGATTTACAAGCCCAAGATTGGACAAAAGTGAAGAATTTCTTTCAAGCCAAGCGAACAAAAATCGAATTTGGACCAAGTGTCTCCGGCAAAACGTTTTTTCCAGGTATGGGCATCAAATTTGACCCATTTTTTTTTTGTTCTTCCATGGGTTTCTATTACCCATGTATTTTTCATCATTTGTGATTGCATTTGGTTGTGTTTTTTTGTTTTTGTTTTTGTTTTATTGAGAGGAGAGGGTTTATTTTGGTCAAAAATGCAAAAAATTGTTTGTTAAATTTTGTTTTTTATATTTCTTCTTGTGCTCTTAGTTTCTTCCCATTATTTTTGCTTGTGTTTCAACATGTATTTTTTCCCATTATTTTTGCATTGAGTTGAGGGTTTTTTTTTGTGAAAAAAATCAAAATGTTGTATGTAAAATTGTAATTTTTTTTATTTTATCTTTTAACTTGCAATTTTTCTTGTGCCCTAGGTTCAAATTTCAACGTTCAAAGTTCAAAGTTTCCAACATGCCAAGGAAATTAGATCCTTTATGGGAATTTGGTGAACCTCATCAGGGGTTTGACCGATCAAACTTGACTTGCAAATTATGTGGTCATCACATGACAGGGGAGTATACAGGTTGAAATACCACCTGGCACAAATTCCTGGGCATGAAGTAGCCCCTTGCACAAACACCAATCCAGAAATAATTAGAAGAGCCATGAACTCATTGGGAGAAATAGAAACCACTAAACTCAGCAAAACAGCTCTGAAGAGTCAAATATTAGGGTTTGGAGTTGACCGTGAGAGTGGTAGTGGCTCTTCAGCATCAGCCTATTCTACAGGCAGCCCCGTAGCTGTCTCCTCATTTTTTGCTCCTAGAACCACTCACGGGGCACAACCATCTATCTCCTCCCTTATTAAAAAAAATGAGAAGGAAGAAGCTGATAAGTTGTTGGGCAAACTGTTTCTTTGGAGTGATATTCCTTTCAATGTTGCCAGGAACAATCCATTTTATCAGGCTACGATTGATGCTATCGCTGTTGTTGGCCTATGATACAAAGCCCCTTCATATAATGACCCTAGAGGGCGCATTCTGCAAAATGAGAAAGCTCACTGCACCAAGAGATTGGAAGAGTTAATGGCATCATGGGAAGTCACAGGATGCACTGTGATGTCAGATGGTTCGACTGATCAAAAGGGTAGGACCCTTATTAACTTCTTGGTCAGTTGTCCCAAGGGGACAATGTTTATGAAATCTGTTGATGCATCTGCACATGTCAAAGATGCAAGATTATTATGTGATTTATTAGATGTGTTCATTCTGGAGGTTGGGCCCCAAAATGTTGTCCAAATCATAACGGACAACGCTGCAAACTATGTTTTTGCTGGCAAGATGCTTATGGAGAGGTATCCGAGCATATTTTGGACACCTTGTGCTGCACATTGCATTGATTTGATGTTGGAGGACATCGTAAAGATTGATTTTGTCATAGAGATTGTAGAATCATCAAAGAGAATCACAAAATTTATATATAATCATGCATCTGTGCTTCATTTGATGAGGACATTCACCAACAAGGAGTTGGTGCGGCCTACTATTACACGATTTGCCACTACTTTCATATCTCTTCAATTCCTCTTGAACTCTAAGTGGGATTTGAAGAGAATGTTTCTTTCAGATGAGTGGCATGCTTTGACTATCAACCGCAAATCAGAGGGAGAGGCCATCTGCAGGTTGGTGTCATATCAGGAAAGTTTCTGGGCTGGAGTGGAAGAGGTGTGCAACATTACTGAACCTTTGGTAAAAGTTCTTAGATTGGTGGATGGAGACAAGCCTGCAATGGGCTACTTGTATGAGGCCATGGATAGGGCCAAAGAAGCTGTTCACAGCTATTATGATGATAAGGGTGATGAGGGGTTTCAGAGACAACTTTTATGGAAAGTGATTGATGATCGATGGAACAACACACTCCATCATCCCATTCATGCTGTAGGGGTCTTCCTGAACCCCGCATTTGCTTATTCATGTGGTTTCCTATTTGATGCTGAGGTCATGGATGGCTTTTTCACTTGTGTTCAGAAGATGGTGCCAAATCCATTAGAACGTGCAGAGATATCCAAAGAGATGGAGGTATACAGAATGGCAGGTGGCACCTTGAGCTTCGACATGGCTGTCCAGGATAGGACTACTAAAATGCCAGGTAAGATTTTCATTATTTTAAAATTTTTCTTATGTTTGTAACTTTATAAGTTTATCTTATTTGTTGTAACTTGTAACTTGTAGATGCATGGTGGAGGAGCTACAGTGGTAGATTACCAAAACTCCAAAAAACTTGCCATTAGAATACTCAGCCAAACATGTAGCGCTTCGGGATGCGAGCGCAATTGGAGTGTATTTGAAAAAATACACACCAAAAGGCGCAACAGGTAAAAAACTTAAAATATTCCAACTGATTTTTTGAATTCATTAAATATATATATTTTTTTAAATATTTAATTTATTAATTTATGACCCTTGTACAGGTTGGAGGCCTAGCGGCTCAATGACATGGTTTACGTCTACTACAATCTTAGATTGTGGTTGAGACAACTTGAGAGGACCCTTGATATGGAGGCCATCTCTTTAGATGCGATTGACACCACTGCTGAATGGAGGGTTGAGGCTGAGAGGCCTGTCATGGAGTCAGCCCTTGATTGGATAGAGCAGGAGGTAGTGGAGGGGGAGGACTCGGAGGAGAAGCAGCAGCAGGAGGAGGAGGAGCAGCAGGAGGAGGTGACACCACCTACCACTACTATCGATAGAGGACGTGGTCTGCCTCCTTTAGCTCCTAGTGCTTCAGGTTCCCGTTCTGGTGCTTCAGTTTCCACTTCTAGAGCACGACAGAGCCATTGCCAGTCTCGCCAGCTTCTTCATCTAGAGAGAAAGGCAAAGCTGTTGTATTTTCTCTCAAGAGGGACAGAGGAAATCAGTAGTATAGGACCATAGGTTATATGGTGCATTGACATTCCTCTGTATATGACATTATGACTCATGATATGAGATACATTATTATATTTTTTGTTGATATTTTGAGGCTGAGTTGACTCTTGAGACTCAGGACTTAGTATTCAGGACAGGATTCAGTTTTAACTTTTATGTGTGATGTAGCACTAGATATGATATTACACATCTTATATATTAGTTTTTTTTCATATTTATGTGTCAAGACTCAATGCATTTATTTTATGTTGTAGATGCTTTAGATATTAAAAAAAATAAAAAAAAAATGAATATTTTTGTATGTGCCGATTTTTTCCCGATTTTTACCGATGTTTTCCCGATTTTTACGATTTTTTCCCCTTGCTGATTTAATCCCGATCGTGATGTTTGCAACCTTGATATAAACGCTCCTCGAAATGCTCCGGACCGAGAGCTTTTGAAAATGACGCTCCCGCTCCCGCTCCCAAGCAACCATGTGTTAGACCCTGTGGACCCAATGGTCGCGTGGATTTAGAGAAGGGAAATAGCGAATAAGGCTCGTAATATGTGGAGGGAAGTGATAAATATGGAATGGGAAAAACAAGACCACGCTACCAAAATCAGGGTTTCCCAAGTAGTGCCCTCCCTAAATCCATACGCCAATTGGGGATATCCCATGGGTTTGGGATTGAATATTAACCCCCCATTTAAGGTGAGGGAACAAAACTACAATCAAAGCCCTTCCTTCTTCCAAGTCACCCAATAATCCATGCCAAAATGCCCAAATGAAAAACAAACATAAGCAGTCGATTGCATAATGAATAACATACCTTTTGGGTCAGATTCCCACCTTTTAACATGTGCTCTTGATAAATAGGTGAGGAAACATACGACTAATGCAAGTGGCGAAGATAAAGTGGCACATCACATCGGCTACAAGGTGGTTTTCAGTGGTTGTTGGTTGCCGACTAGAAGAAGATGAATAGAAGAAATGCTCTCCTAGGGGTACCCACTTTTGGTGGGTAACATGCCCCATTTCGCAATTTTCCACAAAATTGGACTTATTTTCCGTTCTCATACAATTCTCAAGTTGTGAGATGTTTTGACACACCTTATCAACTAATGATTCAACAATACTGGACTGTTGAGGAGCATGATTCGTGAAGTCAATAGTAGCATCAAATAGGGAATTTTCCATACTAGCATTAGGTGGGTCATCTTGAACACTGATATATGTTTGGTAATCTATGTCATTGGCTTTACATTTTCTAAGAGTATCAACACCCCTTTTATCAATAATATCCAGTTCAAACTCTTCTGATTAGACTATTTGAGCTTGATCATTGGTCAGCAAATCATCTTTCCTTATTTCTTTTGTGTTCTCTGTCTCAAGGATCAATTGTAATAAACAAGTTTCCTCCTCTTGATCCCGGTTGGGGAATTTTGCCACCACCAAGAAGCCATTTTCTACTATAATCTCTATGTTAAGAGAGTTTGAATTACCTATTATGTTCTCCTCCGGTTCATCCTCTGTATTTGATTTTCCCTCATTGATTTCATTTCCAAATAAGTTACTGCCTCAATTCTTCTTAGCATGGCTGTCGTTTTCAACCCCTCCACTCTTTAAATTGTGAAAGAGCCTTCGCCTTTTGTTCTTTCATTCTTTCTTCGACTTCTTTTAGTAGTTTCTTTGTACATTGTGTCGCAGTATCCCACACGTCACATGTTAGATGATTATTGTTGTCCTTAAGTGAATAAACGTTATCCCTCACCTTAAGAGTTTTATATGGGGCGTTAATTGACCCTGCTGGTGATGATGTCATAAGTCCCTCTTGCCCTTAGAGACATTGTCCTTTCTTGAACAATTTTTTTTTCCATTTTTGAAGGATATAGCCATGACCAATCTTTTGGGTGCTCCTTTGCCCATGCATCAACATCCCTTGGTAGGTTCTTGTGAATCTCTTCAAGCTTCCACCAAGACTTTGCATACTCCCTCCCAAAAACTGATTCCAGTTGCTCTATCATTAAAGAACGCTCAGCTAGCAGGAGAGACAACTCTGATACCACTGTAATGTCATAGGCTAATTTTTTAAGCCTTATGGTTTCTTAGTTAGGGTTTCCTTCAATATATATATATATATATATATATATATACAAGTCACATGACATCACATGACATGTCCCTCAGGGTCTCATGTCTCATATTTTATGTGTTGGACACGAGACGTGCCCTAAAAAGTGTCGAAAACTTTTTTCTTCGTGTCCTCCAATCGAGACACATGTTTTGGATGTGGCAAAAATGTGCCCTAACGTTTTTGGCTCTTAGGGCACGTGTCCCATGAAAAGTGACATTTAAAACCTGCAACATGGTTTATTTTTGGGTTTTTTTGTCATTGCTTGTCACCGAAGTCGAGTTTGCTCGTTGCCGAAATCAAATTTGTTGTGCAGTGTAAGCAATTCCATCATATTCGAGCGAAATGCTCACAACTTCACATTGAGAGCACAATTCACAACTCACATTGACTTGGACCTGGAGATGCAGGAGTTGATGAGAGTTTGGAGCACTTAAATTTCATGTAAGTTGTGTTATAGCCTATGGAACTTAACTTTATTACATAGTATTAAAAACCGGTCAGTTTGAATTTGAAACCGGTCAAACTGGCCGGTCAGAAGGATCAACGGTCCAAACCGGTTGGAAAACCCGGTTATACCCTCCTTGTCGCCTGAAAAGGCCGGTTAACCGATGCTGACTGGCTGGTTAAGGACGGAATCGGCCGGTCAGCACCTCTTTTTGCTGCGGGGACCCACACATGGCCAACAAGAAGGTTTAGTGACCCCACACTATGCAATTTTGTGAGGGAAATTTAGGGTTGTTTTCCTCCAAAAATATCCCCTCTAAGAAAAGCATGCCTACCCTCTCATTTTCCTGACACACCCTGTTGGCAATTAATGGTAATGTTAAATTCTTGCAGTAAAAGTGTGAAATGACTCTGGATGTTTAAGAGTGGTTTCGACCTCATTGGATTTCATATGGAGAAACTAGAATTTTAGATTTCACTCAAAATTCAGCAGACTTAATGGTTTTCAGGGTTTCATGGTTTGGGGGTTTGCAATGTTTCCATTTGATTTTATCATGTGTAAGGGTATGAGATTGGCATTTGATCAAGAGCATGAAGTCCTTTAAGAACCTTGATGTTGGTGGCATTGATTGTTGAACTTTGTTGATGTTGGTGGTATTGATTGTTGAACTCCCCTACCGTGGCCTTAACAAGAATGTACCCTTCACTCAAAGGAAAACAACTGGTTAGACATGCTAATCTATTTCTACCGCATTTTAAGGTTGAGGAGATGAACCCTTCTTTCAAACCAAAATCATTGGTTAGGCATGCTAAACTTTTTCAATTTCTATCATGTTATAAGGTTGAACAATCCAAGTCTGAAGACTTTGAGCTAGATGATGTTTATGTATCTCTTGTTGATGATCCCATTTTTAGTAGCGATGAATCAATGATGAGTTTCATGAGAGACCATGTTTCTCTGTGATTTGTAGTTTTGATGTCTATTTTTGCTACTACTACTAAAGTTGTAGAGGACTTTTAGGAGTCCTCAAACTCTGAGCCATGTTATTTATGTAGCTCATGTTGATGATCCCTTGTCTAGTAGAGGTGATGATTTTGATCATGATGAGGAGTGATCATGTTGTTGATCACTAATATGGAGTCTTGTATTAGGCCAATGGCCTCATAGCTTGTAGCATTGTTTTTGGACTTTATGTGCCATTTGGAGCCTCATTTCTTATGTATTTTTCGATGATATGTATTTCACTCGGTGCCATTTTGATATATTCACCTTTACATGGTATATAAATGAGCAAACTTTGCATTTTTTTCTCTATTGGCTTGGAATCATGGTTGCAAATCTTAAAAATAGTTTTTTTTTATTTTTTATTTTTAAATTAAAAAATAATTATTTAATGTATTTTTTTAACAACCGGTTCGTTTAGACCTGACCAGTATCGGTTAGACCAGTTCCGGTCTGGTTACCGATTCATTAGGTCCACCGGTCTGGTCACCGGTTCCGGTTTTTAATACTATGCTTTATTATACGCCAGTGACCACATTTTATGACCAGTGACCATGTGTAGAACGTGTGTTGAAATAAAAAGCCCATCTCCCCATCATGTGTTCATTGCTCACTACACCTTCGAGGTCCTAAGGGAAGGAAAGCTCGATTAACACTTTGGTCAACATTGAAGTTTGAGCACATGAATTTATAATTTATAAACCACCTTATGTGAAATTTGAACATGATCAAACCTATTTGAAGTTACTAACAAAAGTTATAACATGAACAATGAACATTGAAAAAGTTTAGCATGCCTAACCAATGATTTTGGTTTGAAAGAAGGGTTCATCTCCTCAACCTTAAAATGCGGTAGAAATAGATTAGCATGTCTAACCAGTTGTTTTCCTT
>Ga0115848_101157_pt1 | contig 10951 bp, 8 predicted proteins | sample InSIn3gowninarea_FD_83862 | JGI IMG/M metagenome (GOLD analysis project Ga0115848, IMG submission 83862)
TAGAGATTCGTATTTTGTGGGAAATCATGGAGCAAATGTAAATAATGACTGTTCAAACATTTCCATTGAATCTAACACACTGATCCATTACAAAATAGGTGGCCACCTCCCTATGAGGCATTATAGAGTGATGATTATGCCAAAAAGAGGGGTTCAGATGGACAGAGGCAAGGAAACCAGAAAGCCGAGAAGTGGGAATGAACAGTCAAGAAGACAATGGCTTTAAAGCCATGAACTGATAGAGACAGAGAAAGTAAGAAGAAGGAAGTAGTGAAGAGAGTTTGTTAGACACAGAATGAAGGAGCCAAGATGACCTGTAGAAGCGAAGGCGAAATTGAGCTAGACAGAGCCAGAGAGAGTCAGAGAGTCTGTGTACTCCAGAGAAGGCTTGAGAGGTTCAAGTGAACTCCTTTGTATATGCCTATCATGTATGAGTCTCAGATTGGGCTCATACTACTGCGACCAATAGAGGTCTATTTTTAGTAAGTAGAGTCGGTGTACTCCAGAGACTTGGGTGATCCAAGTGCAGTCTTGCTGATTCACACCTGCTGTGTGAGACTCAAGTTGATCTCACTGTTGTAAAAACTCTGATTTTGAAATGTTTTCTCTAACTGCTTTAGTGTCTGTGTATTTTGTAATCTTATCGATCTGTTGCATAAAATAACATAGGCACATCCATGCACTAAGTTTGTAATACCTTAGTGGTATCAGAGCTCTAGGTTGCTAAGGTTAGACAAGCTTCTGCTGGCTTTTTTTTCTTGAATGTGAACTAGATCAAAGCTTAAATTAGGAGAAGGAGAGTTAGTTGAAACTAACCTAGAAATTGGAAGAGTCTATCCTAAAAGGAAAATGGCTGAAGAAAGTCCCTTGGATTCAGACGCCCAGTTCATGGATAGTTTCATGGCCATGAGAGCCATGGTAGAGGAAATGTATAGAGAATTTAAGAAAGGTAGAGAGGAATATTCATCAAACTCCAAATGAGATCAAGGAGCAGAAGAATCTCGCCTTCATGACCATTCTAAAGGCAAAGAGAAAGAAGAAAAGCTTCCCACACCTCCTGATAGCCTCGAAAATAAAATGAAGACATCTTTGATTAAATTAGATGTTAAATTTCATTTACCAATATATGATGGAGAGTTGTGTTAGGGCCTAAATCTATCTCAGGCTGAGAAAGGCAGGATCTAGGGTAACATCAAACCATGCTTAACCTGGTAGCTAGCCCTACCAGGTTGGGAGACGGCTCTCTCCTTGTTAATATCAAAGCCAATATGGAAAGTAAAGCTTGAGATGACTAATATGAATTCTAGTTTTAGGCTAGGTATGTTTGCTTAGAGGATTTTGTTTGATTTTAATTTTGGTTTGCTGGCTCAAATGTGAAAGGCATATTTGAGTCCAGGGAATGGACATAGTCTTGCAGAGATCTCTATGGGGCGAGGTAGGAAAATGGTTTAGTACTTCAAATTGAGTGAGATGGAGAGCTTTTAGACTGGTGAGGAGTTGGATAGGGCATGAAAGTCTCAGGGATCCTCCTCAAATAGCTGAAAACATAAATAACTAAACAAACCCTAGGTAGAGCACTACAACATCAATGAATTCTACCTTTATCCTTGATTCATTTAGTTAAGATGAACATAGAGAGATGATGGCATACATAAACACATGTAAACTTGCATTAAAGAAGAAAAAAAAACCAAATCAAGTTGCCACAAGAATCCCACAAAGTGCTGCAAACCCTGGTCTATTCCTTTGCTAAACTGCAGAGATGAATGTACAATAATGCTCAAAGCATTCACAAGAGTCCAACCTTTACCAATGACTAAAAAACTACTAGATATAGGCAAAAAACAACTCATGCTAGGCTGTAGGGGTCGAATTCATGATTTTAGGAGATGATTCAACAAGATCTAAACTAAGAACTGAAAAGTAGGCAGTGGAACAACTTGCCTCTAAAACCTAGGAAACTAATCCATTCAGTTGAAAATTACCTTTTCATGATGTATCTAATTGCATGAGTGAAATTTTAGCATATTTACATCAAAATCCATCAATTCACATAAAATTACATCATGATTTTGACCATTAGAGAGAAAAAAGTCAAACTGAGAAAAAAATAGGCAAAAAACAGAGTTTTTTGGGCAAAAATGACCAATTTTCATCTTGAGCGCCCTGCTTTTGTCCCTGTGCACCATGCTACTTTGGAGCTGATTTTGGAGGCCTTACTGTGAAGCAAATTTTCTCCAAGTGGGCTTGTTGGAAAGGTCTACCTATCTTCTTTCCATAACAAGTGGAATTTCTAACTTCGGTGTTGATTTGCCCCTCCAAAAATGAGTTCGCCCAACACTTCTTCTTGTGTGGCCAAAAAGGGGAAGAAAGGGAATTTTGAGGTGTTTTTGACCATTTTGGAAGCTCAAAACTTGACAAAATTTCTTATCCATGTGTAAGCATTCATGTTTTTGCCTGAGGAATCAAAAAATGCTGAGTTTTCCTCATAAGGAGGTCCCTAGCAAAAGCGCGCACCAGGTGGCATGGTGCACCAGACAGAAAAACCTGTTTTTTACTCCAAAAATTCAAAATTTGCAAAAAAGTATCCCAAATTTCTTGATATTTGGGCTAAGTTTATTGCATAAAGTGTTGTGTTGAGCTAAGGAAGCCTCAGCCAAGATCTAGAGTTTATCTTGCTCTTTTCTCTTCCTTAATGCTTTCCTCAACTTGGCCTTCAAAGTTTTAATTCTCGCTTTGCAAACCTTATTTCTCGCCATGTAGTTGTAGGCCATGTGTGTCAACATATTTTTCTCTTTGTTGGAATTCTCCAATGTCTTTTCCAAGTGCATGCTTGTCCTCTCAAGCCAAGATTCAGGATCAACTTCAATTTCTTGTTTAAGTGGTGTCAACATGGTTTTCCTCCTCTTGGCAGCTTGCTAGTTTTCTCTAATGTTTTGGAGCTCCATGATGGCTTTCTAATCCTATAACTATTTTTTCCTCTACTCTAGATCCTATAACTATTTTTTCCTCTGCTCTAGATAGTTGATTATCCACCTGGCTCTTTCTAGGTTGAGAGACAAGTCATGAATGTCATCTTGCTACTCCTAAATGATCTCCTTGAGCTTTGAGATCAAATCAGTGTCATCATCCTGAATGAGAGTGAACTCCCTCTCTTGTCCTTCAAAAGGTCCCTCATCATGCATTGGCTACTTAAGCTTGTCCTGTAGCTACTTTTTTGTTGAAGGAAACGAGACCACTTCCACCCCGGGTGGAGATAGTACTCATTTTGCTGCTGCAAACAATCTCCTAGTGCCCTTTTGGTAAGTGACAAATGCTGGCACACTAGTGGTTTGAGTCTCATGCACCTCTTATTGATGTGAAGGCTCTCCTGCTTCATTAAAAACTAATGGGGGCACTTGAGGACCTGTAAAGACCTCATGTGAAATGAAATCCTCCCATGAAACATTCAGTAAACTAAGCTAATGCAAAACCACAATCTTGATCAATGCAAAGTGATAGATGTTGTTATACTGCTGATGAGGAGGCTTCTTTTGCACCAATGTGGTCATTTTCTCAATATTCTGAAAAACAAAATAGGGGAGGTTCATCATCCTCACCCTAGTAAAATGCATCAACAATTTGATGTGATAGGTGTATAGGAAAGAAAATCTACCTTCACAGCTGAAATATTTGATTATGAGTTTAATAAGGGGAGCATATGTGTCCTGTAGGTACCTAAAAGAGAAGACCCTACTGACATGCATCTAAAAGACAACCTTCATATAAGGCTCATAATGATCTTTGTCCACCAGCGATCCCTTATTCCACTGTTCACCTACATTCGGAATACTGGTTGCTTGAGCTATAGTCTCAGGTGTCAAGGTGAATGTCACACCTGCCAAATTCTGATCATCGTGAAGGTGGAGCAGAAACAGTCTGGCAAACTCACGGTGGTAATTGACTCTTTCCACCATCTCATAAAATTGATAACATGATTGATGTTGGAAGCATGTCACAGTAAGAGGACAAGCCAACAGCTGAGTGAGTGAAGTACGCTCCTTGTAGTTATGTTTTCCACTCTTGTGAGGTCTCCTTGGTGCATGAATTTCTTTGGAGGAGTCACTATCTGTTTTGTCATTTCTATCATAAGAAAAATCTAACTCCATTCTTGCCAATGCTTGAGTTTTCTTAGATGAGTATGAAGAGATTTTAGATTGGCAATAAGTATTTGCTGCTAAAAGATAGAGATTGATGATAAGGACTGTGAAAGGACTGTGTATGAGGGGGTTTAGGATGTTGCATGTAGAGTTAGTGAAAATGTAAGGGTTTTGGAAATGAAATTAGGGTTTAGGGATATCAATTAGGGTTTGGGGTACTGGGATTAGGGATTAGGGTTATTAGTTTTAGGGATAAGGGGAATAGGTAAGTGCAAGTGGAAAATGGAAGGATAAAAGAGGTGAACGAAATGTAGTGAGGGAGTGAAAATGGTAGAGGTGGATGTTAGCTCTGCTGTATGACGATGATTTTCTAGAGTCAGAGATGATCTTGGTCTACTTGGTTCCGCTAAATAGAAGCTCACAACGGTCATCTTATCCTTCCCTTGCACCGCTCATTCTCCCTTCATCAATCCCAAAAACTATTAATTCCTTTATCAGGTTCAGGTTTAATTGCTATTGCAAATCACATCTATGTGTGTATCAAGGCCACACCCCTTGGCTTCCACCGATGTGATATTGTGATGTGATCTGATCGCAAATCACATCGGTGTGTGTATAAAAGCTGCACCCCTCTACTTCTGCTGATGCGATATTACGATGCGATCAGATCGCAATCGCACATCACCATACATAAAGGCCAAAGATCCAAAAACCTGATTTGATGACTCTCATCGTGCCCAATAAAGTGACTCGCCCAATCATCCCTCTGCCATCCAATTAGCTCCACCAAGATCCAATGACCCACACTCATTTCGTTCCCGCTTCTTTTGATATCCCTTGCCAAGCCATCTCCACCATCTATCCTCCTGATCCAATGACTGACCCTTCTCCTTCCTCCTACTCGTCCACCTGTTGTGCAGTCCGTGTCTCTTAACTGTTCTGTGCTCCCGAAGGATGAAGGTGACCAGTCTACCAGTACCAGGTACATTTCCTCCTCAACAACCGCATTCAACAAATAGTATGGCCAAGAAGGAAAAGGAAAAAGCACGAATAGTCAAATGCATTTAACAGTTTTGGGACTTCATCCCATACACTCCAGCCACCTGAGAGGACAGTAGAGCACCTGAGAAGATCAAATTCATCCATTACAACAAGAAATTGCACTCAGACTCCATCAAGCAGTTAAAGTGGTTGGTGGTTAATTATATCCCCTCCATACTTAGAATGGCCGAGTGCCTTTGTAATTAGACTCTATATATACCTAGAAACAAGATGTAATCAGGGTTGATGGTTGATGTTTTGATGTAAGGTTCAACTTCTGGAGACTGTGACTATCTTGATACTTGCAGTGTCTCATCTTCATTTTCAGCTAATACAAGCTTCTTTCGCCGTTAATTGCTCACTTTTCATCATCCTTCTACTCTATGTTGTGTCTGATATGCTGTAGTTATGAGCTCTTGATATTTAGCATTAGGGGAGCTGTCATCCTACCTCTATGTTAAATTCATGTATGTATCAGTGAATGAGTTATTCAAGTTTCTTTTCACCTAATGCCAGAGAGTTGTCATCCTGTCAGTGTGTTGGGGAATTAGATTTACAGGCTTCTTTACTGGTTGTAGCTGGCCATCACATGGTCTTGTGCATCTTCTGGTGTGGTCAGTATTCTCCATATTCACCCATTCCTTAAAGCATGAGTAATTGGTGGTCTAAAGCCTTGTAATTTGGGGGTGTTCACGCATGTTTGGAATCAAGCAAAGTAGAAGTGGTTATTTGGCTTGAACAAGCATCATCTCTTCCATTCATCCATTTACAACAATATCTTGAACTTGTAATGTTCCCAAGCACTCTGAGATACAACCTAGCAGAGTTTCTTGGGGTGATAACATTAATTGGCACCGTTGCCGGGAGAGGATATTAAAGCTCAGCTTCCCTAGGAAATGACACAGTTCCATGCTTTGATGATAGACAAAGTTTGGACACATTTCTGGTTGTAATCGTCTATCTGGTGACTCTACTAGAGAACCAACCTAGTGGTGACTCCACATTATAGTTCTGGCTCATTTTGTGAGGCATACCTAGAGAAATCCTCAGAAATCACCAGCTAACCTAGTGCTTGACCCTGAGAAGATTGCTAAGAAAAGGAAAACATCACAGAAAGGAGCATCAAGATCAAGTAAGCCTAAGAAATTTTATGTATGTCTGCAAGAGAAGATTATATCTAAGAATATACGGTTTGAAGATATAGAGCCTAGCATTGTTAGTAAAGAAATACCTGCAAAGATTCATAACACTCCTTGTTCATTTACTTCCCCCTTGGATTCTAGTCCAAAGAAAGCCTCCCATACAATCCATCATATTCCTCTCTCTCTATCATCTATTTCGTTACTTCCTACCATTCAATCTACCAGTATCCTTCAACCTATCCTAGTCATGGCAGGCCAGCAAGCACCCACTAAGATGGAAAGAATCATAGCTGCTAGGTATGGGCCCTTGGTCTTGCCTATTCCTTTGAAATCCATGCCTGCAAGAGAATATCAGAAATATATGACCAAGTTCACTGGTACAGAGGGAGTAACAGCTGAAGAACATCTTGAGTCTTTTTACAGTTATGTTGATAACCTAGATACCAGTGAAGATGATGTGTGGATGAGAGTGTTTGTCCAGAGCCTTGATGGAGAGGCTAGAAAGTGGTTTAGAGAGTTGACCCCTCAGTCAATAGTAGACATCAAAGCCTTAGATGATGTATTTTTGAAGCATTGGGGAGATAAGAAAGAGCTACTCTATTACCATACAAAGTTTGGAAACCTAAAGAGGGAGAATGGGGAATCTTTTCCTGATTTTAATAAAAGATTCAATCGTATGTATAGTAAGATACTAGCTGAAGTAAAGCCTACCCCCACCTCTACCAAACTCACTTATGCCAATGCTTTTGACTCTGACTTTTTCCTGCTGTTAAGAGAAAGAAGATGTGCCACTCTAGCCAAAATGAAAGATGCAGCTTTAGATGTAGAATCTAATATCATGGCTGCAGAAAAACTCGAAATTCATGCTGATAGGAGGAGGCAGAGAGGTGAGGCTTCTTCTTCCTCTACTTCATCTTCAGAACCCAAATTAGATAAGATGACTAAAATGATAGAGTCATTGGCTGTTGAGATATCTAAGATGAAGGTTGAGAAGAGCTTTGGAAAGGCAAGGCTTCCAAACACATTTGCTCCAAGAAATCCAAATCCTTTCAAAAGAGAAAATGAATAATTGCAAATCATTCGCAGGGGTAAAGAGACCCATGAAGAACGAGGAGTTAAGGCTCCTTTCCAGAACGTAGTCATGGAAGAGGAGCAGTTTGAAGAAGAGGATGAAATTCATTGCATGGAAGATAAGGGCAGTGCTGCTTTTTTGACATTGGCTGCCTCTGAGGAATCATTACCCCAAGACCAAAGCAGTCAAGAATGGGACATAGAGGATGTTCTACACGCTAGTGAGCAAAAAAGATATAATCTGAGGTCAAAAGTAAACAATGTCAAGGAGAATCCTGCCCAAAGAGCTATTGTCCTAACAAAGCAACATAATATCAGATAGAAAAGACTGGCAGCTGATCCTGTCATCCTCAAAGCACTAGCTCAAGAGGTAATAGTTCCTGATAAGTTTCCTTCCCCTTTCAGCTTTGAGTCAGAAGTCTAGAAGTTAAAAATATATGTGCCTTTGATAGAACTAGTAAAGAGTGAAGTTTTTAGAAAGCCTATCCTTGATTCTCTTGAGCAAAAAGCCTCATCAGCCTCTACCATCTACGTCAATTTCCAAGATGATAAGCCTGTAGTTGTGCATAGCCCAATGACTAAACCTGCTGATAATAGCTCCCCATCATTCTATGTCTCCTTGACCATTCATGACAAAACCCTCCATAACTGCCTGCTAGACACAGGGGCTAGCCACAATTTGATGCCAAAGGTTTTCATGGAAGAGTTAGGCCTTGATATCACTAGACCATATCATGATTTATTCTCATTTGATTCAAGAAAGGTAAAATGCCTAGGATTACTCAAAGACCTGGCCGTTACCCTAACTCAGTTGCCCATGAAGAGCATGATCATGGATATTGTCGTAGCAGATGTCCCTCCCAAGTTTGGCATGCTGCTATCCAAAGGGTGGATTAAGAGACTAGGTGGGACACTACAGAATGACTTGTCTTATGCCACTATCCTAGTTTCTAGAGGGGAAAGAAGGAGATTATACAGAGAAGCACAATTGGCCTACGTCATTAGTGCTGAGAAGAATCCTTCTAATCATCCCATTTATGCTGTGGACACTGAATTTGGAGCATGCATCCTCCAAATTGAAGAATCCTAGAAGGCCTCATTGCAGCTCAAGAAACCAACAGTTCAAGCCGTAGGAGAGCAAGGAAGTTAGGTTTGGGAAATGTCCTTTGATGGAGCATGTTCTAGGGAGACTGCAGGAGCAGGGGTGGTGCTGATACTTCCAGAACAAGAAAGCACACATCTGCCATTTAAGCTGGCTTTCCAAGTCACCAACAATATAGCAGAGTAAGAGGCTCTGATATTGGGCCTTAGCGCAACTAAGGACAGAGGAATCAGGAACATAGAGGTGTTCAAAGATCCTAATCTTATCATTCAGCAAGTAAACAAAACATTTGAAGCAAAGCACCCAAAGCTGAAAGCATATAGAGATGAGTATGGAGACTCAAAGATTCTTCTGATAATTTTTATATCTCATATATCCCTAGAGTAAAAAATCAGCTTGCTGATTCCCTCGCTATTTCTGCTAGTATGTTTATCCCTCCCATGCCTCCCAAACTAGTTTATGAAGTTCAAATGAAATATAGGCCATCCTTGCTTGATAATGTCTAGCATAGGAAAGTGTTTGAAGATGATGATGAGGTAAATAGATTTATTCAAGTAATTGATGAATTCTCTGAAATGCAAACCAATCAAGAAAATGAAGCCTTGGAAGAAAATTCCTAGTCTCAGCTTAGAAACAAAATTGGCAAAGATAGCATTGTCCAACTACCCAGCAATCATATACCTAAAGGCCTAGTCCCTTTAGAAAAGTTGTTTGACCATAATGATGTGCCTTATACGGCTGCCCAAAAACAAGACCAATCTTTAGTCCATAGGCATAACATACAGAGTCCAGAACAACGAAGGTATATCAATCTGTCCACCCATCTATCTACTGCCCAGAGCTCTGAATACTGCAATCTAATGAAGGAATTTGCTGATGTCTTTGCCTGGGAATATAGTGACCTGAAAACATATGACAAAAAGATCATCCAGCATAAAATCCCTTTAGAGACAAACCCCATTCCTTTCAAATAGAAACTGAGATCCATAAATCCTTTGCTGCTTCCTCTAATTGAAAAAGAAATCAAGAAGTTATTGGTTGCCAAAATCAAGTCCCTCTTAGATATTCAAAATGGATGGCCAATTTGGTAGTAGTAAGGAAGAAAAGTGGAGAAATCAGGCTTTGTGTCAATTTCAAAAACTTAAACAAATTCTCTAAGAAAGACAATTATCCTCTACCCAAGATGGAGCATTTAGTTCCTCCAGGCTTTAATTCAAGCCAAGCCAGAACTATTAAGCTCAAGACAGCTAAATATTGCATTCATGAAAATTTGCTCTACTGGAGGGACCCCTCTGGAGTTCTTTTGAGGTGTCTAGACAAAGAACAATCAGTTGAAGTGATGCAGCAGTTTCATTCTAGTGTATGTGGATGACATCACTATTGGAAAACTACAGCCCACAAAATCCTCAAAGCGGGGTACTATTGGCCCACCTTGTTTGCTGATGTTTTTTCCTTTGTTAAATCATGTGACAGGTGCCAAATATTTGAGGGGAAGTAGCAATTGAAGTCCTTGCCCTTAAAACCCATGCATGCTAGTGGCCCTTTCCAGCAAAGGGGCTTGGATTTCATTGGAGAAATCAATCCACATTCCAATGGCTAGCATAGATGGATCTTAGTTGCAACTGATTATTTCACTAAATGGATTGAACCCATCCCCACTAGAAAAGCTTATTATCATGTGGTCATGAGGTTCTTGACAGAGAATATCTTTTCCCGATTTGGTTGTCCACATAAATTAGTCACATACAATGCAACAACCTTCAGGGCACAGGAATTGGTGGACATGTGTGACTCAATGGGCATTAAGCTAGTTCATTCCACCTCATATTACCCTCAAGGAAATAGTCTAGCAGAATATTCCAACAAGATCCTGATAAGGATAATAGAAATTTTTGGAAGATAACAAAAAGAATTGGGATTCTAAGCTCAAGTATGCACTATGAGCTGACAAAGTAACCACCAAGAAATCCACAGGGAATTCTCCATTCAATCTGGTATATGGCATTGAGGCCGTATTCCAAATTCAGTTAACCCTCCCTATGGAAAAGTTCTTGCAAGAAGAGCAGAATGAGGAATAAGACATGGCAAAAAGGATCACTAATTTAGTAGAGGTACATCAAATCAGAGAACCACTGGTTGAGAAGTCTGCAACACATCAAAAGAAGATCAAGGAAGCTTTTCACAGGATGACAAAAATAGATAATTTTCAGGTTGGAAACTTGGTTCTTAAGTGGGATGCACTCAAAGAGAAGAAAGACAGCCATGGTAAGTTCGATGCTCTATGGACAGGGCCTTTTATCATTTCTCGGATCCAAGGAAACAATACCTTCATACTGCGAAGTATGGAAGCGGAGGCAGTTTCTGATGGCCCAATTAATGGGCGTTTTTTGAAAGTTTCTATCATTTAAGGCCTTTGGTCTTAAGTCTATAAATATGTTATTTCATAAACTTTAGTG
>Ga0115848_101158_pt1 | contig 10943 bp, 6 predicted proteins | sample InSIn3gowninarea_FD_83862 | JGI IMG/M metagenome (GOLD analysis project Ga0115848, IMG submission 83862)
GTTAAGGACCTTTAGGTGCTCGACCATAAGCCCCCCCACCCAATAAGTAAATTGAAGAGGGAGAGGAGAGGAGAGGTCCGGTAGGGGCTCACCATTCCGATGGTGAGGGTGCGTTAGCACACTCGACTGTCCAGGCCGCCATCGATTTATCGCTCACCTGACCTCAAGAAGGTGAGGGCCCCGTAACCAATAAAATAGAGGACGGAAGGATGGAAAATGACCCTAATAAACCTGGAAAAAAGAAAGAATAAGATTCCATAGGCACTGAAGGGAGAAGCACTGGCTTATGTGTATTATGGGTAAGATGAGTAATATCGTTATGAAGAAGTTTGGAAAGAGAGCGAAGGGGAAGGCAAGATGCAACCCACGCTTTAGAGAGCAGAGAGGGAAGGCACCTCTCCTGGGATGCACTCGCCTAAAAGCAAAAGCCGGAGGGTGCGCTGCTCGACCAAAAGAGGAGGAACTACTTGAAAGACAGCCATGAAAGAGCGACCGAGTCCGTAGCCCCTTCGATTATTCCCCATTGAGTAGCTCCACGTTGTAGCTCAAATAAGAATCCTCTACGTGTAACCTCAACTTAGTCTCACATAATACTCATGCCTGGAAAGTCTATGCATCACTCGAAGCTAATAGCTCGTACCTCATTGCTCGAAGCTAATCACTCATACCTCATCATGCATTGCTCGAACCTCATTGCTCGAAGCTAATCGATCGTGTATCTCTACGTGTAACCTGATCGTGTAACCTAATCACTTGTACCTCATCGAGAAAACCTCATGCATCTAGTAACCTCATCGATCGGGGTCATCCATAGGGGTAACATCATCGAGTAACATCACTAATTGAGCAACATCATCGAAGCTCATCGTGTAATCTCTACGTGTACCTCTGCGTGTAGCCGATTGGGTGCGGATAAGTCCCCTTCTCTGTTGGACCCTCTGGCCGCAGAAACTGGCAAGCAGCATCATATACCGGCCAGCAGCATCAGATCCCGGCAAGCATCACATCATATTTCTCTCTCTATCGGTCCACCTCACACGGCTACATCATCCGTCCGTTGGACGCCCCTATCTCTCTGTCCTACCCTGGCTTCAATAGTCCGCCGGGGTGCAGGTATATAAAGCAATCGGTACATAAACTTGTCCTTCCACTCGGCGACACCTAGTGACTGGCTTCCAATGAGATTGGCTATCGAAACAATGACTAGCAGCACTTCCTAGAGGTTAATGCATTGACAAGAGCTTCATCAATCATGCACCGACGGAGTAGACTTCATTCCTGCATCGACCAGAGGTTATGCACCCACTAAGTAGAGGTTCGATGAGTATAGCTTTTATAAGTAGAGCTTCCCCTGGAGTATAGCTTCATTAATGCACTGACTGAGAATAGTTCTAGCACTGCTGAGTATCCGCACTGAGTAGCTGTAGTAACCTTTTGTTCTGTCTCGATCGGTAAGGCTGCCAACAGCAGTCATTTGTCCATCTATTGAACAACTGGAATACCTATTCTGTTAGACCACCCCTCTTGAATACCTATTCTGTTGGCTGCCCTACTTCCGGCAAGTATAAAAGAGCAAGCCATCATCTATTTCTATTTCCTTGCCTCACTCACGTGATAGCCACACTCTCTAGCGTATGGCGAACACACTCACTCAGTGGATGGCTTACTGGACTTACACATGTCTAATTTCATTCTGCTAGCTCCCATACCTCTGGGACGGGGGGGCCACCCATTAACCCATTCATTCCCACCACCTTCCCTTATTTAGCCTTGTGTGTCCATATCGGTAAGTGTGATGCGGATAGTAACCAACCAGTGTGCAGTGCCGTAGGGTAGGGACATCGGACTCGGAATCAACAAGGTACTACTCGTATCGGACTCGTACTATCGGAACCGGGCTCAACTAGCATCAGATATGGTGTAAATACAGGTACAAAGAGATACGATGAGAAGTGTGTATTATAATAGGATAGAGATTCTCTGAAGGACGCATGAGAGAAACTATAGTAGCTATATGATATGGCATCCGATTAGCCGGTCATATAGTAATTATAGTAGGCCACAAGGAGAGTAGAGATAGATATAAATGGGCTCTCGTATGTAGATCCAAGCGAGGTATTATGAGGAGGCTATGTGCTAGAGAGAGTAAATTGACATAATGTTCTATATGAGGATATGCCTATTACTGCTCAGTAAATACTAAGCACTATAGCAATGACTTGGCTACATTAGGGACTATGTTAATATAGAGAGATATGTAGGTATACAGACTAGATATAGATCTTAGGGTAGCTTAAGACATGGTAGATTAGATGTAGACATGATCATGTACTCACATAGCGTAAAGGTATCAAACTGTAAGCGGATATATTCTTGCGTTTGTTCTATTATCGGGCTTCGCCCTTGAGAATACTTCCTTAGACTATCGAAAGGAAGGATAGGCTCCGATGTGCAATCCCGACCTATAGACTGGCTAGATAGATAGACTGGCTTTAGAGCGTTACCTTGAGATAGACTGGCTTTATAAATGCAACTATAGATATAACAAGTCCGTAGATGGACGATGGATGGGCAGATGAAGTGACAGTCCCTACCACCGAACGATGGCTGATACGAATAGATACAGGCTTCGCCTTCCAATCAATCCATTAGTATTCTCGCTAGCGCTCGATAAATGATCCTGCCTATAGTAGCACGCGACTTTACTTGCCGCCCTTTCAAATAGAAAAACCGCTTCAAGGTCCATTCTGGGTATAATAGCATCTGGATAAGTTACATATACCAATAAGTTACATTTCCCCCTAATAGCGTTAGCATCGTACCTCCCAATCAACTGGGAATACAGTGCCTCCCATCCCAAGCAGCTGGGGAAGACAGTTCGAGCCTACCTCCCAACATATTGATAAAGCATAACTCATACACCAGCCCAAGAGCTAGAAGCTGCGCTGCCACCTGCCTGGTTGGAAGGAAGAATCTGAAATGCATTAAATCAGCTATTTGGCTCAAGCCAAAATTGAGTTCTGGAACCCAGATGCTTGTAAGCTGTGTTTGACTTAGGGAATTGCACACTGGTCTCGGTCTCATTCATAGTAAGCTTCTACTACTTGTTCATATACATCGCTTCTATGTTTGCTTTAACAACACGGAAACCTAAGGTGGAACGACAATGGACTAGTTAATATAAACAAGAGCTAGATCACCACTGGCACTAGATATGAACTACACTTGGGTCTCCAACGCCCATATGCAAACAACCGGTCAGTGACAGTCAGAATAGTCCATCATAATAGCCGCCAGCAGCCATAGCCATACATAGAGAACGAAGAGGTACAGTGATTTCTTTCTTTTTTTTATTGATGGGGCCAACATCTACAGAGCGGGGTGGTCCAACGGACGGCGTCGAAACAGACCCGAGATAGAAAGATGTAACAGTAAGTTCCCCATAGTTGTTGTGATTAAGTAAGTTCTACTCCAGAGTTTGTCAGTCCGAGTCCGCATTCAGTCCGCATTCCGTTCAATCCGCACCAGCCAACTCTGTACGGGGTCCCCCTATCCTGGAAAAATCCCAGCATGGCGAACCTTATAACCAGCTATGATTGAGATACAACAGCAGCTTGTTATATACGTAGATATACACAATATAGCGTAGATAATAAGAATCAAACAGTTATAGATGGGGGAGCCTAATACTCGCAAAGGAAGAACCTTTCTCACTAACCAAATCTGTCGGAGCTTCACGCTATACCGAGAGCTCTACCTCGATACCGAGATATACCGATCTCTATCTCTATACTAGAAATCAATATATTCTAAAGAAATCTATAGATCTTGAAATCGATATTTATTACCGATACTCTCTAGATCGATAAAAAGAAAGAAATCTACAAAGAAAGAAATCTAGATCTATTCTAGTAGTACCTTACTATACAGCTTAAGACCTAGAAGGTGCAGCATGAAGTATACTCTCACATGGTATGCTCTAGTCAGTGCTGCTTGTTACTGTCTCATTGTGCTTGAACCTAGACTCATCGAACTATACTTTGATCGAACTAAAGGATGGAATAAGCCTTGACCCATGAAGGAGCCTGTCAACTTCTGCCTTCATCACCAAGTAACACAGATGCCTTTACCCTTTTGCAAGGAAACAGCCTCTCGCCTTTAGCCCACCAAGTTAGATAAATATAGCTTAGATTGGTATTTTCGCTCTACTATGGAAACGTCTCTGAACCTGGGTCTATGAAATACAGACGTGAAATGAATCAGTTCAATTCACGTTCAATTAACATAGTGAAGTTCAGTGAAACGAAATACAGATGTTATGTTCAATCCATCTCTCCGTCTCTAATAAAGAAATACATAAGAAAAAAAGTTGATGCCAGCAGGTTTCGACCCACTTGATATGCCAGTCATAGCTGGGATGGGTTACTCCGGATACTTTACTTGGATACTTTGATACTTGGATACTCGGTTGGGATACATGGGTAGGTCGGTCGAACGGCCCCTAGTATCTCTTTACCTTATTCAAGGCTTAAGTGGCCAACCCCAACAGTTAGATGTGGGATGTGGGATATTGGCAAGGTGGAAAAAGATCTGTCTGGATATTCCTGCTGGTGAATGTGAAGAATATGGCGAATATGGAATAGGGCTTGATCAGCGGATATTGTGCTTTTATGGAAATGAAGAAGTATAAGGAAATGATTGCATAATAGAATATATAATAGGCTGGTCCCGGTTAGGCGAGAAGAGAACGTGTGCCGAGAGATACAATGGCTAGGGAAAACTTAGCTTGCTGGATATATTAGAGAAAAGGCTAAGTTCTTCGACCCGGGGTGATTAGACCATAAATACTAGAAACCAGGTGTTACTAATAAGAAGGTGGGAATAAGTTCAATTTATTGGGAGCTTACTCTACGGAAGTCCATGGGACCAGGGAATAGAGCTACCACCGTAGCTAGTACCGGCTTACTCTACGGAATAGAGTATTACCGTACTCTAAGGGAGAGATACTATAGCTATTACCTTAGGGCGGGAGGGAATAAGAGAGAAAAAAAAGACAAAAAGTAGGCAAGTGACCCAGACTTAAGCTAAGGCAATAAGGGCAAGACTAAGCTAGTGTCTAGTAGAGAGGGGGACTAAAGCTAAGACTATAGGATAGCCAGGCTGACATGGAGCTTCACTCTCTATGGCTTTCTATAGGCCTTCTTCAGGCAGTCCATAGGGAAGCTAGTCCAGTCCAATAGGAAACGGAACTCCATGGAACTTACTCTACAGACAAAGGCAAGTACAAAAGAAAGTGTCAAGGCTAGTTAGTAGTACCTCTTGGCATGGACAACCTTACTCTAAGGACGGAAGTGTATTGGCTTTCACTCTCAGTATAAAGTGCTAGTTCAATACTGCTTAAGACTTACTCTCTCTATGGAACCTACTCTCAGGAGGCAAGTAAGAAAGTACAGTGTCCATGGGAAACATACTCAATGGACTAAGCAAGTAACTGACTCTAAGACTTACAGCAAGTGTCCAAAGGCAGGCTAGTACTAAGCTTAAAGCAGTCTTGATGGTAGAAGGCTTACCGCTTTCACTCTAAGTCCGGATGTAGACAAACCGTAAGTCAGTGTCTCTATGGATGTAGACACTTAAGGCTTTCACTCTCTTTTTCAAATAATGGAGACTGGAAAGGCTCTTAAGCCTAGTTTACCACCTTAGGGCAAGTAGTACCGGCTTATTCGCTGTAGCTCAGAGAAGTAAGGCCTCTTTCTTTTGATCTTGATTTAAGGGGGAAAGTCTATACCGGACGTAAGGCTAACTCTATGGAACTTATACTAAGGCTTATAAGTCCATACCGTAAGGCTTGAACTCTGAAATGGATGTAACAACCAACCTTACTGGAACTTTATTACACCTTCTGGAAGTCCTTCTAGTTAGACTTACCTTAAAGTCGTCGATATGGCAAGTACATGGCTAAGGACCTTATTATTCTTCGCTTTAGCTCAGGGAGAAAGGAAAGGTAGTTTTATCTGGCGCTTTCACTCTAGTGCCAAGTATGGAACTTACTGCTTGGACTAAGCTTGTCTCTTAAGGCTCATTGACATGGAACTAAAGCAATACCAAGGGCAAGAGTGACGAGGACTAATCAAGAGACCTTAGGGCAGACTGCTTGGCTATCGGCTCCACCACCGAAAGACGAGGAACCGCCGCCAAAAGGATAAGAGCCAAAGAGAGCGCCATCAAGGAAGGGCAAGGAGAGAGAAGCAAGAGATAGCCGCCAAGGGCAAGGATATAAAAGCAAGATAAAGCAGCTAAGGGGGGGGGAGAATGAGCCAACACACCGGGAAATGAATCCAAATTAGCTAGGAGGATTGGTGCGTGGCTTAACAAAGTAGGAAGCGAAAGAAATAAATAGAGTTACTATGCGTTTTTGGGTTGATTATGGTATTAGGGGAAGACCGTTGGTTGAATTGGTTCGAAGCAGGTGCGCAAGCATCTTTCAATGCTAGCAATAAATACCCCCCCAACCTTGCCCGATGCGGACAAGCGACTACGTTCCTCTCCCCCTTGGTCGAGCGACTACGTTCCTCTCCCCCTTGGTCGAGCGACTACGTTCCTTGTTTAGATTATCAAAAAATTGATCAATCACTTTATCGAAGAGGTTAAGCCATTAGAACCAGGGAGAGGGGCGTTCACAACTGCCGCATCTTCCGGGAGAGGCGTTCCAACTGACCCATCTGCCAATAGCACGTCCCCATCATTCCCAGCTTACGTCCCCATCATTCACTGAATAGCGTGACCACCAACCACCTACCACACGTACACCACCTACCCTACAGCTATCACTTCCCTTAGAGCTTACTTACTTACTTTAGTTTCACACTATTGCATGGGGCCCGGAAAAGCTAGGGGTGCCGCATTTTATGGTATGGGCTGGATGATACAGCTGGATGGGATCGATGCTGGTTTCGACGCCTTCTTGGATGTTTTGGAGATTGCTTATTGTGCGTTAGGTTTCGGAACCGATAAGGAGGTCGCTTATTTACAGTTACCAGGAAGTAGCATTCCCAGCCGATCAGTTTAAGTGGTCGACGAGAGACAGTGGTAAGGGGAAAGGAAGGGGGGATAGCGGTAAGGCTGGCTCTCTAGCGGGAAGGAAAGAGAGCGGCAAGGCTTTATACCAATCCAGAAATAGCAATAGCATACCCATTTTCTGAAGTCAGTCTATAGGCACTACTTACATGCATGCCTACCCTAGCATATTACTTACGAGCATGTCCTAAATTAGTTAGGTGGGCTGCTTCTCTAGACCGAAGCTCCATCTTTTTCAATTTACTTATTTGGTGGGGGGGCTTATGGTCGAGCACCCTAAAGGGTCCTCGAATTAGAATCCTTCGTATATCCGAGCTTAGCTAATGAACAAGTAAGTTTACCGAAGCGCAGGCATGCTACCTAACCCATTTCCCTAAGCCGAAGAAGGGAATGCATGTATTTTCCGATGTTCGATTTCTTTATACGGATAACGCGGAAACTATTACGTATAAAACCCATCGATTCATCAGTTCCTTGCCCGATGCGGACAAGCGACTACGTTCCTCTCCCCCTTGGTCGAGCGACTACGTTCCTTAAAAAATCATAATAGGGGGCGGTGACTCACTCAATTCCCTCGGTTCCACTGGAAAGCTGGAGCAAGCAAATGATACACATTCTAGAGATCGATTAGTTGGTGGAAGCCTGCCTTTCAGAAGCAGTTTATTAGCTCACTGGACCAACAAGATAGATAGATATAGATATCTCCAGTGGAATGAGTTTCACTATAAATAGTCTGGGGATCCGAGGGGCAGAATTCGTTGATGGATTTAGCTATTGATAAGCGGGTGAAAAGAAATATGTATGGTTGGGATCTGCCCGGATTAACGAATTACCCCACCTATTTCTGTCCGAATTCAAGGCAGGGCCCCCTATTATGATTTTTTAAGGAGTAGAATTGATATCTAGCTATGGGCAGGAAGCACTACTCCATACGATGAGAGAATTGGAGTTTCGCTTTCTCGCGTATCAGTAGCTGGAGCAAGGGAAGAAAACGAAATAGATACGGAAGGAGATAGAGATTAGCTAGTTATTGGAACTGAGTAAGGGGAATTGCTTTGCTCCACACCTCCACCGGGGGCATAAGCAGAGTGAGCTAGTCATCGAATTGAATACCTTCCCTCTATTGTATCATCCCATTATTGAGATGCAGGTGGATGGGTAAAAAGTAACTCATTCTGCCAAGAACCATTTGATTGGGTCTCCAATAACTAGAGATTGGTTTTCCCTAGCTATGGGGGTTGGTTTCGCAGCCCTTTCATCCGACTAAGCCGGCTCATAAAAAGGCTCTGTCAAGTAGACCAGAGGAGATAGGTCCTATTGCTGCCGAATAAGCTGTTTCCTTGCTCTTATTGAATACTCATTTGCTTCTGCGCGTTGCGTTACCCTATCAAAAAGCATAGGCGTTGCATACCAGAGACAAATTAGTTAGTCTCACTGGGATCCGTTCCGGCTGAGACACCACTTATTTATAAGTTAGTAGGTAATCTAAGTACCTCGGCATCCTTTGCTGCTGAACTGCACATACCGGATTGCCGGCCTCTTGAAGGTACTTATGAAATGAATGAAGCTTGAACCCGTCCAACAGCAGGTCGAGTCCCGGCATTGAAGCTTGAAACCAGGGGAGGGGGTTTGGTCGAGTTTCTTCTCTACGTATTAAAAACCCTTTCCGCTGTCAGCTTTTCAGTCTTACTTACTAAAAAGCCACCTTTTTATATCAAACCTCGCTCCATTGAGTGAGATACAAGCCATCCCTAGCTAGTTCGGTGGGAGAGCCAAAACGGAGGTCATTAAGGATGGAAGGGTAGAGCGAGAGATACCACTTCTCTGTTAGTCGGATAGATAGATAGCGTTCTCCAATTCTGCATTAATGGAAGAAATCCTGAAGAGTGAACAAGTGGTCACTAGCACCTCTTTATTTAGAGCATGACGCTGGCTATGACATATATAAGACTGAATTCGGCTCCCACTTCATCTTCTGCTAATTGAGTGGAAGCTTTTTGGAAGTATGTGGGTGGGTTTGGGTTCCAGGCGGTCAAGTTTCATTCACTAAATCGATGCACCAATCCTGTTTCTCGACCCCACCCGGCATTCATTTAGGATAGGGACATGACACGACGTTACTTCGTCGAATGAATACAGGAGAATCTCAATGAGAAACCTTCGGACTACGAATACCCCCCCAACCGACTCTGTTAATTAATAAAGCCTCTCCCTCCACCTCTGCCCTTGGCTCATCATGCTATAGTCACTCCGATGTGAAGAATGTTCCGACTGCGTAGCAGCTGCATGAATCGAGAATCTTTTCAATTTACTTATTGGGTGGGGGGGCTTTTGGTCGAGCCCCCTAAAGGGTCCTAAATGTACGAATCTTTCAATTGGCCCTTTCCTTGCACTAGGAAGCGCAAGCCCCTCCGGGACCTTACTCCCCTGGTTCTGTTCTACCGCTCCTAACTTCCCTCCTTTCTGTACTTGTTTACTTTCCCTACCAGCCCTACCAGCAGTCCTAGCTGTCCCTTCTATGTTCCCCATCCCTGTTCTGTCCTGATCTACTCCTTCCATGTCCTGTATGCTCCTGCCTTCTTTTTCCTGTTCTTTCTCTGAGGTAAAGGTGGGTCACATATGGTCAAATTCAATAGGTCAAGTCCAGGCAGAGGTGGTAAATTATCTCTATGAACCTAGGTCACATATGGGAAATTTCTCTCTATAAGGGTGGGGCGGAGGTAGGCAACAGAGGCTGAGGCATAGCCAGGTAGAGCTACAGAGCCAGCAGACTCCGCAGCGGATAAAGCAGCTGGAAGTGTGCCTTACCATCTTAAACCTTATTAATGTAGGCTGGTTGGAGGCATTGTATATAGATTGACCGAGTGATTTAACTGACGAAGACAGGGGATAGTACCCGTAAGATCGAAAACTTGATCCAGCATCCTCACCCGTTCGAAAGCTAGCAGCCTGGGTTGAATCAGCAGTTTACCTTGTTTAAGCAGCAGCACATCCAGATGCAGATACTTATCGAGATGGAGATTCAGCGCCTGTTCGAAAGCACGTTGATAACCTAGATCCACCAGCATCAATGACATAGGAAGCATCTGGGCAAGCAGCAGTTTCCGAGCCATGAGCAGATTCATCAGCAGGGATAGAAGCATCCAAGCCATCAGTGATAATTTCAGTCCTAAATCCAGAGTCTGTTGGAGATCTCCTCATAGATCCGATGCTAGTTCTTTAGCAGGAGGTAGTAGTTTTCCATACACGAGCTTCTAAGTAATTCCCCACTATCCATTCCAGGAATCTGATCTCAATGTTGATTAATCACATATATGGGGGTACTCTGTAGTTCGCCTTGCTTCTTCCAACCCTCATGATGTCCCCCTTTCCGTTTGTGCAAAACGTCCACCTATACTTCCTTCGGAGTGACCGTTTCGACCGAACTCATCTCTGCTTTTGAGCTTGCAATGGGGCATGTAAGCAAAAGGGAGAGCCTATTTAAGAGCCAGCACCTCGTAAGCATATTTGCCTTTTTCCATACCCAGTTTCTTATTCAGTGGACCTAACAGTTTAAGTGCTAGTAGTGTCGGATCCAACTTCCCTTCGCTATGCTCTTTGAGGGGAAGAAAGAAAGGGCCCAGTTAGGTCCTGATAAACCCAATAAGGTCCTTAAATCAAGTCCTGACCAAGCCTGGCTTTCAATAGGTTATTGTCAAATGGGTCCTTCGACAATGCTGTTATTATATATGTAATTATGCCTTCCTCTTCAATTTACTTATTTGCCCCTCAAATAAGTCAAAAAATGGTCGAGCACCTCTTGGGTTTACTTATTGGGTGGGGGGGCTTTTGGTCGAGCCCCCTAAAGGGTCCTTACTAGTCGAGCG
>Ga0115848_101159_pt1 | contig 10935 bp, 7 predicted proteins | sample InSIn3gowninarea_FD_83862 | JGI IMG/M metagenome (GOLD analysis project Ga0115848, IMG submission 83862)
CTCTGTCTGACAGGTGTATTATTGCTAGCGCAATTGGACAAAATAATGTTGCCAGGATGGGTGAACGATGCATGCATGAATCCTTTCTACAAATCCACAGCCACGCCATCAAATTGAAGGGGACTTGGAAACGTGCTCGCAAGTAGGTTTTAGTCAATAATACATAGTCAGTCTATAATAGATGCATAGTGAGTTGCATGAGTTGGTAGCATACTCCTTTACAGTCCATGCCTTTTTTGGTTTTTCAAAAATAAATAGCACATGTCAATCTGGTTGGGGGAATCATACCATGTCATCTCAACCCACTTATGGTCGGGGGGGATTGTCACACGTTCCATGAGTCTTTTCCACTGTACTACAAGTCTTTTCCATAATAAGTAAGCAATAATACACCTGTCAGACAGAGTTTTGTAAAATCTTTTCCCTTTGGGGAATAAATCAGCTAATAATTACCCACCATTTTGGAAATTTTATTGAGCATGTGACCCACCTGCTACGTCATACCAGTCAGATCTAGGTCAATAGATGGCAGCATAACATGATTAAGCATCATAGGGAAAGTTGTCATAGTAATTAGTTATCAAGTCAATTCATAAACGTCGTGTCAAGTTTTCTCTACTTAATTTGCATGGCAACGTAGGGAGTTTCAGAATGTCAAACGCAGGTGACAGAAAAACTTCAAATTCGCTCTGAGAACTAGCAGCAGCAGAGAGGTAGAGACTCTAAACCTTTAATCACGGTTGTCTACCAGAGGCACACAAAGATGACAAAATTAATTATCTTAGTTCCATACGACCGGTTGGACGAGCGAATTACAGTGGTAGAGAATCTGTATGGAAAGTATGACGAATCGACATTAGTGGATAATGATCTCTTGGATTGTTTCCAATTTCCATCGTTGAAGTGGGAAGTATACAAATAAGATGTGCCAAAGGGATATGGAACAATGACAACCTAAATTAAAGAAGATTTCAAAGGCCTCCAACGATCGATGCTGATAAATCTTAGAAGCTTACCTATTTTTGGCACACAATTGGTTGCAATGCAATGCACAAAACTCTTAGCCAGAAGGATGCATGGGGGATCACTATGGCTCGACAAAGAATGCCCCATTCATGTTGACGAAATCCATTAACTGATAGGACTCTCTACAGGAGGAAATGTAGTGGCTACAATGTTCCAAGGAGGAACAAAGCTAACGAAGAAAGAAGGAGACAAGGATTATTACGAGAAATACAAGACAAAGCGTGGGGGCAGAGGCATGAAGATTGATCTTATCACCAAGGACGAAATAAGATTCCCCTACTACATAATAGCAGGAAAAAAATGAGGCATTTTTCCAAGAACGAATGTATCCTGGACGTAATTTTAGTTGCGGGACATTACTGCCAAGGGGAGGTGTTGAACTGGCCGACCTTTATATTGAACGAGCTCTTTGAAGCCCATGAGGACATTTACAAAAGGAGCACAAATTTCATATTTGGCTACATACTGATGACTTTGGCAATGTGGAAATGGCGACCAGGAATGGAAATTATACAAATTAGAGATGACCAACCCATAGGGCTCAGATATGACCCATGGAGAGCTTCAGGGGACCCCAACAATAAAGAAATCAATGAGGCGACATTTGTCGAATGGTATGGGTTGATGCTGATCATAATCAGAACGACATAAATAATACCTAGGCAACTGTTAGATGCGTTTTCGCAAGATATTTCATTTGGGGTTACCCATGGGCACACATACATTAGGTCGGGATGCGTCCACCCAAAAACATTTCAAATGAGGCAGCAGAGATTTGTTTTATCAGAAGCAACAATCCATAGTGAGGTTGGTTCGTGGCCGGGGTTTGTGTGCGAGATCACCGAAGGGAAATATAGATATTTATTTGAAGGGATGAGGCTGCAACCACAAATAAGAGAAGCAACAGGGAGCAACAAGAAACAACAAGCAGAGGATGACCTGGAGCCAATGGTTCTTCAGATGGAGTAGTGGATGTCGTCCCTCAAGCAAACAATTGCAAACTTCACTGAACCTTCAGGCGAGGCAACATAATCTGTGGATTTTCATGGTTCTACTCTATTTAATCCAATAATAACCACTCCTCTAGCTGTAGCAATTCTCAATGTTGGCCCCCATGCACAATCAATGCCAACAATCCCAAAGCCAAAGCAGAAAGGGCAATTAAATAAGAAATCCCCAAGAAGCCCAAGACAACCGCTGCAATCCCAATTGTTGACCTCACTGGCGAGGTTGGTTAGTCCGTATCCGCATCCCTAATCATTGAAGAAAATCCTCAAACCTCATCGATAGTCTCACCAGGTCACGGGATCCATCCCCGCATATAACCTCCACCTCCACGACCCTGTCAAAAACAATTCCCCTTGGTACGCGTGTAGCCATAGAAGAGATGAAAGTGGACTCTACCTAGCAGTATTGTGAGCCTATTTAAGTCAATGGTGCTCACACATCTTTCCTCATATCCCTACTTCTAGGGTCGGGCCCACTACCAGGAGATGAGCCATTATTTCTACTCCCAGTCAATGGGAACTGAGCAGTACCAGACCGCATCCCTATAAATTTCCCGTTAATCCCAAACCCTACCATTATTCCACCTACACCTCAGTTCACCTCGTCTTTGCAACAAACAAACTCTCCCCCATCCCATTCAGACAAGTCCATTGTCAGTGACCTACCCATTCAAAGCAATTTTCCAGATCCAAATACAATGCAAGAAGAAACCTTGTAGCATTGGTCATCGACACAGTTGTTTGGATTCATCCAACAAGCTGCCCAGAGAGCAGAAAAATTACATGATGACCTCATCCGTGAACATGAACAACAAAAAAGACAGTTGGAGGAGGTCACGGAAGAAAGAGATCACCTGAAACAAGCAAATAGTGATCTACAGGCCTAGGTAGATTAGGTTACAAATAAATTTCTGTCACTGTGGCTGACCATATTAGATGTTGTTGTAGAAGCTCCTAAGGATATTACATGTTGCACGTTGGTCGATTGTTGTGACCACATCCAGGCAGTGTGCTCGAGTCTAGTAGCCATTAATGCATACATGAAGAAAAAATTGGAGACAGTCAGATCAGCGTTGCCTTATCCGACTGAGATATACTCCAAGACAATAGATGAGAAGATCAGCACCGTCGCCGCTGCAAAGGAATCACTCACTGAAACACTAGCTTATGGTTTTTCCCTAATGGATAAAGTGCATGATTTGTCGGGCAGCCTAACCATAAATAATAAACTTGTCTACCCTCTGTGAGAACAACTTCAAGTTTTACTTGTCGCCAACAAAAGATGCATGGACTCCGTATGACTGCAAAATATTGATGAAAAAATCACCACCCTTGAGGCCTAAGTCGAACAGATAGAGGAGGAATCTAAAAAAACAAAGAAGAAAATCAGAGACCTCAGACCTCTGGTCCGCCTACATGTCCTTTCCTTAAAAGAAGTCTGCAACAACAAAGAAGTTCAGTGGAACAAACTACAAAGTAGTAGGCCGAGTCAGCTAACAGCCAACACAATAGAGGAATTCATTGAATAGGATGACCCCATAGCGAGTGCATGGTAGACAACACTGAATGAATATAATAATTTCAGGCGAGAAACAACAACAACTCTTCCTGGATTGGGGCCTCCGTTTGGAGAAGGAAGTCAACAGACTGCAGAAGAAGTAGCTGAAACAATAGTTCCTCAGAGGGAAGAACAGGAGCAACCGCAAGCAGAAATACCCGCATAAACAACAACATGACCCACAACACTAGAGATAGATTGACTCAGGGATGAGTCAAAGAACTGTGGTCGGGGCTTGTTGTGGCCTTCATTTTTAATTTTGAAAGTTTTGAAGGTACAAAGAGGGAAAAACAGGTGGCGGGAGCAATGGTCAAGTTGCGGCGAAGACAGTTGGGAAAGGGAGCAAGACCATGCAGTTGTGGGGAAGTTGCAACAAGGTGTCAGGAACAAGCAGAAATAGTCGAGCGAATAAGGAGGAGGACGAGAAGCAGCCGAGGGGATAGACAGTTGAATGAAACTAACAGTTCGAGCCATTGAGGAATAGATAAAAGGAGAGAATATCACGAAGAAGTGGGTTGGTATTTGAGGGAGTCCGGAGCACAGAAGAACCCAATAAGAAGACGAAGTAGCAACGGGAAGACCAGAGTTGGGCTCGGTATGAAATCTGGAACATTTTGCGGTTACGATATTTTATGTATTTGCTCATGGCTTTATGCCAAATGTATGTTGTAATGGATCTTCCATTGAATTAATATGAATGAGTACTTGGACTAGTTGCATAGTATTAGCTGTGTGTAATGTTCTAATTTATGGGACTACTTAATTTTTTTTAATGTTGAAGGTCTTTCCTCATATGAATGTGATCTCTATAATGATATAATGTCATGATGAATGTATGATTTAAGCTGTACGTAGAGTAATAGTTGGGTCATCCTTGATATCCTTCTAAACCCTTCTTAGTTTTGGTCATGACATGCCTCGGGTGAGACTCCTTATCCCTTGGAGTAGGGTGAAAATGCTGGCATTGTCCTAGACTACAACGGTCCCTTGTTGGCCCCTTGTGCCTGAACCCAGGGTCTTTCCCTGATGAAATTTTTGTGCCAACAATTGGAAAGCATGTGGAGGTGGCTTTTGATTATTACATTCCAAAAATATACTTGGGGTCACTTGTCAGCTCATGAATTTTCAGAAAAAGGCCAAAAACCACCTATTTTTCACCCTTCTGCCACTCTTTTGGGTCACTTGTTGCGCTTTTGGAGTAGTTGTATTATAATAAGTTTTGAGGTGTATTAGAGATGTATTTTTGGTGACTTAAAGCTTTAGAGGTGTTTTATACATCCTAAGCTACTTATACTAGCCTTCAGCAAAGTTTAAAGATCCCTCAAAGTCATAAAAACATCTTGCCAAAGTTCTTTGCGCTTCTACAATCATTCACTACTCTTTTGTGGAGGAGGCCTGTTTCTACATTTTGATGTTCAGGAGTTGACCTTGGTAGAAGTAATTTGTCTCTCATTGATTTTACATGATGTCATTAAGCATTCTAGTGATTGTTAGAGTTGATTTCCTTGTAATTAAATCTTTCAAAGTCAAATCAAATCTGTTATTGTAAAAAGGGAATTGGTTTCTAACCTCCCTAGTTTTTGGAAATGGTTAGAGAAAATGATGTAATTAGTTCCTAGGATGAAGGATTCGATCGTTAGAAGGGGAATGTTGTTTTGCATCTATATGTAGTCAAAGTGAATTCATAGAGAGGGTTGGATATTAGAAACTCGTGCTCTTGAACTAGTGTACTTGATATTGGCAGAAATATATGCAGTTCCAGCTATTTTTATGGGATTCTTGTGTTGTGATAGTGGCTATGTTTTTTATTTATTTTTTCTTATATATTTTATTATTAGCAGCCATCTACTTTCTTCTTATGCTTTATCTCATGAGTTGTAAACAGAAATAATCATTTTAATGCTTTTTGGGGATTAGCATTCAATGTTTTCCTTCTAGATACGTGTTCAAGCTTTTGCTCACTTAGCTCCTACTACACTATCCTCACTACACTACAATGGAAAATCATTTCGAGTCATTGATTGCACCTACCTTTCCCCATTTTATGTCTGTAACTGACCTTTAGAAATTTTTGACCTAGTTTTGAGACCTAATGCTCTTTATTCAAAAAACCCTAATCAAACCCTATTGAGGTGATACCTAGCCTAAAATCTACATATTCTCTAGTCCCTTCCATTGGCTATGAGGTTTATTTAGAGAGAGCCCTCTTTGATTTGGTAGGGTTAGCTACCAAGTCGAAAGTTGGTCTGAGGTTACCTCTTTAGCTTCCTTTCTCAGCCTTAGGAAACCTAAGGAGAGCTAACAAGTCCAACCCTCCTTATGTTTGGTACCCCATCTGGATTGCAGCTACCTCCATCATCCCCTCCTCCTATGGCAGGGGGGCAACCCATTTTTGGTATAACTAAATATGTTAATATGCCTAGTTATAGTCCTCCTTATCCTAGAATGGCTTCCACTGTTTAGAAACCTACTTTACCCACGCAACCTAGTTCATATTTGGATCGATTTTTTAATTCTCAAACTGTACCGTCTTCATCACAAATTCCTACCTACCCTTCAGCACCTCAACAAGCTCAAATATATGTGAACCAACCTTTACATCCCATTCCAATGGTGTTTGGTTCTCCCTAGATCTTGATTTGTGAACCAGTACAAGGTCCCTCACCTTCTCAATCGCTTGCACAAGGTACTCCTCAAGTTTCGGTAGGCAAAATTCTTCAAAATTTGGCACCATGTCAATCGAACTTGTACCGGGGGAAAATACAAACCCCGATCAGGCAACAATATGGATCGCACCAAGTGCCTTTTCAAGGCCAAAAAATCCAAACTCAACCATTCTAGCGACTTTATCGCCATCCTAGGACTGGGCAACAAACCCAGTCTTATGATGGTTATAAGAACCCTCTATATTCTGGTAACCAGGTTCCTTATTATCGGAACCCTCGTTATCTAGGATTGCAAGTGCTTGTTTCCCAGGCTATCCCTTCATATCCAGGTCATCCTCCTCTAGAATTTAATCAACAGTTGTCTTTTGTGGCTACTCTTGAATTATTGGATTTAACTCAGCTTACTAACAATCTCGTCGCTCATTTGCCATGGTGGTCGATTATTCCCACTAAGTTGCCTTATGATATCCAAAAGTTCAATGGGAATCCAGGAGAAGACCCGTCAACGCATGTTATGACATATCATTTATGGTGTTCATCCAATTCACTTAATGATGATTCCTTTCGACTTCATCTTTTCCAACGAACACTTATAGGTACCATAACTAAATGGTATATTGAATTGCCTAGAGCATCATTTCATGACTTCAACACTTAAGCTACTACCTTCCTCACACATTTCCAGTTTCCCATCAGATATGAGACTGGAATGAAACTATTGACTAACTTCAAATAATCAAACTCCACTCACATTTATGATCACATTCATGTGTGGAGGCATCGTCGCTGGTTAGTCAAGACTTATGTTCCCAATTAGTTGATGGCAGAATGATTTGTCAAGTCTCTGTTAGCTCCCATAACAGAAGATGTGGCCAAAGGTGGAGTTGTGACCGAAGAGAAAGTTATCACTCGTGCTCAGTATTTAGATATGATTTATACCCAATTAGACATGCTCTATGATAAAATACCAAACACTCTGAGACCTTTGAATATTGTTCCTCCTCCACCTGGTAAATAATATCATGCTGCTAATTGTATTATAGGTTCTTCCAGTTCGCAGTCGGTGAGTAAATGTTATGAAACCAGCTCAAGAAAAGATAGAAAAGATAGATCAACGCCTTAGAATTCAGCCTCTTCGAGGGGGCAACCTCCTTTACATTACATAAATGAACAATTCTTGGATGATACAAATGACAAAACCTCCTTTCTATATATAGGAGTCTAAGGAGTCACAATATAATCCAGTTGACCTAACAATAATAATATAAAGCCACAAAAATAAAAAAAGAGGGATTCTATGGCGCACAAAAATAACAACATGGGGGTAATAGGGGAATAACAATATAAATAAGGGGTATAACTACAACAGTAATGGGGTAATCACTAATATTATAGGGACCCAACAATCAGTGTAGGGCAGTCTTTCATTTCATGATCAAACAATGTGCAATACTTGCACGGTGGACGTGTTGGGTTAGTGCAGTCGTGGGCATAATGTCTTGGTCCTTCGCAATTGTAGCAGATCAATTGTCCCCGACTTCTACTAGGTCCTCCTCCACCTCGACCTTGTTCGCACCCTTGAAATCTTGTTCGCACCATCCCCGTGTTCTGGTTAGGGGGTCATGTTTCAGCCTAAACCATGTAGTTAGGTGTCCAATCCATCATCAACTCATAACTGTTGCAATTAAGATCATCGTATCCTACCGACCTACAAAAATTGTGGACAATTTGTTGTAGTGTCTACACAAAATTTTGCAACAAGTGATAATTATCCGTGGCATGTTTTTCTACTACTTGACAGATAGTGCACCATAATGTAGGCCCCTGTTATGAAACTATCTCACAAAAAGATAGAAAATATAAATCAACGCCTTAGAATTCAGCCTCTTCAAGGGGGAAACCTCCTTTACATTACACAAATGAATGATTATTTGATGATTGAAATGTCAAAACCTCCTTTCTATGTATATGAGTCTAAGGAGTCACAATATAACCCAACTGACCTAACAATAATAATATAAAGTCACAAAAATAACAATGGAGGGATTCTATGGGGCACAATAATAGCAATATGGGGACTATAGGGGCACAACAATGTTAATAAAGGATACAACTACAATAGTAATGGGGTAATCACTAGTATTATAGGGACCTAACATGCCCCTCTCCTTCAAAAAAGTGTTGTCCTCAATGCTTGAGTAGTTCTCGATGCTTCTGTATAGAATTATCATCCTCCCATGTGGAATCTTCAGCGGATAAGCTCTTCCACTTGATGAGATACTCTGAAATTGATCGATTTCTTAACTATCGAGTTCTTGTTTCCGTGACTGCTTCCGATTCCAATATAATTTTTCCTTCCTCGTCAAGTTCTGGAAATATTTTTTGAACTGGGAGCTTGTTGCCTATAACCTTGTTTAAACATGAAACATGAAAAACTGGGTGCACTCGAGAAGATGTAGGAAGCTCCAATTTGTGTGCCATAGTACCAATATTTTGCAACACCTTGTACGAACTGTAATACTTTGGTGATAATTTATTATCCTTCTTAGCTTGCTTGAGGGACATTTGTTTATATGGTTGTAGTCATAGGAATACCCAATCACCTACATCAAAAATTATTTCACTATGATGTTGATCTGCTTGTTGTTTCATTCTATTCTGTGCTAACACCAGGTTATCCTTTAAGAGTTGGAGGACTTGTTGTTGATGCTTGATGTGATGTTCCACTGCTTGAACCTTAGAATTTTCTTTTAAATATGATGTGATGGATGGTGGTTGATATCCATAAAGTGCCATAAATGGGGTCATTTTTTTGTTGTATGGAAGGAAGTGTTATACCACCATTCAGCAAGAGGCAACCATTTGACCCATTGTGTCTGTTTATCAGATACAAAACAATGAAGATATCCTTCCAAAAATTTGTTTACTATCTCAATTTTCCCATCAGATTGAGGATGATAAGATGAGCTATGAGCTAACTAAGTACCGAGATAAGAAAATAATTCTGTCCAAAAGTTTCTAATGAAAATAGGATCTCTGTTACTTACAATAATCTTTGGGTTTGCATGTAACTTTTGAATTGTTTCCATAAATGTAGTAGAAATTGTATTGGCTTAAGTGGATGTGATAATGCACAAAAGTGTGCATACTTGGTAAGTCTGTCAACTACCACCATGATGGCAGTCTTTCCCTCATACTTGGGTAAACCTGTGATAAGATCCATTGAAATCTCCGCCCAACGTTGGCTTGGAATGGATAAAGGTTGTAATAGACCTGGGGTCTTAATTGTTTCAACTTTATTTTGTTGGCAAACCAAACATTTTGCCACAAACTTTTGAATATCTGATTTAAGGCCATCCCCAAAAAATTCCTTCTTAACCCTGTGGTAAGTTTTTAAAAATATTGAGTGCGTTGCTACGGGAGAAGTGTGCAATTCCATAAGAATATTTTTTTTGAGTTGGGAATCCTTACAGAGTTATAAGTGATCTTTGTACCATAACGAATCATTTTTCCAGCTAAATGTATTATATGTACCGGAATCTTGTTGTAACTTTTGAATAAGTGCCCACACTTCTTCATCATTCTTCCATTCCTCCCTTGCTTCGTTTATCCAATTTGGTTGGATAATAGAAATGGCGCACAACAATGCTTCCACATCCTCATCCTTTCTTGGTCCTTCGCAATTGATTTCAAAGTCATATCCCAACATCTTGTTGACCCACTTTTGTTTCTCTTCAGAGGATAATCCTTGTTTTAAAAAGTATTTAAGGCTATCATGATCTTTTTTTACCTTGAAGTGTCTTCCCATTAGGTAGGGTCGCCATTTCTTAAGTGCATGTAGTATTGCCAACATTTCCTTCTCATAAATGGCTTTGTGTAAAAGATTTTTGATTGGATGACTTTCAAAATAAATGAGTCTTTCATCTTGCATTAAAACAATACCAATTCCATTTCCTAAAGCATCACATTCCACAATAAATCTTTTTGTGAAGTCTGGTGTAGCTAAGACTGGTGCTTGGCACATTGCCTCTTTAAGATGTTCGAAGGCCTTTTTTGCTTCTGGAGTCCATGAAAATGCATCTTTCTTTAATAATTTTGTTATAGATGCTGCTATTCTCCCATAATTTTTAGCAAACTTGTGATAATACCTATTGTAAAGGTAAATCCCCTCTGTGGACAGAGGCGATCCATACTAGCCCAGACCGGGTATAGCAACAATCAAATAATGCTATCGCGAAAGTTCCTAATTGCAACTTAAAGTTGGATGATGTGAACCTACTTGGATTCCAACTCTAATATTCATAGAAGAGACGTCGCCCTCATTCCTTTGCTTCGGCCGGTCACAATCCCCACGATCTTCGGAATGTACACCTGCACATGCAAATAACAACACAAATACAAGCATAAAATCCAATAGATGCAACCATATATCAGTCAGAAAAGATATAACTCAACATCAATCATTACAAAGGACAATGAGAATGGAACCATAATGATAGTCATCTATTATTAATAAACAACAAAGAAGAATACAACCATAGTTCTGACGTCAAATCCTCCTTTGGCTGGGTGGTTAGCGACACATGTCTTGCAAAGCTTGTTGGGATGGGAAACAAGCCTCTCTCTCTTTGCTCATCTTATCATCCTCAATCTGATGGGAAAATTGAGATAGTAAACA
>Ga0115848_101160_pt1 | contig 10934 bp, 3 predicted proteins | sample InSIn3gowninarea_FD_83862 | JGI IMG/M metagenome (GOLD analysis project Ga0115848, IMG submission 83862)
ATATATATATATATATATATATATATATATATATATATATATATATATATATATATATATATATATATATATATATATATATATATATATATATGTATGTATGTATGTATGTATGTATATAGCCTTTTAATCAATGAGATCTTGTATCATATTTTTTAAAGTCCTACAACTTTTTGTTAGGTATCATGGTGTTCTAAGATAAACCACCTATCAAAGTGATCTGATAGGGATGTCAACCTCCAACTTATTCATTTATAACTTGCAAGGACATATAAAGGAGTGAAATCCAACTTATAACAATAATATAATCTTTATAATATTCAAGATACTTTAAAATATGAACCATGATAAATGATATTGCATTTAATATAATACATGTCATTGCATTGTAATATCAATTTTTTCTTAACATTTATAATATTGATTTTAATATTTAGAAAATGTATAAAATATGATTTATTAAATAACTAATAAATCATTTTTAGGCATCTACATTTTCATCCTATTGGATAGAAAATGAAAAGCATTGAAATTGCATAATTCAAAGAAACTTAGAGAAGTGAAAAATTTTCAAAGTTAAAGTGAACTTCCCTTTCAAGATTGCTATGCTGAATATGATATCTTATTTGCCTCCTTTTAGTTTTGGATTTCCTCTTGCACTAGCTTCTATGGGGTGATCAACCCAAAATAACATCCTATATGCAAAGAATTGATTGTACATTTTCAGTCCTACCCTCCAAGATGATCTATGAATATAAAATAAATAATACTCGCATAAATTACATCCATCAAAATAATATCAAGGATGAAATTAATATAATATATTTTTATTTGACTACTGTTGTTACAACTCATAGTCTATAAACATCAAGATAATGAGATAAAGACATGCCCCAATCTTGTAAGAGATATTATCATAAGATGACTTAGAATATTTTAAAAAATTATACTTATAGGATTGCCATGGCCTAGAATTCTAGATTTTGTTAGTAGAACATGCAATATTTTTTAAAAACATTCATGAGAGATAGAAATATCATGTTTACATTGATACTAGATATTAAAAAAAAAGTCTAATATTATCAAGTATTAAAATTTTTACAATAAAAATCATTGAGAATTACGATGTGAATGACTTGAAGATAATTTTGCACATCGTGGGAATCATAAATTTTAGAGAATTAAAAAAAACTTGCCTTTTATGTCTTTGCTTAGCATTTTCATTAGAATACATATTTGTGAAATAATAGTATTTTATAATAGATTTTCAACAAAATAATCATCATACCCTTTTGACTTAAAATTATAGTCAAAATTAAGGCATCGATGCTCAAGAAGGGCATTGATGCTCTGAAAATTATTGAATTGATTTTTTAAAAAGAAATGAGAGAGAAATAACATATTTCATTACATGTATAGATGATAAAATTGAATATTGCATGTACTAATTTTGACATTTTAATATAAGAAGAATAAGAAGGTTTTGCGAATGAATTTGGATAAAAATAAGAAAAAGATAAAAAGGGACTATTATTTTCACCTATTATGTTTCTTACCTAGAACTTTGGTGACTACTTACATTGGATACTAATTAGGTCCTTTCTCTTTGCAATTTGTACTTTCAAGCTCATTTTTCACTTCAGAGTGGGGTCCATTCTTTCTTGTTTGACCATTTGATTCATGATTACATGGTGAAGGTTGAATTGAGTTCAATTGAGCATCCCTTGGATAGGAGCAAGGGACATATGGATGGGTACACTAGGAGTCTCCCTATGGACCATGTGGTAAGTGATATTTTCACCACCATTTTACCTTTTTCTATTTCAACTATGCTTCCAATTTTTCTATGTTATCAAAACCCTAGGTCTTTATTTTATTTCTTTGAACCTACAAAAGAAGGGATTTTCTATATTCAATGTATATATTTTTCATTCATCATATAGTTTTATCATTTGTAGGGGAGATTAATTATTTTAGATTTAGTTTTATTAAATATGCCCATGGTTCACTTGATGTTTTACATTTGAATTTTAGATTTGGAAGGTGTTTGAATTTTACTTTTGTATTATGCATGTATGGAGGAATATATACCCTCAATGTTTACCTTAGAATGGATAATTATTTTATTTAAATATTTTTAATCTATTAATCAATCATGCATTTTCATTTTACAGGACTAGAAATAACTGGTGTGAGGGTACCTTATGAAATTGGAGGCCCTAGAGAGGGCATGAGGTTGGATTTTTTCCAAACATGATAATGAAATGCTAGAGGTGGTGAGTTTATACTATTTGGATATCATAGTCCATATTCAAATTGATTTTCTATTATTGGTAAGTTTGATTAAGCATTAATATGTAGATTCTAACTCATTCCACCTGTCCCTATGAGAGATGAAAATCACACTCTTGGATGTTTTCAGAATCTAGCACATTCCCATTCATGGGATACTAGTTTCTCATGCTACCATTAGTGATCATTTAGATAAGGATGATCTATCTTCATGGCAAATAAGAAAATCTTACCATAACTAGGAGCAAAGGGAAGCATACCCACATAGAACGTATCAATATGATCCTAGGGTGAGAAGCATATGACTACTAGTTATTTTGTTTTTTACAATATTCTTATGTTCGAATAAGAATAATTATATATAATGTTTGGGTTTAATTTGGATAGTGAGAGATATATATTCTATGGGGATAATGTATACATGGGGACCATATATACTAGCATAAATTTATAGGTATTTACACCACACCATTATTATGGGTAAATCTAATGTGATCGTAGCCCTTGCATCTCTTCTTTAAGTATGGGCATATGAGCACATTGTAGTGTATAGATCTATTGGTTTGGTGATGTAGAAGAATGATCAAATGAACCCTGCCATGTATTGCTAGGTTTTTATTATAGGTTACTTTAGATCTCTATGCGATATTGAGACATGGTGGAGGGAGATTGATGGTTTTCACATTAAGAATATTACCTAGGTTGCATACCTAGATTATTCCTAGGATGAGGATGCACATCAAATTTCTCAGGTGAGGCAACATTATTTCTTATAGACTACATAGAGGGGAGTGGAGCCATATTACCCATGATAATTTCAGCTCACACAAGACATTCCAACATTGTGAGGTACCATATAAGGCATAGGCATGAGAGAGATTCCCTTGAGTATGTGCTAGTTATACTAGTATGATGCAACATAATGGAGGAGTCATAGGAGATGGATTTTATAATAGTTATATCATTTTTTACTAGAACTATGTAGGGATACAAGGCATGATGGGAAGGTATTAGAACTACCCCTATTGGGATAGTATTTTTAGATGGGGAGGATGGGGTAGAGGTTTCATTAGATGATTCATCAAATGAGGATGATGAGGATGTGGAGATACCTTAGGATAAGTTACCTCTTGAAACTCCCCCAATAGGACCTTCAAATTATAGTGTCCTACACTAGACATCAACTTATTGGTTAAGGCTATATACATACATACATACATACATACATATATATAAATATATATATATATATATATATATATATATATATATATATATATATATATATATATATATATATATATATATATATATATATATATATATATATATATATATATATAGATATAGATATAGATATATATTGATGACACTCCAAAAAAAGGATGATGTTGGCCTTCTTCATCCTAATAATGGCTAGCTTAGAATTTTCATAGACCCTTTACAATTTCAAAAACTTAAATGTTGTATCAAAATGGTAAGTACTCCAAACTAGTTTTATAACACATGCTAGATAACATATTGCAAATAGTCATTCATGAGATTTCAAGGAATTAGACCGAAAAAATGATAGCATCTAATTTTAACGAACACAGAGTGCCTACATTATAAGAAACTACTTGGATGTCATCCACATTATACACACTTTACCTAGGATGATACCGATCTTTTTTCCTACATCAACAAACTATAAGTGGGTTCTTAAGATTACCCAGGTCCATTGCATTGTTAGTTAAATTCAAATAATCGTAACTTCACCATGTATCATAGTGTATTTGTATTTCATAAATTTTCTATATTTTGTACATTATTTTACTTTCATTTATGTTTCAATGGCCTAATGGGTCAGTCTTATTCAAAGTGCCCATATATTTTTATGGAAAATTCATAAAGTATTAGAGCATAGATGTCATAGGTTTATTCTTATACTGTCCACATCATTCATTTCCCACACTAGAAAAGAAATAAAGATGGGATTTATTTCCTTATTATGTAATCAATTATTTGAAGTATAAAAATATGTTCTTTTAACACATTTATTAGGAAAAACTTATTGATGTTTCAAACTTATCAATTTCTTTTCAAAAAATTTAAAACTTGTATTTTCAATTTTTATTTATTTTGAATTACATTTATTACTATTAATGGTTGCATTAATTAGTCATTCAAGTGTGAATTAATGAAATATAAAAGTGAACTTGTAAAAATATACACAAAAGGAACATAATCAAATATAAAATTTGAAATAACCAAATATGAGTGTGTGTGTGTGTGTGTGTGTGTGTGTGTGTGTGTGTGCACATGTGTGCGCGTGCATCTGCATGCGTGTGTACATGCATGCGTACGTAAGTGTGCATGTGTGTGTGTGTGTGTGTGTGCATGTGTGCGTGTGTGCATGTGTACATGTGTGTGTGTGTGTGTGTGTGTGCATGTGTGTGTGTGTGTGTGTGTAATAAAATGTTTGTTGTACAACATCCTAATCGACTCCCTCTAATACCACTACCACTATCAACCCTATGACTCTTTCTAGTACTATTATCACTAGACATAGACATGTACCCTGATATACCACTAGTGTAATGCCATGGGTAGCCAATGGCTTTCCCATATTTCTCCCTAAGATAACCAATAGACTGATGTAACATTTTTTTGCTTCTACTTATTTGGATATGAATGTCCAAGAATCATTCAAATGAGGCATATTTAATCTCTCTTATAACTTCTTATTCTTCTGCTCTAAAATACTTATTCATTCATCCTACTCAACTAAGGTAGCTTGTAGATCACTCAAGATAATCTTAAGTGAAGTTAATTGTACCTCCATAGGTCTGACTCTTTTCACCTTAGCCTTTATTGGCCTCAACCTCTTCACTTCAACCTTAAATAGTTGAAGGATAGCAAGCTCCTCCTCTAGGATAACAACCCTAGATACTATATCATCTACAAAAGCCACAAAATGATGTTAGTTCGTGGAAAAATTAACCAATATATCAACCTTAAAACTTGAACTAATAAAAACTTAAAATATACCTTTAACCCAAGCCCCTAATACCTAACACCTAATCTAAACTCCTTACGTTAATCCTAACCCTCAAGCCATTACCCTAACCCAAACACCTAATCCTTACTTCTAACCCTTAAACCCTACCCTTAAACCTGTAACCCTTAAATCATAACCCTTAAAACCTAACCCTTGAACCCTAACCATTAACTCTAATCCCTAAAACCTAACCCTTTAACCCTAACCCTTAAACCTTTAAATCCTAACCCTTATCTCTAACCTCTAACCCTTGAACCTTAACTTCTAACCCAAACCCCTTATCCTAACCTCTAATCCCAAATCTTAAACCTATAAACCCTAACTCTTGGACCCTAATCGCTAATCCTAACCTCTAACCCCTAATCTCTAAACCCTAACCCCCAACCCTAAGCTCTAACCCAAACCCCTAACCCAAATCCCTTACCTTAATCCCAACCCTTAATCCCAACCCTTAAACCCTAACCCCTAACCTAAACTCAAACCTTAAACCTTAACCCCAACCCTTAAACCCTAACCCCTAAACCAAACCTAAACCCTAACTGTTAAACCCTAATCCCAACCATTAAACCCTAACCCCAACCCTTAAACCCTAACCTCCAATTTTATTTATTTAATATCTTTTTAATTATAATATTAATAATTTCTTAATTTTTGATTATTAATTTTTTAATTATTAATATTTATAACTTTTTAATATTTATATTTATAGTTTTTTAATTATTAAAAATTGGTATTATATATATATTTTGTTATTTATTATTCTCGACACAACTACTAATGTGTGCCTTAATGCCATAAGAGGTAGGCATGAAGAAATTAGATAAGGGATCGACATAAATCTTGACGTAGATCTTGATGCAAAGTGTATGAAAAAATATATCAAATCAAACTAACCCTAACAAAAATTAAAAAAGAAAAATCCATCACTTTCATTCTAGCCGTTTTTTTTCAAACTTGAGGTGTAGTTTTCTCGAAGAAGGATTTAGGCTACCAATAAGTATTTTTACCAATTTTTTTGAAGATTTAAATATGATTTATCAAATTTTATCTAATTTTTTTATTTTTACAAAGTTTTGCAGGAGAAGTAGTTTTTCTTATCATTTCTTCAAAATTTTTAGAGATTTGAGGAGGTAAGTATAAGTCACTTATTTTCTATAGAATTTTCCTAAATTTTTATAAGTTAAAAAATGATATGTTTCCAAAAGAACCATAGAGTTTTGTAGAAATTAGGGGTTTTAAGAAAAAAACTTAGATTTATTCTTAAAAATCTAGAGTTTTTAGTAAAAAAATTAGAATTTACTAAAAACCTAAGGTTTGAACTAAAAAGCTTAGGATTTTTACTAAACCACTAAAACTTTTTCTTGAAAAATAAATAGAAACATAGAACAACATACCTAGATGCCCAAGCTATCCAAAATTGTATGGTGCCCTGAGCTTGCCCAATAAATTTTGCTCTAGTTTTATTGAATTATGCATAAGTTTACTTTGTGAATATATGATTTGAAAATATATTTATACAATTTATATTTTTTACTATTTTAAAATAATATAAATTATAAATAATATACAAATTTTATTATAATTTAATAAATTTTAATTAGGGTTATGGTTATGATAAATTTTAAAATAATATAAATTTTATAAACTTTATAATTTTATAAATTAAACTCTTAATTTTAATATTATAAATTTTATAATTATAAACTTTAAATGTTTTTATATTATAATTTATAATTTTATAAATCTTAATTTTAAAATAATATAAAATTTAAAATATTAAGGGTTTGGGTTAGAGGTGTAGATTCAAAATTATGTCAATAATAATATAAACATAAATAAGTCTACTGAAGATGACACTTATTCAAATACAATGATTAATAAATGAAAAGTGTACACTTGATTATGATAAGGAAATATTCAAGGTATGAAAAGGGTATATGAAGGATTGGATCATATTAGAGATGAGCTTGTAGATGATATTCAATTAACTATATGAGTGTTCATGACCTCTTTTATCTATAGCTCTGAATCATAAATTATCACAATGTGAATGGAATGTGAGCTCTATAATATCGATGTCTTAAAACCTATAGAATTAGATCACACACAAAATCATAACATGTAAAGAAAGCTCATAGCACAACATATCATCGAATAGGTGGTATCTAGAGATATTGAAAGGATGATGCATAAGATAACCATCTATCAAAGAGATTCGATAGGGATGCCAACCTCCAACTTATTCACTTATAACTTGCAAGGATATATAAAGGAGTGAAAGCCAAATTATAACAATAATATAATCTTTATAATATTCAAGATACTTTAAAATATGAACCATGATCAATGATATTGGATTTAATATAATACATGTCATTGCATTGTAATATCAAATTTATCTTAACATTTATAATATTGCTTTTAATATTTAGAAAATGCATAAAATATGATTTATTAAATAACTAATAAATCATTTTTAGGCATATACATTTTTATCCTATTGGATAGCAAGTTAAAAGCATTGAAATTGCATAATTCAAAGAAATTTAGAGAAGTGAAAATTTTTCAAAGTTAAAGTGAACTTCACTTTCAAGATTGCTATGTTGAATATGATATCTCATTTTCCTCCTTTTAGTTTTGGATTTCCTCTTGCACTAGCTTCTATGGGGTGATCAAGCCAAATGGCATCATGTATGTAGAGAATTGATGGTACCTTTTTGGTCCTACCCTCCAAGATGATCTATGGATATAAAATAAATAATACTTGCATAAATCACATCCATCAAAATAATAACAAGGATGAAAATAATATAATATATTTTTATTTGACTACTATTGTTACAACTCATAGTCTATAAACATCAAGCTAATGAGACAAAGACATGCCCCAATCTTGTAAGAGATATTATCATAAGATGACTTGGAATATTTTAAAAAATTATACTTATAGGATTGCCATGGCCTAGAATTCCAAATTTTGTTAGTATAACATGCAATATTTTTTAAAAACATTCACGAGAGATAGAAATATCATGTTTACACTGATATTAGATATTAAAAAAAAAAGTCTAATATTATCAAATATTAACATTTTTACAATAAAATTAATTGAGAATTATTATGTGAACGACTTGAAGATAATTTTGAATGTCATGGGAATAATAGATTTTAGAGAATTATAAAAAACTTGCCTTGTACATTTTTGCTTAGCATTTTCATTAGAATGCAAATTTGTGAAATAATAGTATTTTATAATAGATTTTCAACAAAATAATCATCATACCCTTTTGACTTAAAATTATAGTCAAAATTAAGGCATCGATGCTCAAGAAGGGCATTGATTCTTTGAAAATTATTGAATTGATTTTTTAAAAAGAAATGAGAGAGAAATAACATATTTCATTACATGTATAGATGATAAAATTCAATATTGCATGTACCAATTTTTATATTTTAATATAAGAAGAATAAGATAGGTTTTGAGAATGAATTTGGATAAAAATAAGAAAAAGATAAAAAGGGACTATTATTTTCACCTATCGTGTTTCTTACCTAAAACTTTGGTGACTACTTACCTTGGATACTGATTAGGTCCTTTCTCTTGTCAATTTGTACTTTGGTGCTCATTTTCACTTCAGAGTGGGGTCCATTCTTTCTTATTTGACCATTTGATTCATGATTACATGGTGAAGGTTGAATTGAGGTCAGTTGAGCATCGCTTGGATAGGAGCAAGGGACATATTAATGGGTACACTCGGAGTCTCCCTATGGGCCATGTGGTAAGTGATATTTTCACCACCATTTTACCTTTTTCTATTTCAACTTTGCTTCCAATTTTTCTATGTTATCGAAACCCTAGGTCTTTATTTTATTTCTTTGAACCTACAAAAGAAGGGATTTTCTATATTCAATGTATATATTTTTCATTCATCATATAGTTTTATCATTTGTAGAGGAGATTAATTATTTTAGATTTAGTTTTATTAAATATGCCCATGGTTCACTTGATGTTTTACATTTGCATTTTGGCTTTGGAAGGGGTTTGAATTTTACTTTTGTATTATGCATGTATGGAGGAAAATATACCCCCAATGTTTACCTTAGAATGGATAATTATTTTATTTAAATATTTTTAATCTATTAATTAATCATGCATTTTCATTTTACAAGACCAGAAATACCTGGTGTGAGTGTGCCCTATGAAATTGGATGCCCTAGAGAGGGCATGAGGTTGGATTTATTCCAAACATGATAATGAAATGCTAGAGGTGGTGAGTTTATACTATTTGGATATTATAGGCCATATTCATATTGATTTTCCATTATTCATAACTTTGATTAAGCATTAATATGTAGATTCTAACTCGTTCCACCTGTCCTTATGAGAGATGACAATCACACTCCTAGATGTTTGTAGAATCTAGCACATTCCCATTCATGGGATACTATTTTCTCATGATACCATTAGTGATCATTTAGATAAGGATGATCTATCTTCATGATGAATAAGAAAATCTTACCATAACTAGGAGCAAAGTAAACCATACCCACATAGAACATATCAATATGATCCTTGGGTGAGGAGCCTATGACTACTAGTTATTTTGTTTATTACAATATTCTTATGTTTGAATAAGAATAATTATATATAATGTTTGGGTTTAATTTGGATAGTGAGAGATATATATTCTATGGGGATAATGTATACATGGGGACCATATATACCAACATAAATTTATAGGTATTTACACCACACCATTATTATGGGTAAATCTAATGTGATCATAGATCATGCATCTCTTCTTTAAATATGGGCATATGAGCACATTAAAGTGTTCCAATCTATTATTTTGGTGATGTAGAAGAATGATCAAATGAACCCTACCATGTATTGCTAGGTTTCTATTCTAGGTTACTTCATATATCTATGCAATGTTGAGACATGGTGAAGGGAGATTGATGGCTTTCACATTAAGGATATTACCTGGGTTGCATACCTAAATTATTCCTAGGATGAGGATGCACATCAAATTTCTTGGGTGAGGCAACACTATTTATTATAGACTACATAGAGGGGAGTGGATCCATATTACCCATGATAATTTCAGCTCACAAAAGATATTCCAACATTGTGAGGTACTATATAAGACATAGGCATGAGAGAGATTCCCTTGAGTATGCATTGGTTATACTAGTATGATGCAACATAAAGGAGGAGTCATAGGAGATGGATTTTATAATAATTATATCATTTTCTCCTAGAACTATGTAGGGATACAAGGCATGGTGGGAAGGTATTAGACCTGCCCCTATTGGGATAGTAGTTTTAGATGGGGAGGATGGGGTAGAGGTTTCATAAGATGATTCATCCAATGAGGATGTGGAGATACCTTAGGATGAGTCACCTCCTGAAACTCCCCCAATAGGACCTTCAAATTATAGAGTCCTACACCAGACATCAACTTATTGGTTAAGGCTATTCCTTTAGTTCTATCAGGTATATTTTAAGTTTTTATTAGTTCAAGTTTTAAGGTTGATATATTGGTTAATTTTTCCACGAACTAACATCATTTTGTGGCTTTTGTAGATGATATAGTATCTA
>Ga0115848_101163_pt1 | contig 10927 bp, 9 predicted proteins | sample InSIn3gowninarea_FD_83862 | JGI IMG/M metagenome (GOLD analysis project Ga0115848, IMG submission 83862)
TATCAATAACGGTAAAATCACAAAGCCATGCTGTGTATTGGGATATGCCTGTGTTCATTTCGTCTTAGGAGTATACAGCACAGCCTTAACATCTAGCTGTTGTGCTCAGTGAAACATATTGAACCAGCTGGTGGGCTTGAATGTCCTTTGCAGGTCTGTGTGATGGTGGAAGTGCGCCGGAGGAAAGTGGCTCAGGAGGCTTCCAAGCTGCGGTCTTGGAGTGTGGACTAATGATGCCTCGACCTCCATGAGTCTGTAAGGCAGCACACCACGCCTGGTTTCATGTTGCTCTCCTTGTTAACTGTACCTTGGACCACGAGAACTGGTCAAGCGGCAAGGAAGCGCAGGCAGAACTGTGTTTCTTTGAACATGCGGCCAGATTAGTGTGTATAAATCCCGCCGCCAATGATCCTTCGGGTGTTTCATGTACCATGCACGTTCTGCATGAGAATCCTGAGGCTGTCAGCCGGCCACCGGTTAGGCACCGACTGCATAAATTGGGACATGCCTAGACTCACCAATCAGCAACAGTTGGCTTTCGAGCAGCGGCGACTCTTTTTATGACAAGAACAGTCCTACGGCACGATGTTTGACGAAGCGCTGCTAGAACGAGCGCCGTTGGAGCGTCTACTCCTTCAAATAAGGTACCAAGTAAGTTCTTTAGAATCTTCGGTAGTGTGACGGCCCGCTCGGTCATCGAACGGTCGGTATGTGACGCGCTCATCGACGGTAGAAGTTCAAGGTTGGAAGAACCGTCGCGTGGTCAATCAGCACAGCAATCCATGCCGCTTAACGCCAGCTACAACTATCTCATACGTGCATCACTGAAGTGTGTTTCGAGTCATCCTTCACTTTCTATCTGTCGTTGTGACACACGGGTACCAAATGACCAAATTTGGCCCCCGAACTGTATTTCCACAATTTGACACTTTTCTTTTCCAGTGGCCGTGCTATGTGGTCAAATCAGATGTAGCAGAGCACTCTATAACGGGGCTGTGATGCATGATTGCTTCGAGCAGGCCCAGACTGGAGAAGTGTTGGACTAAGTATGCATATAAGCGAGAGTGCAGTGTTGGCATCAAGCGAAACAAACGCTTGAGGCCAAAATCTCCATTCAATGGTCATGCCCGGGCCCTGATTTCCTGTCCCATGCATTGTTAATCCAGGCATCATCCTCCTACTCTTGCAAATTCAAGCTCTGTCCTCCAATGCAAGGCGTAACTTCTTCTTTAACATAGTCTGTCCTTCTGCATGCTCAATCGCGGATATCTCGCAACACCCTGCAGCAACCATACCGAGCTTTGGACGAAACATATCCACTGTTCCAGTCATTGCCATCCCACTTTTGCCAAGCAACCCCGAGCGGGACACGATCTGCAAAGATGCCTCGACACGCTCGCGAGCGGTACATAATCGAGTCGGAAGAGTCTAGCGACGACTACTATCCCATCGAGGTTGTTTCTCCTCCGCCACGAAGCAGGAGTCGAAATCGCGTAGCTATTCAACTTACTGACGACCACGTATCTCCACCGCGAAGACAGAGGCCGGCAGGGGCCCACCATCACTACTCGTACCAACGAGCACAAGCCGAGAAGTTCGGTCAAAAAGAAGGAGACATTATCATTGAGAACAACTTGAATGTTCCACAGCAGCGCCATAGATCGTCAAGCACAGGAGCAGTACCGCAGCCAAATTTCCTGCCCAGTTACATCCTGGAACCAGCCCGAGAGCCGAGTCGGGAACGCGTAAAACACTACCACCATAGTTATGACCATTACTCCGATTCTGAAAGTGACGAAGGCGATTACAGGCTCCGCCGCCGAGCACATCCACGAGGAAGATCAGATCCGCGCAATGAAGGAGAAAAACTATCCGCTGCGACTGCCGAAAAGCTCGCCGAGCTGAAATTATTGAAGGAACGCGAGAGACGGGAGCAGATTTCACCAGCCACTGCTGCGAAGCTAGCTGAACTAGACGCACTAAAGAAAAGACGCGAGCGAGAAGATGAGGAAGCTGCACTGATTGCGAAGATCGACGAACGCGAAAGGAGGGACAAGGAGAAGAGACGACAGCTCATGTTGGAATACCAAAGGGAGGAAGAAGAGCGAGAGAGGGCTGAGCAGGACATGATTGCCAAAGTGGAAGCTAGGCGACATAAGAAAGAGGCTGAGCTCAAGGCCGAGAAGCAGAGAGCTCTGCTAGAAGAGCGGGAGCGGCTTGCGCAAGATGCTGCAGATGCCAAGGAAGAACGGAGGAGAATCCTGGCTGAAGAGAGACGGAGAGAAGAGGATGCAGCGGAGGAGAGAAAACGAATACTCAAAGAAGCGGAAGACAAGGCGCGTCTGGCCAAGGAGAAGGCCGATCTTGAGAGGAGGCGGATTTTACTCGAAGAGGAGGAACGTAGGAAGAAAGAGAAAGAAGAGGCTGAGGCGCTCAGAAAGCGAATACTGGCAGAAGAGGAGGAGCGAATAAAGAAGGAGAAAGCAAAAAAGAAAGCAGAGGAGGAGGAATTCCAAGCGAAAGTGAGGGAAAAGTTCTTGAAAGCAGGTATGTCGAATCGTTATCCATTCAGTGTGTACTCTCATCGTATTGACATGAGATCAGGTTACTCATTAGACTATATCGACGATATCATGGAGGAGAAGAAACAGCTGGTACGCTCCACCTCACGGCGAAACAAGGAGAATCAGCTTGCTATTGACATGGGCCGTCCAACATATATCCGAGTTCAAGTGCGCCATCTACTGCCAGAAACGCTGGACTTCTACCAGCTTCCTTGGGAATATGACGCTTCGGATAGAAAGTACATCATAATCAAGGAGTACGTGTCGCACGAATTTCAGCAAGAGCTTTTCCAACACACGGAGAAGATTTACAAACGCAGAGAGACCAGACTGATTACGAATGGGTACACGAAAGAGACCGTTACGACGTTGAAGCCAGATAATGTGTTCAAAGACAAAGAGAAAGATCAGATCTATCTCGTTCGACGAAAGAGCCAGAATGCTAAGAGTCCGAATAGGAGGAGCTGGATGTTCACCTAGTCAATTGGCAGTATATCATCAATCAATCTAGATTCTCCCTGAGCCATTACGTGTCTTTGTAGCCATCAAGGATATCGAGTAGCCACATCCACACATCTATGACAGACGAGCTGAACATCTATTTTTAACCTGTGTCAGGCATTGTGCTAGACCTCCTCGCAACAGTCCACTGTCAACCTTGACGACCAATTCGTGTTCTCTCTGTGTTTTATCGTTTTGCTTCTTTTTAGGGTGTTGTGCTGCCAATATATTCTTGGGTGACCTTACGGTCGATCACGTTCCAACATGTGAATAAAAACCAGGGTTTCAAATTATTGACCCTCCCGCACCACCCATGTTATGTCCCTTGACATCCCACTTTGCTATACCTACCGTACATGCAGACCAGTTACTTACACGTGCTTAGTATCAAGTCTCGTGAAAACCACGATATCTGGATGGAGCAGCCAAGGCAAGGCGTGATGTAACGGTAGGTCAGAGTGGTCCTGGATTCACTTCACAGTGCCAAACTGCGCGTGGTGGGCATATCATTGATGTATAATAAGGTTTATGAATGTACCTAAGTACTCGGGTGTACTTTAGCACTCGATCGTGCTGATGTTCGGCGTGTGACGATACGTGCAGTGTATTCTACTCCTACTAAGCCTACACCCCCATTATCAGACCCTCATCTAGGTGCCAGGCGTGCATCTCCATTAGGTCACCCACAAGTTTTGTAATGTCATTTCAAGTAGTCTTTCAGCTATCCACAGTCAGTGCCCCCCGGGCCGTGTTACCAAATCTTCTGACACGCCGCGGCACCGTGGCTGTTGTCATCAACAATCTTTCCTACAAACAGAAATCACTAACTGTCGCGATTCCTCGCGTAGTATCACATGGACTCTGGATCTGATGGACAGCCTTATTACTTGACGTGCTTTGCAGGGGACTTCTGGAAAGCAGCGCTGGTTACCTTGGTTACTCCGTGGCTGCAATCCCGAAGCTGGAAATTACACATCCTTCTTGGAAAAACGCTTGCCGGAAGTGAAGCCAGTGACCACCTCCTTCAGCACATCCGCCCAAGATGGACGATACATCTGGTGACAGCCTTACCCCGGCCAAGCAGCCGGGCCTGCTGAGAAGATTATGGGACAGGTCTGGTTTGCTACCAGTTCACGTCATACTGGCATTCAAAGGTGCCTTGCCAGCGACTATCGCGCTGGCAGCATACGAGTCACACACCTACGCAGGCGTTTACAGCACCCTTGGCTACCTGGTAGCCATCATGGCACATCTCAGTCTGGCCATCCAGCCTCGAGCAAAGTTCATACAATCTATGACCATCAGTGTCATCGCCACCTGTGTCGGAGCTGCGGTGGCCTTGCTGCAAATCCAGTGCGTTGTCGCTGCTAGAGCAACCCCTGCTGGCGGCATAACTAGTGGCCAGTCTGGTTCGCAGCAAGCGCTCAGCTACGATGCATCTTCTTGCGTCGTATCGGCCGTGTTTCTGTTTACAACGGTCTTTGTCGTGAACTCTGTTCTGGCTGCCAGGCCACAACTCAAGCTTCCAATGATTCAGTTCTCCATCTTCAGCATTGTGTCCTCAGTCTATGCTCCGTCGTTCGGGACAATGGCCGCTGGCATAAGTTTCGTCAGGCGGCTGCTCATCGCCTTCTTGACCGGCTTCGGCATTGGAACTGGTGTGTGTCTCTTCGTTGTCCCTATGACATCACGCTCGAGTGTTGAGAAACAGATGGGCGGTCTCCTGGGCCTCTACAAAGCTTGCATTGCAACACATAGCGCATACATGGGCTCAGTCACGACGTTCAATCCTGGTGTTGCGAACGAGGAAGAGAAGAAACAAGCTGCCAAAATGCAGGCGCTCATTGTGCAAGTAGGCGGACTGGTTAGCAAGATTAAGCTTGAGCTAGGTTTCGCGAGGAAGGAAGTTGCGTACGGAAAACTTGGTCCGTCAAACTATTCGGAAATTTCTGAGCATCTGAGAGCAATTCTGCAGCCTGTCATGGGCCTCGCAACATTTCTAGAGATGATGCGTGCACTGAGAGAGCATGGCACGACCTCTGTGGCACTACCTGAATCCCCGACTGTCCTTGAGGCCATGAAAAAGCTCGAGATGGAGGAATGGGACGAGGTAATTTCCCAGTCCAAAGTCGCGTATGAAGCCTTCAAGACGAATCTTCTTCTAGGCCTCGATCACATTGCGTACAAACTGGAATTCACCAAACCACCGAAAAGGGCTAGGCGTGTCGATGTAGAGGAGGCCGAAGGAATACCACAACCTGGACAGGATGGGTTTGCTGAACATCTTGAGGCTCAGCTGAAGAAGTATCACAACCAACGGAATGAAGTCATTCAGCATTGGGCAGAGGATAAAGGTTTTAATCTTCCTAAGCGTTTCTGGCCAGTACACGCCACAGAAAGCCCACTCCAACGAGAGGAAAGTGCCATCACCCGAAAGAAATTGAATCAAAACCAGCTATATCTCATCCTGTACATCAAGTTCTTGGCATACAATATTGGCGAGTCAGTTCTGAAGCTAGTCAAATATGCCGATGCTCGTGTCGAAGATGGGACAATGAAGAAGAAGCGCATCATCAACCCTGGATGGCGACGAATTCGGAAGCTCATATTGGATGCCTTCCAGCCAAGCAATAACGATGAGAGTTTGAGCAGTGTTGTGAACGGTGGGAGCAACATCCAACTTGGAGATTCTCTACAGCATGTCAAGGATCCCGAACATCTCCCTCCAACCAATCTTTACCAAAAGATCACTGACATGTTACGGACCATACCGAGACTCTTAAGCTCCGAGCCAGCAGCCTTCGGGTTCCGAACTGCAATCGCTACCATGAGTATCGGTCTCCCAGCCTTCCTCCGTCAAAGCCGCAATTTTGTCCTTGAACAACGTGGTATGTGGAGTATAATTATGACCGCCATCAGTATGAGCTCCCACGCTGGCCAGGGTTTGTTTGGATTTGCAGCTCGAACCTTTGGTACAGCTTTTGCTATGGTCGCTTCTATCATTATCTGGTATATGTGTGACCACAAGCACGCGGCCATTCTGGTCATCTTCTATATTTACCTAGCTTGCTGGGTCCTGTTTCTGGTCAGGAACCCTCAGTATGCCGTCATCGCCATGGTCTCTTCAATCACAGTAGTTCTGATCATTGGCTACGAGCTTCAAGTGGACGTGATTGGCATTAAACTCGCCGTATCAAACGGACAGGAATACTATCCAGTGTACCTACTCGGACCATACAGATTAGCGGCTGTGACGATCGGATTGGCGGTAGGCTTCTTCTGGACGTACTTTCCGTATCCTATCACAACCCATGGCGTACTTCGACGGCATGTTGGTGCAACTCTGTACATACTTGCGAACTACCACTCGTGTGTACACACAACACTAGAGACACGTCTCCAACTCGGGCCGGCGTACAAAGACCAACCAGCAAACTCTCCAATCAAGAAGCTCGATGCAGCTCGGAGTAAAGTGTTCAGTAAAACATTACTCATGATAACCAAGCTTCGTGAGTACCATGATTTTACACGCTTTGAACCGCCATTTGGCGGCCGCTTCCCGCGAGAGAAATATGAGGAGCTCACTACCAGCATTCGAAATGTCTTCACTTATTTTGCACTTCTCGAGTACTCATCCCAGGCATTCATCCGCGAGCCCGAGGGTCAGACCCAGGCAGAGTTGGACGAAGAAACTCAATGGCTCAAAAATTTTCGTGAATTTGCCGTCAACAACACAGTAACTTCCCACCAAGTCACATCTAGCCTATGTCTCCTCTCGGCTTCAATGAGGAACGCGCAGCCATTGCCGCCATATATACAGCCGTCGCGGCGTATCAAGACGGCTGATGCAACCGACGAGCTCGATCCGGTGTTGTTTGGAATTGAGCATCTTGCGCATCCGTGCTATGCGGCATTTGCGGTCGGAGAGGTTACCAGTGCCTTTGTTGCTGGCGAAATGGCTAAAATCACGCGGCAGGTAAAAGATTTGGTAGGGGAGGTCGATTTTAGTTTTCATGTTATAAGTACGCGCGACGATGGAGAGTCGATGACCAGTACACTGTGGGATAAAGAGGTGAAGAACCTCAACGGGAATGGCAGCACATCGAGCGCGGAAAAGACAAAAGGTGATTGAAAGGCTATAGTATATTCATACTGATTTAAAGATTTGGACATGTCCTAGGACTGCTTTGAGGTATATAGTCAATGTAAAGTGGTGGTGGGCTACTGTGTAGCGCTACATCCAGTGCCATACTCGTGTGTTCAACTTGATAGTTGACTGTCCAAAATGTGTTCAATGCCAACGACCACAAAGCAGTGCGCCCAAGCACCGTCATATTGAGTCGATGCAGTTCTTCCCGAAATGCACGGTCCACATGTAACTCAAAGCGGCAAATGTTTATGCTTTACGCATGTATCGAGTTGTGATCCCCTTAAAGTACCTCCTTATGACTCGATAGGTATCTACATACTGAATCCCTGTACCTAAGGTACCGGGAGCCTGACCCGCTTCTACCAAAGTCACGGACATGTGGTGCTCCGGTCACGATCTCCGATCTCACCTTTTTTTCACCAAGCGCACGATGGCGACGTGCAACGATCTATCCGTGTGTCCACATTGATTGTGCATTAGGATCACGTCCCGAGTTGTGCTCATAACTCCAATGGAATGCAGCCGCTCATCTGCAAGTATCACAATGCTGTACACTATTCGCCTCACTGACTTCCCTCTTCTTACATTGTCCAACACGCGCGTGGTCCTTTTGTTGTGTTTTGTGTCACTTGCCTGTGATCTTCTGGCTGTTGTCTGTGACGGGTCGCTGAGCCGTTCTTAAGCGATATTGACTATTTCCCAGTCTTGAGCCTCCTCGATTTACCATTGCGCCTTCAGGAATGACTAGTTGACCGAACTGCCTACACTAACCGCTATACCCTCATATTTTGGATACAGGATCTTCAACTCAATCGTTTCTGCACTGGCAGTTTCATCCATGAAACCTGCTTGACGAACTACGAGTGAACAAGAATTATCCAATGTCAACCTCAACTTCAACCTCACAAGCTGCGCCAGCACCCGAGTCCCAAGAACAATATGGGCCAGTCTCAGACACGAAAACCTCTCCCCCACTTCAATCCTCCCTCCATGCCGCCAACTTATCCATACACATGTCGCTCAACAAATCGATATTAGCACGCTTACCACTATGTCTTCCACCTCACGCCTCCGACCCCACAGCATACTACATTGGCATACTCGTCTACGGCCAGATCTACGTCGCTTTTGAATCTGCGATGGCTCACATACTCAACTGCAATACCTATTCGGAACGTGATCAAGACGTGATTCGGAGGCTGCAAGTTTCTGGTCTTGCGAGATCTGAGAAGTTGAAGCATGATCTTGAGTTGTTAGCTAAGAGACTGAAACTTCCACCAAGTTACGCAGATATTGGCAAAGGGACAAATACAGAGATATTCGAAGCTGTGCGAGGAGCGGCAAAGCAATATACATCGCATATCAGCCGGAATATCACAGAAAAACCATATCTAGCAATGGCATATGCCTGGACAATGTATCTCGCCATGTTCAATGGTGGGAGATACCTACTCCGAGTGCTCGCTGCTGCAGGGTCAGATTTCTGGCTTGAAAATATGGACGCGGAACAACAAGAAACGTCTCAAGAAGTCGAGGCATTATCGTTTTGGAAATTCGATGCTGCGACACATGCAGACCCGGAGGCCAACAAGCTGAAATTCGAGTTCAAGACAAGATTTGACGAAGCTAGCGAGCTGCTGAACGACACAGAGAGGGCCGAAGTGGTGCAAGAGGCAAAAACCATCTTCGAGACGTGCGTGAACATGATCACTTTCCTCGACGAATACATGGCAGATCAGAAAGACCAACTTGAAGCTGTGGCACAACAGGCGGCAGCTGGTGAAGTCTCGAGTTCGTGGTTTGGGCAAGCTGCGACTTCAATGTGGCAGGGATTGGCATCCAGACTGGCCACTTTAAATGTGCCTTCCTGGAGCACATCGCTTAGAAACGAGGTCGAGGTCATGGAGTGAGGCATTGGTGTCACCTTGAATCTAACTTTGACCCTGGCAAGACTATTTTCGACAGAGCACAAGAAGGCGACATGTACGATTGATGCGAGGGATTCCATCACGACCATAACCGTGCATGAGGCAATCCTTGACCACATTCCTACAGCCTAGTGGTGGTCTAAGCGATGTCTGTGGAACAAACTGGTGGAACACTCGAGGCTATGTGCAAGTGCCTGTAAGGATTTTGTGTTGTTACGCCACGTCGCACACCACACCGAGTCGAGTTCAACAAAGGCATTATTGTACGTCGCTCTATGCTGGAGCATAAACAGCCTTGCGCACAGCCCCTGCCTTCTATCAAGGGTTTCTTTTCGGCCGAGCAACTCAGCTCCTGAAGTTGTCCCCGCTTGTACGAGGTTCCACTAGTCCTGTCCAGCTTCATGGTGTGGAGCTGACCCAAACGGCGGTGCACCTGTGGTTTAAGACAGTGGCTAACCAGCCTCGACCTTCTTTCACCCCCATCCTACAACCTGACAATCCTCATGTGTTCTTCAAACGGCAGCGCTATAGCTGACGTCGTTGCGCCAGGCGATCCTCGTTCTCGCTTCTTTCAACCCTCCTAGAGATTCTGGTAATTTAGCTTTGTAGCAGCTGTGGTTGAGCATGTCGTCTGCCAGTGGTGGTCGTATTATTCTGTGCATCGAGAAAGCTCATCCGGCTCATTCTCATGACATTCTTTCATGCCGCACGTTCATTTGTGTTGGTATTTATGAAGAAAGAGATTTCCTTCATATTCATCTTTGTATCCATCCCTGATATATTCCCGTGTCGTCCTCACCTCGCACTACCCTGTAATATCTTTTCGATATGCTGTCTGCTGTTCTTAAACGTAGTCTCTTGGTAATGTAGTCTCTTCTCCAATTCGCCGATATCCTTCTTCAACGTCGTTGATTCACTCGTCAACCGCTTATTTAGATCGTCGATCGGAACCGCCACGAACCTATCATATCCTCAATTAGCATCATCTCTTCCACACGTCAGACTCTCTAATCCACGAGTCCCTTCTCCGTCGCTCGACACGAATGGCGTGACAGCGAAGCAGTAGCCAAGCATATTACCCTCATCCCATCATACCCCGAACACCAGAACGCGCAAGGAACAAACTCACATCTTTCCCACCCCCTCATAAACCGGGTTCCCCTTAGGCAAAGAACTAAGTTCATTACTCGTGAGTTGATTCAATCGCGCATCTCGTTTTTTGGCATTGATCTCAGCTTGTGTTTGGGATATCTTTTGTTGGGATTGGAGGGCTTGGAGTTCGACTTCTTGGAGGAGCTACGGTGGAGAGGATAGGGTGTTAGTTGGGAGGGCAAGGGGATGGGTGGTGGTGATATAGGTACCTTTTGGAGGGCTGCGTTTGGGATGGACATGGTGGAATAGGATCTGCAGGCTTCGTGGTGGGAGAGAGGTGTGTTGGTTCGTGAGTGTGTGTTTCGTGGTGTTTGTAGACTTGAGGCACGTGCTGTTGTCGAGGTCGTGCTGGTAGAGTATTGAGGCTGCGCTGAGGGAGTGTGGAGAGTTGCACATGTCGAATAGGTCTAGATGGTCCGACGGTGTGGCCGCACATGATGAACCACGTGACCAGGTCTACACATTTTAGGTATTGTTAGAGCACTGGATTGATGAACAGCAATGCCAGAATTGATTTAGCCCACCACTTAGCCTGGCCGGTTGACATTGGATAATTCTTGTTCACTCGTAGTTCGTCAAGCAGGTTTCATGGATGAAACTGCCAGTGCAGAAACGATTGAGTTGAAGATCCT
>Ga0115848_101164_pt1 | contig 10926 bp, 18 predicted proteins | sample InSIn3gowninarea_FD_83862 | JGI IMG/M metagenome (GOLD analysis project Ga0115848, IMG submission 83862)
ATGAGATGCCGGCAGGTGCTTTGAGAGATGCTTTGGCCATCATTGAAGCAGGATCGTTTGAAGGTTGTTCCTACCAAAAAATTTAAGTGGCCATCAAATGCGTTCGGAAATACGAATTGAGCAACACGCAGGTTAGTCTCCTATTCCCTTCTTTTGCCCTATCCTACCTTTTCCTATAATCACCACGACGAGGACGAAGATGCTGATTGTGTCTTTTCCCCTCCTCTTTTCTTCCCCTTGTTCTTCCTCCGTCCCCGACTTCCGCCTCGGTTGTACCGTTTCGTCGAATGTAACAGGACGGAGGCAAGCACTTGAACCAGAGCATGAAGAAGAAACCGCGTGCAACCGAGGTGGGTAACTTTCATTTCTCTTTCTCGCATCCTTCATTCTCGATTTCTGGCTTTGAGCAATTTGATACCCCATTCTCTTCGAAGATGGCGTTGATTCTTGTTCGAAGCTGGTTATACATCGAGATACAAGAACGGTGCTGATTGTGTTGTCTGTTCTGTTTTGACAGCGAGCCAATATCCTCAAAGAAGTTCAAATCATGCGTGGACTTCGTCATCCTGGCATCGTCGAACTTTTGGCTTTCACAGAGAGTCGCGAGCACTACTTCTTGGTCCTCGAACTCATGTAAGTCTCATCGATACAGCAAGATGGAAATGAAGTTGATGATTGATACAGGGAGGGAGGAGAACTGTTTCACCAAATCGTCAAGCTGACCTACTTCAGCGAAGAACTCTCTCGACATGTCATTCTGCAAGTCGCAACTGGCATCCGGTACCTGCATGAAGAACGAGGTGTTGTGCATCGGTAAGCATCTTTGCGCATTGCTTCAGACTATCTCTGATTCGTTGTGATAATGTCTACAGTGACATCAAGCCAGAGAACCTGCTATTCGAAGCCATTCCTATCATCCCTTCCAAGACAAACAAAGCTCGACCGTACGACGAAGAGAAAGAAGACGAAGGTGAATTCATTCCAGGTGTTGGTGGAGGAGGAATCGGACGGGTCAAGATTGCCGATTTCGGGTTGAGCAAGATTGTGTGGAACGAAGAGACGATGACGCCTTGTGGAACGGTTGGCTACACTGCACCGGAAATCGTCAAGGATGAAAGATACAGCAAGAGCGTCGATATGTGGGCGCTTGGCTGCGTGCTCTATACACTGCTCTGTGGCTTCCCACCGTTCTATGATGTGGGTCTCGACATTGCCGCGTTATATTTCTATCTAATGTGCGCTTCTGTCTTGTCTCAGGAAAGTATCAATGTCTTGACCGAAAAGGTTGCTCGTGGATACTATACCTTCCTATCGCCATGGTGGGACGACATCAGTGCTTCTTGTAAGTTGTCTTGCTCTCTGCAACTACGTTTGCTTATCAGACTACTCATGACTTACAGCCAAGGATCTGATAACGCACCTTCTCTGCGTCGACCCTGACAAGCGATTCACCATCGACGAGTTCTTGGCTCATCCGTGGTGCAATGTTTGTCTTCCATCCACAATATTTTATTGCCTCTTAAATTTTTTGGTAGGAACAACCTTCAAACGATCCTGCTTCAATGATGGCCAAAGCATCTCTCAAAGCACCTGCCGGCATCTCATCCAACATGCCTATGGACTCTCCGTTGCTACAAGAAGCTCGAATGGGCGGTCGAGCACCAATGCGATCTCCTGGTGTGGCTGTTTTGCGAGAAGCTTTCGACGTCACCTATGCTGTACACCGGATGGAAGAGGAGGGAGCTCGTCGTCGTGCCTACAATGGTCCTGGTGGTGCTGGCGCTCGAGGCTTCCTTTCTGGTCTCAATGAAGAAGGTGAAGATGACGACGAGATCGATCTTGAAGCAACCAAACGCAAGTATGGTGCTGGTGTGGCTCAGATCGTGCAGCAACAAGCAGCACAAGCTCAAGCCAACGCCGCTGCTGGCAAGACTCAACCTATTACTACCAACTACCAAGGTTAATATCCTTCTCTGTTTGTTCGACTACGATCTGACGTCTCTATGTAGGCTGGGGTGGTGCGGATCGTAAAAGTTCTTTCCCTTCTTCTCTTTCCCCGTCGTGTTGTTGATTCCATTTTGTTCATTTTCGTAGTGGCTGAAGCAGCTTTATACGACGGTCGAGCTGGATCAAGAGACCGAGGCAAGGCTTCTGGACGCAAGCAGTTTGAGCTCAACATGGACAACACTACTCTTGTCAGTCATCTTTATCTTTGTTAAGAGACTTGTGCTAAAATTTTCAACGATGGACAGCTCGGTCGCCGACATCGCAAGGTTGAACCTTCACCGCTCGCTCAATCCATGGCAGCTCAATAGACAGACTCACTGACGACATTTCTTTAAATAACGACTCGCATGAACAGATGAGCAATACATCAAGCAGACTCTGTCTTTACCTATAGATTTGGCAAACTTGTGTATATTCCGTTTGCCTAATTAGCGCTCTTGTAACACTTTGACCCTAGTTGCAATATAGCATTGAAGGCATTTTTGCATCCCTTATTATTACATCTGTTACAACCTCTCTATGGTAGAATCTCTAAGATCTGCTAGACCAGCTAACAGAAGACCGAACGCATCGTCGGTAAACTCTTGCTGCACTTCATTAGATGTTGGGAAAGCGTATTGTATCCGTGGAGCCAGACGGGCGAGACCTTCTTGCCGCTGCCTAATCTCTTCTTTCGGTATTGCTTCTAGTCGTTGTAATATCCGCGAACCAGACTTGGTATCGGCGAAAGCGTCTTCTTCTGATATGACATAGGCAAAGTCTTCTACGTTGATTAAAGGAGAGCCAAAAGGTTGGTAGACGTCGGAATGGAAGATGACAGGTATGCAACCGAGCATGATGCTATCAAAGAAGCCTCTTCGTGTCGCCGAGTCACCCGGTGCTAGATCCATCCCGATTAGACAACATAGTGCTCAAAGGAGGAAAACTCACGCTGCAAGCAAAAGGTGGACTGAGACATTGCTGTATAGGCTTCTTCCGGATCGTAATGGAAAGAGAAATATAAGTCGTCTCGCTTCAAGTCTGCCAATTGGTGAGCTATTGCTTTTCGTATCCGACTTGATTCAACGTTCATTACGTCGAGGCCTGTCAGAAATCATCGTGAGATTTGCGTCTATTGAGGCAAGAGAGACGCACGACCGAGACTGCATGCGAGACTGTGACGGCGTGGCTGCACTTAGAAAGGCAATCTTCAAGTGTACGATCAACGCTCACAGATTACTCCTCTCCTGATTCAGCATCCACTCTCTGACCTGTTCATCCGCCTTCTCTCCAACTTTGAGATGAAACATGGTCGGATAAGGCACCTGCACCATTTCCGCCTTCTTGCTCCCCAGCACCAAAGCCTTCTTGCTCTCCTCAGTCCCCAATTCAATATTAAACACGACCCCATCCTCACTCAGCGCCTCCCTCGCCGGCTCAGTCAAGAAACTCCCCATGTACGCATGCCAAATCCTCGGCAGCACCAACAACAAGCTCGGGTATGCTTTCCGATGCGCCAGTTTGCTCGTCTGGTCTATCAACCAGGCTTGCAACTCGTTCCGGACTTCAGGTCTGGGTGCGTGGAGGGATTGGGCGCATTTCTCGCAGTTCCGCAAGGCTTCGCCGTCGATGGAGAAATAGATGAAATCGGCATTGGAGCGGGTGATGCCTTTGTTTGGTAGTAAGGAAAGGCGGAGGTCAAAGATCCGCTTGAGAGAGAATTGGGTCGTGTTCCGTAAAGTGTATGGAAAGTCCTGTCAAACCAACAGCATTGTCTTAGCTAGATAACTAGCAGAGCACAGCTGAGAGGACTGACCCCTTTGATAGGGAAGGAAATAGGACTGCCATAAGCTTTTTCTAAAGCTTTGGTCGACATGGTGTACTGCCTCTCATCCAATTCCATCATCTCCCTACGCGACAACCGCCCGCTCCTGGATCTACACCTTGCTGAACATTCTGCTAGAGAGCGCTGGATGGATCGTGGAGGTGAAAGGATATGAAAAGTCGGTAAGCGTCTGTTGATGGTTTCTTCTTTCGATGATATGGGTTCCTCTTCTTCTGAAGAGGAGGATGTAGGTTCGGGTAGAGGGAGGGGAGTGTATTCTGGTTCTACTTCCTTCTCTGGTTCAATAATTATAGGTTCATCTTCCTTCACTTGCTCTTCTATTATCGCTTCTTCCACAACTTGCAAGTCTTCCTGTGTGTACCGGAACTCTTCAGGCACTTGGTCTAACGGTTGTGATTCGTCTTGCTCTTGAAATATAGCATCGGAAACAGGGTCATGCAAGGGATGATATTGCTTCTCCTCTTCTATCTGTGTTGTTGCAGGTGTTTCTAACCTCGCTTCCCAGAAACTTGAAGGTGAACTACGGTCATAACAAGATTAGCATCCAGCCTGCCAAGCAGTAGAGAAGAATAGACGCACTAGGTTTGTGAATTGTATGCGTGAGAGAAGAGGAAGAGGACGATAGAGACAGAGACGAGGGTGATGGCATAACGTTTCGCCGTCATGCTGGCATATAAGAACCAATTCCAACACGTCTTGCTCAATTGGAACGCGGTAACAAGAAAGCTGCCAATAGAAAGATTGGAAAGGGGTAAAAGGAGCGTGTTATGTGAATGGGTATAGTGTTGAAACGGCGACGGTGATATTATATCCCAAGCCAAATGTAAAGTGATTGTTTGCGGAAGAGATAGAAATCACGTCAAAGTCCAAGAATGTCAAAATCAGATTTCAGTTCGCTAAGTTCCGCTTTCTTGACAGGCGTACGGAGAGACTCATCAACGTAGGATTGGAGCAAAGAGACAGTACAACGGGATGAGACAGGTGATTCCGAATCTTCTGACGCTTTGGCCTTTGCTTTCAAGGCTTTAGCGGCCCCCGTTGCTCCGGACTCATCTCCAGCTGCTTTCTGCTCTCTATCCTACTCTGATACGTCGTCGTTGACATCACCTTCCTATTTTATCGACTCGCCACGATTTTGCTGGCCGAAGCGCAGCCTTGCCTATCAACCGTTTCTTTCTCCATGTCTTCATAGCCTTATACAGTATCCTACACGCTCTCTTGATCTATCTGGTGTCCATATAACAGAAGAAGTTCCGTTCTCTTCGGCTCATTCGACAATTTTCGTCCAAACCTCGCCTCCGTGTGTCTCGACAAGCCCAGAAACCACGCTTGCCTTCCTCGTTACAGCTGAACAACGATGGTGTCTACACGCAAGATCATCACCGTGACTCTGTCCCTGCTCGCCGTCATCTTGTTGGGCGCGATTGTTTTCATTGGCACCGTGCAAATGTACTTCGGGATTGATGGGAGGGACATGATTACTTCTCAAGAGGTCGCTTACTGGTTGTCTACCCCTTCCCTACCGTACGGCCACAACCTGACAACCAATCCGAATGGAGAAGACTGGTCTGGAAACATGCCAACGGAAAAAATACCGAGAATCTTGCATCAGACGTGGAAGGATGAGAACTTGCCAGAGAGGTGGTTGGGCGTCAGGGAGCAGTGTCTGGAGATGCATTCGGATTAGTGAGCCCATTCTTATCGTTTTGAATAATTGGCTAAATACGGCATTTCAAGTGAATACATGCTTTGGACGGACGCTTCATCAAGAGCTTTCATTGCCAAACACTATCCTTGGTTCCTACCCGTCTTTGATGGTTATCAATACAATATCCAACGAGCAGATGTGATTGTAAGTTTCGGCTTTCAATTCGGAGGACCACGCATTGACCTTTGTTCATTGCTATAGCGATACTTTGTCCTTCACCACTATGGTGGCATCTACCTCGATCTCGACGTCGGCTGCAAGAGACCTATCGACCCCTTACTCCATTTCGACGTGATCTTACCGCAAACCATTCCCGTCGGTATTTCCAACGACCTCATCTTTTCCTCCCCTCGACACCCTTTCATGGAACTGGTCATCCACAACCTCGTCACTTTCGACCACACCTACCTCACCAATTACCCCACCGTCATGTTTTCCACCGGACCCATGTTCTTGTCGGCCCAATACAACCTTTGGCCTAGCTTGGATGGGGATCATGGAGGGGTGAGGGTGCTGCCGAAACATCTGTATGGCAAGCATGCAACACCGGAACAGAGTGGAGAAGCCTTCTTTTCGCATTTCTATGGTTCGAGTTGGCATGCGGAAGATGCTGGTCTTGTCATGCTAGTGGTGAGTGCCCAATCGTCATTCTGAGATTGTTCTCATTCAAACGATTGAAATCACAGGTCCGCAAATCCGGCGTTATCTTAATCTATGTCGGATTGATCGCTTTGGTCTTGTCTGCCGCTCGATTCTTTTGGCTTCGACTACACACAAAGAAGCAGCCCATCTCGCTACCTTATTCCACCCACGGCACACCTCATCCAGACCGTTCTTCCACTCCTCTACCGATTTCCAGGCCTGGTTCACCTGCTCCTTTATTACGCCGAGCTGGATCGCATGATGGGACGACTGGCAGAGCAGCGGGATCCCTATATTGGGTTCCGATGTGGTACCCGTCAGCAGAAGCGGGTGCGAACGCTCAAAACAGCTGGTCTTCCTACTTGCCTTCTTTGGTCTTTGATTCGGACAATAACCGGTATCGACCTGTCGCGCCTTATCAACCTGGAGGAGCGACGTCGGACGTGGACGATGATGCCGTCTCGATTCATTCAATGCACACTATTCGAGCTGGCAAAGCACCAAGAAGGCAACAGCAGCATTCGAAACATCATTCTTCGGGTCCGGCTTACCCTTCTTCATCAGAAGAGGAGGATTTGGAAGCTGGGCATGGAAGGAGGAGGGCAAGTCGGAGAGGATCACAGCATCAAGCATCACCGCCATCGTATTCCTCGCCGAAACAATCTTGGTCGAAATGGGCCTCGACATTATTCCGCTCTTCTTCTACTTCATCAGAACCATCACCTCAACCCTCTTCGTCGAACTGGACACCTCTTCCACCTCCTTCTCCCATCCCTCGAGTCTTACCGCCCACACCAACAAGCGCGGATCTGAAAACACCCTTATCAGCGCGCTCGATGCCGTCTTCACCTGCAGCAACAACAGCGAGGAGTAGATCGCCTCACCCGCCGCCTGAGTACGACACGGATGGGAACGTGGAAGAAGAAGTCGATCGGCTTTTGAATGAGATGTCACCCGAGACTCATTCGAAGCAATAGTCGATCTAGCGCGATGAGGGTGCTTTGGTTTTAGTATTAGATGTTTGGGTGTAACAATAGGGCTTTTGGATGAAAGGGGTAATAGCGTTTTTCGTTCATTCGCATGTTACTAAATTAGAAGTGATGTTGTATATTTTAGAGAAGAGATCATTCAATGAAGCTTTCGTTCTTCAGGCGATTTAGGTCTCCGCGATCCCTCGCATCGTGTCACGACGCTTTTCGAGTTTGCATGTTTTCCCTTTGCGTTCCTCATCATCTTCTCTTGCATGTGCTTTGCCTTAGCGCGCAACCCCTTCCTTCGGGTTCTGTATGACAACGCATCCAGCCTGGCCTATCCCACCGCCTTCTGAAAGCGGGACTCTGCAACTTCAACTGCGCTTCGAGAAAGGCATAACTCGTCCTGCTGTCGTTCCATCAATAGAGAGCGAGCAAAGTCTGGCTATCATTACCCTGGAGCTAAAGCCTAAGGTGTCAGAAGCTCTGATGGTCAGTACTTGGAGCAATCGCGATGTTGCTTGGCTCAATCATTCGTTTCATCAGACTTGTCATTCTGCATCGGAGCTCCTTGCTAGATCGCTATCAGCTGCAGATGTAGCACCTGTAGAGTTGGATCAAGCATGGGAACTGATCTTGACCCAACACGCCTGCAAGAAACCGAACCCGCTGTCGAGAAGGCCGAGAAGTTGTTCGGAGTATCGCACAGCAAGCAGCCAGAGTACTGGCTTTCGGACGACCGCCTGTGGTAAGTTTCTATCCATCTTCAGATCACCTTCCTCATCGTATATTGCAACAGGCTCAACTTCGAAGCAAAGCTGATGACTGGTCACCCATCCTATCTGGCATTAGCGCGAGCAGTTTGCTGGATGCATATTTGGAAGGCCTACTTGCTGTTACTGGGTGAGTTTGTTCTCCAGGGTATGCTGTCTCGCTCATTGTGGTTTTCTCAGATGCGTTGTATGAACAGTGGGCATCCATCAGCCCTAATATAATGGCTCGACTTGCACGACTCTTTGGCACTGTTCCCGATCGTCGCCAACGAACGAAAACTGAAGATTCTAGAACCAATTCAGCCAATGTACCTCCCGATCTGACACCAACAGAATGGACGCCAAAGAACGACAGAATGAAACAGGCCTAACTTTGTACACTTATTCTGTATAGTCATTACTGTAATCATATTCTGCATAAATCGTTTCCTGCATTTTTGTAACAATGCTATTGGTTTGTATGCAATGCAAGAGACTTCAAACTAAACAGCACAATACCCTCTTCTCCGCCATATCAGCAGCCGCGTGCTTCTCCAGCGAAACCAGGTCTCCATGTGTCGAGCATGGCTTTGTACAGATGCTTCAGTGTGGATAGTGCAGTGATGATGTCAAAGATGGGTGAGGTGTCTAGTAAGGGTGTCTTGAGAACCTATCGACAGAGATTAGCTAGCGAATGTGCAAGGTGAGGAGACATCGCACTCCATGTCTGACATGCCACAACCAGGCACTTGAATGTTGTAGCATTGGTACTGTAGATCATCATCAGCCAATGTTGAGCGATAGAATGCAACGACTCACTCCCAAGGCATCAAGAGGCAGATCACTCGCTGCGACCCAAGGAAAGACACTTGCGCATCCTACTGCTCCGCTCTTTCCTCTCATAAACACGCCATCCAGCTGAAGAACGACATCAGCAACGTATGCAAAGAATTGGATGAAACTTACATTCCCGCCATCGACAAAGTTTAGATTGCCAAAGCTCAGAGCATAAGCGTACTCTCCTTCCTCGTCCATTCCCATGTTGGCCGTCGTCGACGCAGTAGCACCCTGACCATCGAGTGGAGGACCTTCGACCGATAAAGTGTTGATCGCTTCAGGAGCTGAGGTGTAGCAATCTGGGCTGAGGAAGGTCTCGAATGTGAGAAGACCGCGTTTGGATAGCTGAGAACGGGTGTTGTGGGTCGTTGGGATTGCAAAAGCAGTAGCGAGGAAGGGAAGGGCGATAATGGCTTGGATCTTCATTGTGAATTGCTGCAGTGTTGGTGCTGGTATTGGTGCGAGTGTGAGGAAGAGAGAGAGAGAGAGAGAGAGAGAGAGAGAAGAGACTGTATTTATACTCTTTCGGAGTAGAGGGAGGCTTCGCACGGATCTACCATGTGACACTCCAACAACGTCGAGAAGAAGTCTTCTGTTTGTCGAGGTAGAAAGGGAAAACAGTCAATGCGAGGCCGCGATGCACGAACGTTCGCTTGTTGATCTCATTTCTCAGATGAGATGATCTAGATCCGGTCAGATGAGGGGACGAGGTGATGCAAAAGTGTAAAAGTACAGAAGATCGCCTCCGGGAGACTTCTCGAGCTCAAGACATCGGAGGGCAGGGAGTACTCGGCGAGGATGTCAGAGCTGACAAATCTACTGACAGCAAGAAGAGGATGGAGGGAATTGAGAATGATGGAAAATTGAGAAGCAGCTTGATTCAGCAGAGAACAACATCATGAGAGGCTATAGGAAGCACATTTGGCAGCAGAAGAAGTACAGCAACAGCAGAGTGAACATACACAGAAGGATAGAAAGAGAAAGAGTGGTCATCGCAATGAACCAACACATGCTTCATTTATTCTTTGCACCTCATTCCTTTACAGTGTATATACAATGCGATATAAAGAGATGTAGACCTATATACAATTGAACAAATAAAATAACCCAAGATTAATTCCTTGTAAAAGGCTGACTTTTGAAAACGAGTGTTGTGTGTTGTGTGTACAGTAGTTGGACAGAATTGGTTGCAATAACATGAGGTCGATCAGGCGAACATGAAGTAAGGGTTGTCAGAAGGGTTGGATATCGATCGTTGGTGCGGTTTGTTGGCGGAGAGAGAAGCTTCATGTTCGTGGACCCATTCAAAGGGCGTATTGAGGGCTGGAGGAGTGTGAACGACTTCATCTTGGAAGGCGGTTTGTGGATCGAGAGGTGCGCCGGGGAGTAAAGAGTGATAGAGCGCTTGAGCTTGTTTGGCATCGACAAGAGGAGAAGAAGCAGATCGATGTCGCATCATTCCTGGTGCTGCTCGACAGTTGCCATTGCTGTTTTGATAGGTTGGCATAGCGAGTGGTGATCGAGGTAGGTTGCGCATGTGTTCTGGTGATCTTGAAAGAGGAGAAGAAGCCTTGTTGGTGTCCCGAGAGCCCGCCCTCCGCATCAAACAAGAAGTAACGTTTGAGGTACTAATCAAACAGCACAAAAGTCACAAAAGGTTCATAGACCTAAACATGCGAGGAACACACATTCCAAAACTATCCAACGCATCGACAGTCCGAGGAGTGATGGGTTGCGGAGAGGGCCATGAGCTGGTCTGGATTTGATGTGCAGCTGGAACTGATGCTCGTGCTGAAGATGGGTTCATGCTGGAGAAGGGAAGCGACTTGTCATTGATAGGAGAAGGTGATTCGTCGGAGAAGCGAGAGACGAGACCAGGTCGCGGTGTAATGTTGAAATTGAGAGAGGTAGGAGATGGAGTAGGTAGACAACCGATGAGAGGAGCGCCGAGAAGACTTCCGGTAGGTTGTGGCGGTTCAAAGCGTCGAACAGAAGACAAGTCCCTGTAACAATCGATCAGCAATGGTTTAATGAGTGAAGAAGGGATAGACGAACATCTTTAGATTGGAAGGACGCTTCTTCATCTTTGGTTTTGGAGGAGGTGAAGCCGGAGTAATGGCAATTGTATTTTGGTTTGATGGAGCAGCAAATCCCCAAAGCCCGTCTCTTTCTTCCTCTTCTTCT
>Ga0115848_101165_pt1 | contig 10924 bp, 8 predicted proteins | sample InSIn3gowninarea_FD_83862 | JGI IMG/M metagenome (GOLD analysis project Ga0115848, IMG submission 83862)
AGTCATGATCATCCCCACCTATCAACTAGATACACTCAACACCATGGACATTATCATCCTACATATCTCATTATGATACTAGTCCCACATCATGGGGATCCCCCAAATATGGTAAATATCTTCTAGGATCAACATTCATGAAGATACAAATTTATCCTACTCAATGGTTAGGATAAAACATGGCTAATTTAATTTCTTCAGCTTATAGCATAAAAAAGTGTCCTTTATCATGTGGAAAATTAGCAATTGATTGGAATGGTAGGGATGCATTTGAGACTTCACAAAAATAGTGGATTAGCATGTCATCAGTGCCCTACTTTCAGTATAAATTTTAATGAAAAATCTAAATGAAGTGGGTTTTATATGAGGCATGCAGGCATCATTCAAATAAATTCTAAGCTTAAATTAGATCTAAAATCTATTAATAGCATGCATAACTCAAGGAAATGGACATCATCGATGTTGTGCAAACAACCATATTTAGTATCCAAAAAAAGATGTGAGGGATTTAAATTTTTTTCAAATCAAATAAACCCTCAAAATAATGATTATGGATACCCATGCATGAAAAGGAGTGATACCCTAGTTTTGTGTATAAAAGTTAATGTATAAAAGATAAAAATGAGTTAAAATAAATCATTTTAACTTTTTACCCCCTAACGACAGGTGAGCTCTAATCCTTAAGTGCATTTGAGTGATGGAGTGTTATCTAAACATCCCTAGATTATCCATTTCATGCATAGAGTATACCAATTCAGGTAGTAGGATGTGGAGGGGTGTGAGATGATCCATTACCAAGAGGACATGCCAACTAGTAGAGTATTTATGTAGTCTACCATACAAACATGTGGTAAGTAGAATTCCCACTTCTTTTCAAGCTTATAGTTATAATTTTGGAAAATGAACACACTACTCACCTATTACCTAATTGACATCTTGCAATACTGAAAGGGTCTTATCCAGAGTGGATCGATGAGCACCACAACATTAGACTTGGCATGGGCTTTTCATAGGATATCCTAGTTAGATGATATTCTAGATAGATGCAGGTTAGGAGAGCTAGCCTATGCTAGTAGTATATAGGTGGATGCACCTCTACTCATGGTGCTTACTGAGAGATGGGACCAAGATTATTGTATGTTTCACCTCCCCATAGGTGAAATGATAGTGACCCTAGAAGATATTTACCATATTTGGGGGATCCCCATGATGGGGGACTAGTATCATAATGAGATATGTAGGATGATAATGTCCATGGTGTTGAGTGTATCTAGTTGATAGGTGGGGATGATCATGACTAGGATCACTAGTCCATAAGATTGATGGAGGAATGTTAATTGATCTTATCTAGATATAAAGTAATGATATATAATTAAGCAAGATAACCTAATCCATATGGATCCCCACCAATAGGAGGATTTGATGTGTTGGTAGCAGTTTCCCCCATACTCAGTAAGAAATACTCAAATCATAATTCTATTTTATTTTCAAGGTATAATCATAGACTAATAATCATCATGTATGATGTGACAAGGGATTTGAATGCTTGGGTGGATGCCTTGGAGGTAGAGTTGGCCATGATGAAGGCCACACTAGTAGCGAGGGATGCAAAGGTTGCTTCACTATCTCAAATAGTGAAGGGCTTCTAGGATAGGCTCACTATGCCCTTGCCAGATCAACAATGGGCATTCATGTAGAGTAATATGATTAGATTATGGCTCAATTAGTGGAGATATCTAAATTACAAGCAAAGTATGTGAGGGCTAAGATCCTCTTAGAGACTCATGAGTTGATCATGAGTGGTATCTCTAGTGGAGTCTCCATTTTTAGAGCTAGCAGAGGTAGTGTTAGGATGGTATGCTCGAGGTGTGATGCATCGAGTAGTGGGGGTAGTGCCCATCCATAGTGGTGGAGGATGTAGGGCTGAGGCTCATGTATACTCATGATGTATATAATTTTTGACCTTGATATATATATGTGTGTGTGTGTGTGTGTGTGTGTGTGTGTGTGTGTGTGTGTGTGTGTGTGTGTGTGTGTGTGTGTATGTTATTTTTTTGTGTCACTAATCCTTGACACACATATGGGCACAAGGAAACTAAAACATAAGATTGACTCTAAAAAATTAATAAACTAAAAATGCACACACAAGGATATGTACAATATAGATCATACATAAGATAAGATAGAAATAATCAATCAAGTTGAGAAGAGATCCAAGGTACCTTAGTCGACCCATGAAATTATATGGGGGTATATGTTAGCAAAATAACATCATACACTACCCTAGGTCAGTTTAGGGACTCAAGAATGATGTCAAGGTTATAAAAAGAAGGGAGATGAACATTATATTCTAGGAAAATTACAGCACAAGCATCATGAAATAGAGTTAGCACACTATGGGCACCATACATAGAAGTAGCATGGACCTATAAATGATAGGGAAAATTATGGAAGAGAAGGAGAAGATATATGATACACTAAAATATAGATAGATATTGTACAGAAATGCAAAAATACATGAAAATAACCTACCTACTAATATAAACTAATTACAAGGTCAAAAATAAATTAAGTAATAACTTTATGTACCTTGGGAGATTTCTCTACTCAAGTACAACCCATAGAAGTAGGCATGAAAAGAGGTACCTTTGTTATACTCATATTTATGTTGATCTGTAATCATCGCATCCTTATAGCATACTTAGATCCCCACTTACAGATTCAAATGAAAATAGTTAACCACTATGAGATCATATAATTGCATATAAATTTGAAATTTTCTCAATATAAAATATAAAACTAGCAATCTTAAACATACAACAAGATTAACATAATAATTTACCCTGGTTCACCCAATGTGTGCAAATCTAGTGTTAACAACTAAAAAGGAATTTTGATTTAATTAAAATACCTTTTAGTTATTCAAAATAATTTATCTAATTTATTAAATAAATGCTTCTTACTACATGTGCACTCTCATCTACCTTTATGTTTTATAGTAACAGGTGGGTCGGCCTTATGATAAGCCCAATAAGGAGTGTTGGCACTAAACCTATTACTTATAAAGGTGGAAGGGTAATGCATGATCATAAAGATGCAAACATGATCTAACACAATCTTGAAATCTTTATAGGTGGCAAATACTCATGTATCACTGATGAGTATTTCTCAATGCCACCTATCATCTCTAAATTTGTTATACTATGAGCACTTCATTCTTGCTATCTTCCATCCATTATCATATGATATTCGATACATCAAAGGTAAGGTGGTGATATTGAGCAAAAGATGAGGCTAAATTAGAAAGATAACCAAGCAACATTGTTGGGTTCCTAGTGCTACCGTTAGGTTGAGTTTGGATTGGTGGCTTTGATCTTTAGAGAAACTCATCATTCATCCTCTTTCATCTGAACATCCCCTTCAATCATCATCACAGGTAAAGTACGAGTTTGTATCTTCCTTTAGTTTAGATTTGATAGGTCAAGGTCAATTAGATCATTTCTCATCTTTCATATTTTGGATTTATGTTATTTCATGGTTAAATTGGTTAATTAAATATTCTATAATATAACCTAATATTTAATATTATATTATTATTTTGGTATAAATAATTAGTGAACATGACATATCTTACCAACCATAAATCAATTTAGGGCTTTGCACTCTTTTGTAATGGTTTCATCTCCTAGTTGTGCTAAAACCCTAGGGTTTTAGAGAGGACAAATCTCAAATTTTAAAGTATGATAGAAATGGATACACTCATTACTTCTAATTCAAAAATCCCTAAGTATCCTATTGTACAACCAAAATAGACTAGGGTATACAAATATTACACAAATATGCTAAGATGACATAGTGAATGAATTCAAAAGTTACAATCACATAATGCATATGATAGCACTCCAAAAGATTGAAGTAATTCAAAAGAGGAAGGCCAACAAGAATTCAATGGCCTCCCATATAATACTTTAGAGGTACTTAACAAGATCTTGTCTAGCCCTAGTGGTTGAAAGTTGTTAGCCACAAAAAAATGTCTTCCTCTCCTTATCTAAAGTTTGTTGGAAGTAGATATTGAAATCAAACATCTTCTAGGGTTTAACCTAGACATCGAACCCAAATATACAAAGCAAAATCAAATGATCCAACAAGCAAAAAATGAAAAGACCCTCACTCCTTATCAATAAACTTATAAATCTTTCAATTATTCTTAGATTGAACCATTATAGAACATCATTCCTACATCCATCATCCAAACCTATGAATATAAGATTCCAATAGCCCCTAGAAACATCATTGATCCCAGCACCACCATTGCATTACCAAATCTAGATCCAGTCTAGAATTTTCCAAACATTAAGGATCCCATCATAGGTCCCAAAATCTAACAAACTTGGCCCAACTATGACCCCAAATATCAGGAAGATGATATTGAGAAAGATGAGCTAGTTGATATCTCAAAGCATGAAGCACTTAATAGACTAGCTATCCATGTTAGTTGGATGGATGCACCAGATCCTACAATAACATTTGGTAAGAGAAAAGACTTGGATGGTCAAATGAATAATACAATATCCTATGCAAAGAATCAAGCTTCCTTAAACTCAATTATAACTTCAAAGAATATTCACTTGAATGCAAAATGTAAATGATCCTCACATTGATACAAAATTTGGAGCAAGAAAAGGTTCACTATTTTGGATTGTTCGTAGGATTAGTGAAAGATATAACAAAATATATTGGTGAGTCTTCATAGCCAAAAGACCAAGATGATCCACTTCACTACCTAGAAGATGCTATCAAAGACTACATCAACAAGCTTGCACCTATAATTTCAAAAGGTATTAACAACCCTTTCTACAAGTATATTCACCAAAAAAAGGTATGACAAATAGGTAACATTTACTATGTTTGATGGTCATTCTGATCCTAGACTTCATTTGCAAATATATCACTTAGAATCTTTCCTAGTTGAAAATGATGATGATTTGTTGGCTAAATTGTTTCCTTTGAGATTAAAATTTGAATCATTTTTATGTTTATGAGTTTACCAAATAAAAGTATTACATGTTTTAATGATGTCACTAAAGTATTATTAACCTGATATCACCTATTTATTACCCAAGAGCCATCTCCCTTAGATATGTATCACCTTAAATAAAAACAAGGCCAACTTTTGGTGACTTCATGATAGAATAGTCCAAAACAACAAACAAATTCAAACTCACCTTAAAAGAAAAGAAACATGTCCTTTTTCATGCCTTGTTGCCATCCTGTAGGCATGATTTATTAGACTTCCAAGACTATCCCTATGATAAAATAATAAATGAAATGCTTAGAAAAGAAGCACATCATAAACTTTTAACCAACCTATGGATCACATGAAGGGAACCTCTCACCCTAATTCTAGAAAAACCCAAACCCAACTTGAATCGGAAGTCAAAATGGTTGCTAAAGTAAGCCATGATGATATTGAAGTATGGGAACCTAATAGATATAGATAATATACCAAATTCCATAAAGATATGAGTGAAGTCTTGAATGCCCTTGAAGCCATGAATCTTATCCATTATCTACCAATAAAAGAGCCCCCCTCGAATTAAACCTTCAAGCTACCAAGTACAACTCTTTTGCAATTTTCATAGGAGAGTCAATCATGCCATAAAAGAATGTTGTCAAATAAAAAATATAATCTAAGATTTGAATGATAAAGGAAAGTTTAAATTTGATCATGAAGTTTCAAATGAGGTTTTGCAACAACACAAGGCTAAAGTAGTGCAAGCTAGATCAATCCAAGATGGACCTATACATCCATAAAATAAAAGATTGGTGATCTTCAACAACCCATTCCCTAGATTCAAGAAAGTAGAACTAGATGATTAAGAAAAGTAATTATAGACCAACACTATGAGCATACCACCACCACAACAGCTACAACAATCATTGATTCTAGTTATGATCCATGATGTTGATGGTGTATGGGCTATATGATAAGTTATCCCCATACATTATTCCTTTTCCATCTTTCTTTTTCATCATTTTGTCAAAATTCATGATCTTTCCTTTCAAACTTATTTGTATTTCATATCTATATCCTAGTGTCACTACTACATTCCAGCATCGCCACTGTGTTCTCAACTTATAAATTATGACTATCTTCTTCTTTTTGAAGTTTGTCTATATTTTTTATATCATTTATATGCATGTTCATCATAATTATACTATCATTTAAATATTTAATATAAACTTATAAAAGGAATCAATTTATTGCATAAAGTCATTAAAAACATATTAAATAATGTCAAGTCAAAACACACATAAAATCTAAATATGTTTAAAAATCAAATTTCATATATATATATATATATATATATATATATATATATATATATATATATATATATATATATATATATATAAAAAAATATATTTATATTTTTATATATATATTTTTTCTTTCTATTTCTTTTATTTATATTATGATCTTGGGTCCTACTCCTAGATTGATTCCTACTGGTATACACTATAGCCAATGCATTGCCCATCTATATGAGATAATTATCCTTTTGGATAATCATATCTTGAAGCCTCTTTAGCTCCAAATGCTATGCCACATACAGTAGCAACTGCAATATCTCTATTTGGTCTTGTAGTGTTAGAATTTGCTCATCCCTGGTCAATAGCTACATCTGCAATGTTGTTATCTATGCCTCCAATCCTATCATCACTAGTAATAGATTATTAGTTTCTACATAAACTTAAAAAATAATAATTCAACACCATAGATCAACCTATCTCTAGGAATCATGTGATGTACCAATGGTATTTGTGGGGTGAGAGGTAGCCCTTGATATGGATGGAATGGATGATGGGGGAAAATTGCTAGTGTCCATAAGCTCCTCCTATTTCATTGGCTTCTTCTCCTCCTCCTCCTCCTCCTCCTCTCCCTCCTCATACTTGTCATTATCAAGACCTAGTGGAATTGGCCTCACCATATCCCACCATCATTTATACTTTAGAGTATGTTGATTATGAGGAGTGGGTACTCTGGGGGCATAATCCTTTGGTGCTACCCACTCTATGTTCCATACTAGTATAGGTAGTACACCTAGTGGAATGGCTCAATACCTATAGTATCGTACCATAGTCAGCCACACTTTAGGTATAGGTATATCCTGGATCATGCTAAATTGATGGAGCATCCTATCAAGATTTTAGAACTCCATCACCCATCGATGTTCCTAGATGTGATATGGAGTCATGCTCCATGATATCTCATCATCTAACTCATCCCATAATGCTAGATCAAATTAGGGATCCCAGGTCACATCTACCTCATCTAACAGATGTAGCAATCTATAGCACTACTCTACCCCTTGTATTAGTATCACCCTCTATGTGGTCTACCACCAAAACTAGTGGGGCATGTTCACCCATATAATAGATTGTACATAGGTCCTTATGATCCTAATATGCTCATAGGCCCATGCTTGTAGAATAAATGAATGAGCTACTGACCTACCTCCCTTTTGCATAGAAACAAAGTTATTCAGATCTCTATAAAACATCACTAGTATGCATGATGCGCATATGTATCTCTCCTTGTGAAGGCATATCCCTCGCACTATCAAAATGAGCCTTGTATCAAAATACTAATGGTTCTTATCACTAAATAGGATCGTATCGATAAGAACCATGATATGCAACCTGAACCATCACCTACTATCTATATCCTCCAAGGGTATATACATCATATCATGAAGGGATGCCCCCTTCTTCTACTACTAGTACTCCCACACCCCTATCATCCAATAACAATGCTCCTCCATCTCCTCCATGGAGAGTGTTACCCTTTGAACTAGAGTACCCTTCATAGGTACCTGCAAGATTCAATGGATGTCTATCAATATGATGGTGATCTCCCCCATTGGGAAGTGAAGTATGTTGGTATCATCACACTAATGCTCCATGAGGGCTATGAGGAAATATTTATCATGCAAAATACATGACATAACCCTTCGATGGCCAAGTCCTAAGGCATCTAGTCATGGTTGCTCTATCTTGATGAGCCAAAAATCTATAGCCACATCCATAGCCCAACTACATGGCTTGAATCTCATGAGATAGGCCCAATCCTGCATCCATGTCAAATACAAAAATAGTTAATAATAGTGACATCAAATCAAAATTTTAAAGGGCAATCTTAAAACTATAAATTTAAGCTTAACAATGTCTCTAACTATCAAAACTTGAGTAAATTTAAACATGAACATGCTAAAAATTATACACATTAGCTACATAGTCAATAAACTCAAAAATAGTTAACCCAACAATGATGCTTGGAACCTAGCAATGTCACCCCCTTCCACGTACCCATTTTAGAAAAAATTAAAAACCTATTTCTCCTTTTTTGCAATGTACGATAAAAATGACCTTCTATTCCATCCATGCATAGCTAAACCTCCCCCATATTTTTATCCTAAATTCTTAAAAAATTATCAAAAATGACCAAAACTTGACTAAAATGCATAATCAATTTGTCAAAAAATTCCTAAATTAGCCATACATAATAAGTATAAGAATACCTTTGGTACCTGGTGCCCCTCAGGTGAAGACCAAATAGAAAGAGCCTTATGGCCCTGCTAAGAAGTAATCCATTGAAACATCTATGCACCAATCAATGCTAGTTGAGTAAAAAACTTCCTGCAAACCTCAAACCTCTCAAATAGAAGCAAAAGAACTTGAGGACCAGAGCTCAAACTTGTAAAACAAAATGATGCAATTAATATTTAATTCAACCTATTTATAAATTATTTTGCATGTTCCTTTTCCAAATTGATTGAATATCCTTTCCTTCATCAAAAATAGGCATCGTTTCATCATTAGTGTATTGCATAGTCATTCATGACCATTCTTTCTGAGCATATATCCCCTCATAATGTAGCATTACCGCTTGTATCCTAGCACTACCATTGGGCTAACCTAACTCATTTAAAAAAAAATTAATAAACATTGCTTTGAAATAATTTTTATGAACTAAAAATCACACTTTATTTCATGACTAAAACCCTTAAATTGTAACATCCCCTTTTGGGATAAATCTACCAATTTAAATTAGAAATGATCGTGAAAATTTAAAATAAATTATGCTTATCAAATAGTCAATTCACTTTTTTATTTCATGGTCTTAAAATAGAACTACACATATCTTCATTTTGTTTAACTTATTTCACTAATCGATCATCATCACTACCTTTCCAGCACTATCGCTGGGTTACTTGAGTTCCTTTGCTTCCTATTTCATTTTATGATACGTATTGCTAAGAAATAAGGAAAAATATCTTTATTTTTCTTATATATACTGTAATGCTTTTCATACATTGCATATTCATCTTATAAACTCTTATCATATATCACTTAATGACTATCACATCATTTCATACATGTTATTCATGCTTATCACACTATACACTTTATATACTTATCTGACTACTTTCTTAAACATGATTTGGTTAATTTATTATCATATATTATCTAGATATTGCAAACATGATATTTATCCAATGCATGTCAACACTATTTATTTTTGTCAACAAATTGGCCACCTTTGTGAAAAAAAGAAAAAGGGGCACTCTTATTAGCAAAAATCCATAGAAACATGGTGACTTAGGGAAACCAAGTTGGTCACTTATCATTCGATGCCTTTGTAAGGAAGGGTCAATCATATAAAAAATCCATAGCAATATGGTGACTAGGGACAACCAAGTTGGTCACTTATCATTTGATGCCTTTGTAAGGAAGGGTCAATCATATTAAAAATCCATGGTAACATGGTGACTTGGGGTAACCAAGTTGGTCACTTACTATTTTAATCTCTCTTCATAATTCTTAGTGGATAAATAACCAAGAATAGGTTTGAATTCTTATCACTTATCATATCATGATGTTCATCATCTATATCTTGTGCAAAAATATTTTGTGTTAAGTTATTTTTAGGTACCTTGTTCTTTACCTTGGATTGCTCCTATGATGCAAATTCCATCATATCGCAACCAAGACAAAGAGGGGGCATAATACAAGTGAAAAATGTAGCATCTGAAGCTACCACCATAAGATAACATTTCAAGGAGTACTCTTTTACTCTTACCTTTTCTTGAAAATACTATGAATTATGCTTTCATTTAATTTGTCCTAAAAGAATCAAAACATATTCAAAGTGGGGCATCTATTAACAATTAAAAAGGAATTTTGATTTAATTAAAATACCTTTTAGTTATTTGAAATGATTTATTTAATTTATTAAATAAATGCTTCTTACTACATGTGCACTCTCATCTACCTTTATATTTTATGGTAACAAGTGGGTCGACCTCATGATAAACTCAAGAAGGAGTCTTGGTACTCTACCTATTGCCTATAAAGGTGGAAGGGTTATGCATGATCATAGAGATATGAACGTGATCTAACACAATCCTAAAATCTTGATAGGTGGAAAATACTTGTGTCTCATTGACTGATGTTTCTTAATACCACCTATCATCTCTGAATTTGTTATACTGTGAGCTTTGCATTCTTTCTATCTTCCATCCATTATCGTAAGATATTTGGTACATCAAAGGCAAGGTGATGACATTGAGCAAAAGATGATGCTAAACTAGAAAGGTACCTGAGCGATGTCATTGGGTCCTTAGCGCTGCTACTAGGTTGAGCTCGGATTGATGGCTTTGCTCTTCAAAGAATCTTATCATTTGTACCCTTTCATCTGAATATCCCCTTCGATCATCATCACGAATAAAGTGTAGATTTGTATCTTCCTTTAATTAATATTTGATAAGTCAAGGTCAATTAGATCATTTATTATCTTTCATATTTTGATTTGTATCATTTCATGGTTAAATTGGTTGATTGAATATTCTATAATATACCC
>Ga0115848_101167_pt1 | contig 10920 bp, 8 predicted proteins | sample InSIn3gowninarea_FD_83862 | JGI IMG/M metagenome (GOLD analysis project Ga0115848, IMG submission 83862)
TGGGGTGCCCTTAAAAAACGACAAGCCTCCGGTTCCATGCTCGCAGTACCGAGTGACAAGGACCTGAAGAGACATCTGAGCAGATATTTAGCCCCCAGTGCCCCCACAAAGTATCTGTCTAGGCACGACTCTACGCTTTCACATTCACCTCCTCTTCAACCCAGACAAAGTCCTCGATTGATACACAGAATATTCGGGGCAAGCACACACGCTGAGCTAAGTGACAACCCTAGAATGAAAAATATTTTCTCCTCCTCAGATATGACGGCGGTAGCGCCTCTTCGTGGCCCTTCAAATCAAGCCCCATACACTCGTGGCTACGAGGAGGGCGCCTATGTAACCATCCTCAAACCTGGCGCAGTCAGCTCTCCAATAAAAAGGACGATGTCTCGAAATAAGGCTGACAAATAAGTACGTGAGCGAGTGCTAGATGATGAGGAAAGTGGAACGACTGCATGGCCTCAGCCGGACGGATGAAGGGTTAAGGGATTAAGTTCCCCAATTCTCTTGAATTGAGGGTGTATGATAAGCTTGCATCCAATATACTAGCGTTTCTTTAACGACGGGGGTAAGCAGATCCCTAATTGTAAATCCAATATGGGCCATTGTTGATATGTCAGCAATACGTGCCTCGTCACGTGCCTTGGTGTGAACGTCGTGTCGCGAGGCACGCTCCCTCTCATCGCGTCGAAGCTCAACACCACGAACCAAAGCCACCAAATTCTATGTTCGTACGTATTAAATCATTGTTTCGAACATTCACCTTCACTACGGTAGGCCTCCGATCATCAAACGTGGTTGCCTAACTTTTACTTACGGTGTGACGTCAGAGCCTCAGACAAACACCACACAGAAGTACTACAATGTCTCTGCGACGCTCAGCTCGTAATGCAGGCAAGACGAATGGCGCTTCAACTGAAGCTACGGAGTCGATATACAAGAAAGCCACTACAGTTGGTGTGACCAAGCGAACCAAACCACCCACTGCTACCAAAGTGGAAGCAATATCAGAAGTCCCCTCAACACCGCTCCCTACGAAGAGACAACGCCGTGAGACTGCCGATACCGCCAGTCCAATCAAGCCGGTTCCATTCACGCCAACTCCATCCGGCGTTGGCCTCATTGCTAGCAGCGCGAATGTGTCCAAACTGAAAGATGACCATATGTTAGACAACCTAGCGAGTCTGAACCAAACTCGCCCCGCTAACCCTCTTGTCACCAATGCCCCGGTACTGAATCCCGACGGAGATTCCGTTGTAGTCAATGAGAGTCCAAGCAAGAAAAGAAAGGCTGAAGCGCCTCCAGACGTTGGATCGCCGCTGAAGAAGGGGAACTCAACGACTGACACGCTATTGAAAGATGCGGAAGCGTATTTGATTGAAGTGGATAAGGAATTCATGGGTAAGGGGCGGTTGGAGAGGCTAATCAAGGGGCAGCAATGTAAGATGTTCAACCCCGAGGGGTTGAGAGAGATGGTCGATCCGTTTACGGCGCTCGCGAGTGGGATCATAGGACAGCAGGTATGTTATAGTCAAGGCATCAGCGGGTAATCGGCTATATCTGTGACAAGGAGACATACAGATGGCCCTTTTCTTTTCTTTGACATGCTAGAATATCAAGAGAGACCACACATCGCATTGTGCTGATGCGCAGACAGGTCTCAGGCGCGGCCGCGGCCTCGATCCGCAAAAAGTTCACCGCCCTATTCGAAGACACGCACCCTACGTTTCCCTCGCCGGCCCAGGTCCTCACAAAGGACATCCCCACGCTACGCACGGCAGGCCTCTCGCAGCGCAAGGCAGAGTACATCACGGGGCTCGCTTCGAAATTCGCCTCGGGCGAATTCACGGCGGAAGGCCTGGTGAGTGCGTCTGACGAGGCCCTAATCGAGCAGCTTGTCGCAGTGAGGGGGCTGGGCAGATGGAGCGTGGAGATGTTTGCCTGCTTCGGGCTCAAGCGAATGGATGTGTTCAGTACAGGGGACTTGGGCGTACAGTGAGTGCCTTCCTCCGATTCCATTGTCGCATTGTTGCCTGTTGTTTGTTACACATATTGTTACACTCCTTTCTGCTTTCGAACTGTCATTACTTTCCTACTGTCGCAAGGATGTAGTATAGTGTGCTGTTGTGTTGTGCATGGCGATAGTTACGGATGCTATACCATCGAGGCGGGCTGTATGCATAGCGAGCGTTGCACACATTAGCATTAGACGAGGAGAGCGCGCGTCAAGCGAGGGAATTTTTCTACTCGAGTCGATCTTACACAACATATCGTGTAGAGCGAAGCGGCGGCAGCAGCAGCAGAAGCGACAAGGAAGACTCTGCTAACATGGCATAGGCGAGGCATGGCTGCATACGTTGGACGGGACGTTGCCAAGTTGAAGAGTAAGGGTGGCAAGTGGAAGTACGTACCATCTCTTTTACACGTTGCTGTTATCTATCTGATCCACTCTGCTTCCTGTCATCGCGTAGTTGGTCTGGGGCGCTTGTACGTTGAAACGGGCATGCAGAAGGGTACCCCAGCCGACACTGCTAGGCAGAAGGCTGATATTCTCGCATACTTGATGATTGCTTTTTTCAAGCCATGCAGCTACCTCATCTATCATCTCGGTTGACAAAACGCTGATAACGATGCACACAGATACATGTCTGAGCAAGAAATGCTATCCATTGCGAACAAGTTCTCGCCGTACAGGTGCGTCCAACTCCGTGTCCGGAGCGCTCTCCGTCTGGCATATGCTCTTTTTCGTTACACACAAAGCTCATACTCTGCAGGTCCTTATTCATGTGGTATATGTGGCGGATCGCAGATGTGGACACTGAAGTGCTAGAGTGATGGAGACTCTCAATCCCATTTGAAGTGGTGTGATGTTTGGCGGCCTTCAGTAACAATTACGTCCGCTATTGGATATCACCAGGTCAACTTCATCATCGACAGCATATGCACATAGCTGTATGGGATGTTGTAATACATCTTGACACCTGCCACATGCCGTGCACTCTGTGAACGAGTGGAATACACGCGGTAGCTCTCCCGTTGCATAGCATTCCTCGCTTCTGCTTCTCATGTACTTACCGCTGTGGCACCAAGATTTAGGCACTCGGTCAGTGGGAAGCTGTCTGGTGTCGAAAAGGTAGCAACGCCAAGCGAGAACAGCTCGATGTGACGTAGACCTGGCGGGTTTCCAGGATCATCCTTTACAACGATCTGTCCGTTTCACCCAAAGATGATATATCGCCTGATGAGGCATACCGTAGGATCTCTTCATCTCGCGAGGGTAGTGCGTTTAGCCGCTACAAGCACGTTGTGTACCGTACACCGCGGGCGCTGCCGCAAGGAGCTCGTATCGATCTGGATTGCGCAAATATCCGTCCCGCACAAAGAACAAAAGAGGCGGTCTGCAAGTCATACATCCTGGCTCGCAATGGGGGCCCCGGGTTGTCATCTGAAGCGGAGATTTTGTGTTGCGAGGGGGTGAAGTTGGTCTGTGGGCAGCAAGCGGTTGCTAGAGATCGACCGGCAGAACGTGACCCTGGTCAGATCGTTGGATGTCGCGCGGCTGGACGTCGTACAGCGGTACCAGACGGTCCGCGGCTCCCGCTGTCCAATAGAGAGTTGCCGTATGAAGCTGCAAGTGAGTCTGGTATCGATTGATAGGAGGCGAGGCCATCGTTGCGATGGTATGCATGCATTGTGCAACATAACCACCCATTTTTAACGCTCCTCACTTCAGTGACGCCCATCTACTAAAGCATTGGCGCACAACAATAGTAGACGAGGTTATCCGTGAGTATAGTGCAACCTGCTGTGAAGTACTGTGCTCAGTAGTAACGGCTGAACGTTGTATGCAGCCTTCCGTGCAGTACACATGCGAAACATCTTTGTGGGCCATAGCGCCCCGCACATAGAGCGTGGGTCTTGTGCGACGCGTGTAGGCAGACTCGAAGTTGACAGTCTTCCGTGTCGTGACGTATGAACGAGTATGCAGGAGCTTGCGAAGCTGAGATTCGTGCATCTGCAACAGGAGAAGAGCGTGACGATCTCAACTATCAAGCGGTGGTGTACGTCAGTATGTAGGAGAATGGGAGTTGCTGAGCGATGGAGATCGTGTCGCCTGCCCGATCTACATGGTATGAACTCTTCTTCGAAAGGCAACGACATATCGCTTCGATGTTGCAGCACCTACTGCACTTTGTAAAGGCCGACCGCTCACCGAGCATACTACAAGAACCCAGAGGGACATCTCGAGGTTTGTGATGCAGGACTGTGGAGCTTTGGTAAAAAGAAGACACCTTACTGGCTGTAGTTGCTTTTTGCTTCTTGTGAGTCGAAATCCTTTCAGAGTGCTGGGTGGGCGGTCGGCCTTGACAAAGTATAACTTTACTCAGCTCCTATTGTTCGTAAATAAGCGAGAGTTTGCCAATATACCATCGAGTCAAGGAGGGATCAAAGGTGCGTGCATACGGTGACCATGGAGCTTGTGGGGGGGGGGGGGGGGCCGAGGGGGGGGAATTTTTAAGGGGGGGGGTTGGAAAAAAAAAAAACTTTAAAGGGGGGGGCCTTTTTCCCCCAAACACCCACAAAAAAACCGTTGGGGCCCGCAGTGAGTGGTACATGATACACATGAAGCACTCTCGGTCTGTTCATCGTTATCATGAGTAAAAAGATGACCCAGCCAAAAAGCATTTGTGGACACTGACCCTTAGCAATTGAGCTTAGACATATATGTTTGGGATAAAAAAGGTCTCGGCGGAGCTGGCACATATCTTATTGTTCCTGGAGATCATTGTGGAGGTGGACTCTCGCAAGGAAATTACACAACACGAGAGTAGAGACGGTCTCACCCGTCCAGGGCAGCGCTCCAGTTATCAGCGATATAGTTGGCGATCCTGGCAAATGCACAAATGCATGGAGGGCGCTGTCTGTTAAGATGACATCAATGATAGCCCAGCTGCCAGTCACAGTTGAGCGCGCGGCAAGCGAAGTTTGCAAGAAGGTAGGAAGAAATGAGATGACCTAAAAGCGGAGCCTACGGTCGATCAGGGGGAGCGGGTAGCAGCAACGGTCGAGCCCCAAGTGGATATCCATAAATCACGATGATGATGTTTGCGCAGAGGGATGTGGGTTTTCTTGAGATTGCGCCGGAAGCACTTGCCCAAACAGAGATTGGCGAACCGGATTCGGGATGGTTCGCAGGGAATAGGTGTGGCCGGACGACGCGCAATTCACAGTTCAACAATCTACCGGCTGGGCGTCGCAGCCAACGGCCAGCTACAGAAAGGCAGGTTTGTGGCTGGACACGCGTGCGGGGATGCGGTTGCGGGCTGCAAGAAAACCGCCGTTGTGAGTGCGAATGTATGGTGTCAGAGTTGTCCGGGATCCGTACGGATGTTTGAGATGAGTGTGCACGGTCAGGCCACACATCATGTCCGCTGTATCGAGGCTCGAGAATCGATAAGCACAATCAATCACATTGAGCAGGCGGCGGAGGCTCTACTGTTAGGGCAGATCCTGCTTCCAAGCCTCTTCCAAGGACCAAGGGGCGGCTTCGATGTCTAGCGCGTGTTGATAGCGTGCCGCAGCTGCTGCGCTAGGTAGAACGAGCTGGCAACTTGCAAGACATTGATGCACTACGGATACTGCGGATGAACGAAGCCGTGGCGCAACGCACATTGCACACCAGCGCACTGCACCACAGACTGGAGACGCTTTAGCTCTGGAGCAGTGGGCCAGACGCATTGCATTGTGAGGCGGCACATGCTGCAAATGCAAAGCAGTTCGGTGCATTCATTCTTTCCAAGAAATCAAGATTGGCTGGGCTGCGGGACGGGCGCGGACGTGGAGGCTATCCATGGTTGGAAACGCCGATGCCCTCAGTGCCTGTCTGTCAAGTCGATCCTGGGTCCTGACAGCCTCTCAAACCGTGGGCGGCGTGGCACCAGCACCAGCACCAGCACCACTGTGCCAGACCAGCAGCGTGTTGCGTTGCAAGCTGTAGCCTGTCCGGCAACCGGTTCGGTTGGCAGCACGCATCATACTCACAGCATAGCGGCTGCTTTATGCCGTGGTGTGCAATCCCGAGGAGCAGCACGAGTCCGACGGGGCAATCAGCTGCCAGCGCGAGGCCCCAACAGTGCGCCGGCCTGCGAGCGCGAGGCTTGTTGACGGTCGACGCAAAAAGAATGCCATCCATGCGCGAGCCAATGGCGATCGCCGTCGGCGGCGCGCTAGGGCGACCAGGGCCGCGCCTGCCTTCCTCCTTTCTTTTCGCAGGCCGAGAGCTGCTTTCTCCTTCTTCTACGACCTCCACCCTCGTTCTTGCTCGTCAGACCATTTCACCTTCCCCGTCGGCGCTGGGGCTACTCTTTTAATTCGGTGCTCTTTCGATTGCAGTTCATTCAGTCTCTCGCTCAACCCATCTTTCCACCCATTCAAGAACAAGCAACTTAGGTCTTAATCCCCACGGTTCGTACCACCCCGAAACCGCCCTTGTACCTGCCCACCGACCTCAAACACGGCGGCATCGTCACCCGCAGCCACTGCCCTCAGCGACCATCAACTGACCTTGCCATTCCAGAAACCATACTCTGCACATCATCCATCATGTCCTCCTTCATGAAGATCGCCCTGCCGGCTCTGGCCCTCACTGGCTCTGTTTACGGTATGTTTACCCGCCCAATTCGTCCGTCGAGTCGCTGCTAATGCATTGCTGCAGCTCAGTCCAGCTGCTCCAACTCTGCGACCCTCACCATCCAGAACGCCGGTGATGCTACCGCCCTCGCTGGCTGCAAGACCTTCTCCGGATCCATTGCCATTGCTACCGGAACCACCGACGACATTGCGCTCAACGGCATCAAGAAGCTCGATGGCAACCTGGTCGCTACCGACAACGCGAACATGAAGCGCATCAGCGCCGACAGCATCGAGGAGATCGATGGCACTATGACCCTCGACGGTCTCACCCGCCTGTACGGCGTTGAGTTCCCCAAGCTCAAGAAGGTCCAGGGCATCAAGTGGAACGCCCTCCCCAACCTCCAGACCATCGGCTTCACCGCCGAGGTCACCGAGGCCGATAAGATCAACATCCAGAACACCGCCATCCGCTCCCTCAAGGGCATCAACATCGAGCAGGTCGACACCATCTTCATTGCCAACAACGGTTACATCAACGAAGTCAACATGCAGCTTGGTAATGTCTCTGACTCGATGACCTTCGCCGATAACAACGAGGCTCTGAAGATCACCCTGCCCAACCTCATCTGGGCCACCAACATGACCTTCCGTTTCGTTGGTTCCCTCGAGATGCCTTCCCTCGAGACCCTTAACGGATCTCTTGGTCTGTACAACAACGGTTTCGAGTCCTTCGCCGCCCCCAACCTGACTTCCATTGGCGAGGCTCTTGCCATCGTTGCCAACGAGAAGGTCTCCAACATCAGCTTCCCCCTACTCACCAAGATCAACGACAACCTGCAAATTGCCAACAACACCAACCTTTCCATGATCGACGGATTCCCCAAGCTCAAGAGCGTTGGTGGTGCTTTCGACATCTCTGGAAACATGAGCGAGTGAGTAAACCTACGCACTTCTGCCTTTGTGCCTATGCTAATCTCTGCTCAGTGTCGAGACCCCCTCCCTCGACAGCGTGAAGGGTACCTTCAACCTGCAGTCCACTGGCAACGTCAACGAGTCTTGCGCTTTCTACCAGCCTCTCAAGGACAAGAAGCTTATTGAGGGCAAGTTCTTCTGCAAGGGCAAGCTCGTCGACCCCGGCCAGCAGGGAAACAAGCCCACCAGCCAGTCGGGATCTGACAAGACTGGTGCTGCCACAAGCTTGAGCGCCGTCAACGGTGCTCTTGGTCTTGCCGCTATGGCCGCTGTCTTCCTCCTGTAAACAGTTTTGGACACTGGCGTTTCAATTGTATTTGCGTAGACTAATAGTCATCATTCACAATCTGGCTTCCCTTGATAGCGTATGGCATGTTCGAACGAGCGCTCACGTTTAAGCTCAACATGATAAGGACTGGAGTGGTTGGAGCAGAATGTTGATTGGCCTGCATGCATCCGGTGTATGTATCACTCGGCTATGGGGTCACATATGGTAGAATTTCAATTTGCAGTACACACTAGTGGGTTTCCTCCGATCTCATTGCGCGGAACGGCACGACGGATTACTTAGGGGAACCGCACTCACCTATTTGACACTCTCCTTCCTGCCTTGTGTATAAGAGTATACATATACAGTTATTTACTTTATCGAAAACGGTACTTCAAAATCTACTGTCATTGGCTGGCATAGTCATGTGATCGTCGTTCTTTCATCCACCGTGAAGACCCGCGTGTATATCCGTCACCGATCAGATGGGTTTCGATAATCTTTGTCACTTTTTGGTCGAGCTTCGACGGACTGCTCGAGCCGGGGAATGCGGATCGAGGGTTTAGTGCCCGTGTAGCGTCAGGCCGGGTTAACGTCCAACCAAACACCACCTCATGTCGCACAGATGTCTAATACCCCAGTTCAGCTGTCACAACATTGTACCCATGTATCTTGCTCCACTTGCTTGCCACTGGCAAGGCCCAGATTGACGGGCCGCGGGCTCAGAGGAACTTGTAGATCGAGGAAGTGCAGCCGCTGACCGTGAGCCCGGCAGATGGTGCCGTCAAAGTTTGCTTTTTCAACTGGGGCCTGCGGCTACAGTGAAGCAAGCCACGGATGATACCTCGATTTCAAATCGAGAACTCTTTTCAGCCTTGAAGCTCAAAGGAGACTCTGCTGCACCCTAAGAGACACATACAGCGAAGGGCGCTACATCTGCGCGTTCTGCATTCGAAATGTCGTTCCACATTGACAGGTGGGAGAGACGCAGGTCAGTTGCCGCAATGCTCGAATCATCCATTGCATAGGCCGAAGCGAACACGGGCGGTGAGAAGTGCTTGACAGCCTTGCATCCTTTGACTGGCATCTTGACATCGTAGAGCATGTGCGGGATGCCCTGTCAACCAGCTGCACACTGCATATGTTGTCTCACGGCGTCCCTTGCCGACCCACTTTTGGGCGCATCGCCCGGTCTATCCCCACAAGCCTCGTGTCGTACTGACTATACCTTTTTGATACTATCTGTTTAGACCCATGTGTTCTTTCTCAATCATGCACGGTCAAAGTTTGGTACCGAAAGGATCCATATCCTCATGGGCGAGAGGTTGCAATGCAAATCAACTAATGTCGTTAGACATGGGGTGAGCACCCGCATCCGCGTTGCCGTCACTAAAGTACGGTTCATCATATACAGCTTCTAGCCAGGGTAGGATATAAAGGACAACCATCCCCGTCATTAATCCTACACCACAACTACATTGCGAACTGCACTTTCACCACTTGTGTACTTTGGCGGCTTCTTATTCTTCGTTCATACACCAGCGCTTTCTTGCGTATCTACATCTACATAATGCACCACTTTCACCTACCCAACCCGGCAATGGTGGTATCCCACCAGCCGGCTGGTGATGTGTAAGATGACCTACATGGTTCTCAATGCAACTTTGTCTAACACTATTCAGCAAGCCTGAGCTTACCAGCGTCAAGCTGCCACCGCTCCGTCAGTTGACTCCTGAGCATCTGTTCAACAACAGCAGCTCAAGTGTCACGAACTATGACTCCGACGTTTCCAGGCGTCCATCAGTATCGTCTATAACATCATCCGGCTTTCAACCATCCCGCTCCGCTTCTCCGGCCTTCTCCACCACTACATTCGAGCCCCAGTACGGAGTTTCCCGACCTCTAGATCGTCTGCGTTTGCAACCTGGCCATGTTCAGAGCTTTCCTTACTCTGCACCAATGCTCGATTCTTCCGCTCTCCCAGTGCACACTGGCGGCAAAGCAAGCAAGAAGAAGCGAGACGACCGCAAGCAGTTCTCCAAGCGTGCCCTGACCGGGACCAACCGTGCTAAGGTTCGGAAGAGTGACAATGAAGCCGGCAACCGTTACTGTCAGGCTATCGACATGGGTGATCTTGCCCGGGCCTGCATCCAGTCCAACCCAAACATCGAGCACACCGCAGCACCACGGAATGGTAGTGCAGGCCCATGGACCCTGCTCAAGTCCAACAACATTGCTATGGATGTTCGAGAAGACGGCGTGGAGCCTTCTCGATGGAACAAATCTTCCGTTAGCGGCTCAGCTATCTTGATCCTGGACCATTCTAACGCTCACTTCGACGATGAGATCAGTTACATGGGGCAGCTGCTCAAGCGGGTGCCGAACATGTCCCATGAGTCGATCATGGAAGAACTCACCCGGTATCAACAATGTTTGCGGGCAGCAAAGGAACATCGTGGCGAGGCCGACTACATACTCTTTTCGGAACGCATGGCTCGTCAACACTGAACACCAGTTCACGACAACGAAGTTTGTGTCCTTCCTGATTTTAGCGGCATTGAGGGTGTAATTGAGTATCGAACGACGCGTGTGAGGCAATCTGTTCGCCCAAAAGTCTTTGTTCGATCTGCGTGGGTGGCTCTTTCTTTCAACCTGGAGTAGACTCGGTATTCACTCCCGTACACGGCTATCTGCGATTTATTGGATGGTCGTTTTGTTGGTTTTTCCAGCATTTCATTTTCTTTTTTTTTTTTCCATCTATGACTGATAATGTCCTTTCGACGATGTCAACAACTATCCTAATAACGGACATTTCTTAGCCAAATATTTCGGTATACCCGTGTCGCCACTCGATGCATCAGAGTCCTTTCCTCTGAGCAAGGCACAATCAATCAATCAAAACAAGTTGAAACACTCAATCGCTTTCTCACTTCTCACCTCTGTTGACCCACTTCCCGAACCCTCCCTCTAGAACTGCCGCCACTAATTCCTTCGCCTTCAACCTGATGCACGCTCAATCTTCGACCCAGCCCTCTCATTTGCGGCTC
>Ga0115848_101168_pt1 | contig 10909 bp, 14 predicted proteins | sample InSIn3gowninarea_FD_83862 | JGI IMG/M metagenome (GOLD analysis project Ga0115848, IMG submission 83862)
ACGAGGTTGCAATAAACCAGAGTGACGTAGCATGGCGAGATACATGCCACGCTGACCCATGGCAATATCCATGTGCCACTTGTCACCACTCCATGCGGCCTGGACAGTGAACAATAATGCTGACTGCGGGCACAAATAATCTACGTTGGGCTGCCCTTGAACCTAGGTACCACTTGTCGTTTTGCTAATCGACGCTACGGTGCAGTTCGCGACAAGAGGTACCTTGTGCCTGTTCCTGCCTTATTTGTATCCTTGTACAGTCAAATCCCAACTTTGCTGTCCATGACGCTCTGACGCCGATCCTGACTCTCCACTCGACCCCATTCATCTCTCCTTCTCGACATCTCTCGCTCGACACTCCGACTCGTCCTCGACTTGTCGTCTTGTCTTGTCTCAATTCGTCTCATGTATCTTGTAACAGTTCTCCTCTCATCAATCGCGTCAAAGACTCTTAGCACATGTCATGATTATGGGTCATTTACTTGGGATTGTAGATTGCGCTAGAAACGGTTCCCGCTTGCTCATCCCTCAATCGCCCATCGCTCATCCTTGCAACCATCGTTCATGATTCCCACCATTGTTGCCAGATTGGAATGCTACCTCACCATTACAACATCACACCATCACTACTCCCTTCAGCTTACATCCCGCAGTAATGGTTATTCTGCCAGACTGCAAAACACTCCACTGCTGCAAACTGCCATTGACGCATGCCACGTCTAGACAAAGCTTGGGGAGGGGGGCGGCGCTTCTCCATAGTACCATCCACCAACCCAAATCTGCCCCAGGCAAAGCAGCCTCAGTCGTCAACATCTTTCGCCTTTGTCACCATGTCACTGTGTACAGCGAATCGCGTCTATTTGCCTCCCACCACCATCCCTTCTACATGTGTTCCTTCTCAGAGTTCTGCCTACCCTCCATCACTACAGGACCCTGTCTTCATCCAATCGTAATACGTGCCGATCTCCCGACCTTTGGTTCTGCTGTTACTTGGGCCATCGATCCCTCGTTGGTTTCTGATATCAAACACTGCCTCCTCGAGCTCTTGTCTTGACAACTCTCTTTGACTCTATCAACACGTAACCAGATTTCTACTACAACTGTTTCCTCCTTCCACCTAACTAACCTATCACTCCGACAAGCTGCTGTCTTCGAAGCATATACATCGTCATCTAAGCTTGCTCTTCAAGCAGCCTTGACCTTCACCATCTTCTCGCCAAAGGCCAGCCTCGAGCTTCCTCGAGCAACAACATTTCACAATGCCTTTCTGCACTTATTGCGGGCAGTCCTTCACCAGGGATGAACACCTGGAGAGGCACATTCTCACTCGTAAGTTCTGTGCCTTCCGGTCGTTGTGGCATATCATTAGCCATTCCTACCATGTGTCAGTCACTGATGGAACTCTACTGTATAGACACCAATGTCAAACCGTACAAGTGTTTCACCTGCCACATGTCATTTGCGAGACGGTATGTTTGACTCAATGCTTCGCACTTTTCTTTCTTGCTTGATGCTCATACCAACCAGGGATCTCCTACACCGTCACTATACCGTGCACGGCAAGGATGGCAACAACGAACCATTACCTGCTTCTAATGGCATCGTACCAAAGTCGGCTGGCCGAACTCCCATTGCCTGCAGCAACTGTGCAAAGACCAAGACAAAGTGCGACAAAAAGTTTCCCTGCACTCGATGTGCCACGAGAAACTTGACATGCACAGTCCGACCAACACGACGAATGACGAAGAATGTTCCTCGCATGCCATCAGAAGAGAACAAAACTTCAGATAATGAAGCACCAGCACTCTCCGCCGACAGTTCTTCCAACTCTTCAGTTGGTAGTCCTCACAGTCACCCCGTTCAACTTCAAGTCAACACATCCTTTGAGCACACATCACCTAATGGATCAAAGCTCGAAGCCGGTGCCGGCCCTACACCTATCTCTTCCGCTTCTCATACACCCAATTCGACACACGTCAACAACACCCCCGCTACTACCGGATACTCTGACTTCCATAGCACATGCGACTCCATTAGTCCGACCTTTGGCATGGACTGGTCACAGATGCAAATGCCCTTTGGCAACCTAGAACAACCACGACAAGACATGATGATGTCTTCCGACTTCTTGTTCAGCCCAGGTGGCCTCATGGATAACAACTTTTTAGAGCCGACAAACTTCATGCCACTACCAACACCTCAAATGTCTGAGAACATTACACCAATGAACATGTGCTTACCCACTCCAGTCGACCAAGCCTTCCCACCACTCCGTCAATCCAATATGAATATGGACCCGCCTCAATCTTATTTTGCCGCCATCAGCAGACATTCGTCCTTCTCCGCCGCACCTTGCGACATTGACACCAATACTACATTACTTGATGCATGGTCGGCGTTCCGATGCATCCCACAAGCGCAATCAGCAAGATGCCCAAAGACAGCGAGAATACATTTGGAGCGATTGGAGCAGAGTTTGAAGAGCCATGATAGCTGGGCATCGTGGCGTCCTACGTGGGAGGCAGGTGACTTCTCCCTCGGAGATACCCTTTCTGTAATGCCGATGCAGGAAATGCCACGTGATAAGCTTCTGGCCATCACTCAGACTTTCCTCCACAAAGCTCTAGACACACACAAGAGTGATGCTTCAACTTCCGTCAACAACTCCAATGGCTTCCCGTCGAACTTTGTCATTCTGCCGCCGGCTAGGGTGTTAGAGTATTTCCTCCAGCTCTATGTCAACGGCTTTGAACGATACTATCCTATGACATCCAAGGGCTGTCTCAATGCCAATAAACTACTACAGGGCTCTAATGATAAGGCATCGAGTCTACTCATTCTTCTCATGATTGCACAAGGTGCTTTGATCACTCCATCAGTGGATGCGCGATGGCTCACTGCTGGCTTGACGGAAGCATGCCGAATCTCCCTCTTCGATCTCATTGAAAAAGACATCAACATGGCTGGTGACTTGACAGTTTTGCAGTCAGCATTATTGTTCACTGTCCAGGCCGCATGGAGTGGTGACAAGTGGCACATGGATATTGCCATGGGTCAGCGTGGCATGTATCTCGCCATGCTACGTCACTCTGGTTTATTGCAACCTCGTCCACCAGTTCGAACAATGAATCAACGCCACAGCGTTGACTCGCTATGGGAAGAGTGGGTTGAGCAGGAAAGCCGCAGCAGGTTTGTCACCCTTTCCTATAAACTCTGCAATGATCACTGTCGCTAACACGTCTCATAGACTCATCTACTCATGGGCCATGGTTGATCAAGACCTCAGCCTCTTCCACGACACTGCTCCATTATTCTCAGTCACCGAGTTCGCCGAGCCAATGCCCGACTCTGACGCACTTTGGTCCGCAAAGACTGCCCAAGAATGGTCATCCATCTTCGAGCAGGTCCACGAATTCTCAGGCGGCTACTCCTCAGTCGGATCGGGTGCCCGCCCACTATCTCTTCGCGACCTCTTCAAGCACTTCCTCGACGATGCCATCATCTCACAAGGCATCGAACTCACCCCACTTCACCTCCGTCTCCTCCTTCACCCACTTCAACTCCTCGTCTCACAATTCCGTCAACTCCTCAACTGCTTCTGCGAAGCTGGCGGCCCTACACCTCAACGCTCCCGCGCTGGATCCTTCACAGCCGGAGCCACTGCCTCCCGCCTTGAAGAGCTCCAGACAATCCTTCAGCGCTGGTACAACCTAGCAGACCGCTACATGAAAGCCAACCCAATGTGCCCACTCATGCAAGTCAGCCTTACAATGTTCCACCTCGTCAGCATGAATGCCGCCTCAAACTTCCCAGAGATTGAGAAGCTCGCTCGTCGTGAGGATGTCGATGGCTCTTACCAAGGCCTAGTCTGGGCTCGCAAACGCACACTCGATCATCCTGAACAAGCAGTCTTCCACGCTGGTCAAATCGTTCGCCATGTTCGCGCCATGCCTCGCGGTATTCGTCCACCATGGTGGGCTGGTGCAATCTACCGTGCCGGTATGGTGCTATGGGCCGATGGTATCACCAAGGGTGACGCCATGTCCATGACAATGTCAATGTCACCGCCCAACGCAGCATTCCCAGGAATGGAACACACCAACAGCTTCGCCATTGATGCGCTACCACCTGATCATCCCATCGTCATGCGATACCTTAATCAACGTGAAGGTACGCCAGCGCTTACGAAGCGTGATGGATCGTTCTTGCAATTGGGCAATCCATTTGCAGTTTTGTTCCATTGTGTGGATGTTATTGGTGATGGTGTCGCCACGAGGTTCACTGATGGTATAAGGAGTAAATTGGAGAGGTTGGCAAAGGGTACTACTGCTTGATGCAGTCTGTGGTGGTTCGAGTTCACTTGAGCGCACTTTTTTTTGTTTTTCTCATTATTAATATCGGGTTGGGTCTGGCGCATGCATAGAGTTCGGGTTTTGGGTATTCACTGGCGCATTGATATTTCTTGAAAAGGGGAAACAGGCAAGGCAATTCGGTAAAAGGAGGAAACGACATCAACGCTTTGATATGAGGACATGTAAATCACTGGAGTAATTAATACCATGGGAAGGCAAGCTATCTTATTAGGTTTTGATTTTAATTGTATATATTATTATAATTATTATTATTATTATTATCAATTTTTACACTACCTGATAATATCCTGTGTGTACCTCGTCGTCGTCGTCGTCCTCTCTAGAATGCAAGTGCCTGCTGAGATTTTCAGTTATTCGCAGATCTTACTGCTACATAGCACCACAACATCACCACCACAACAGCACAACCACATCACCACCACATCACCACCACATTACCGCCACATCATCACCGCATCACCACATCACCATCACCATCACATCACCATAAAATCGGCACGTAAACGCAAGAGGAAGTCCACGCGCAGAATTCTCGACTCACTGCTGACATTCAATTGCAGAGTCAGTTACAGCATGTATGTATGTGTGCAAGTGAACTGTCGATCTCCCATATTTTGTTCCCTTGCCGAGCACCGAACGTGATATGTGAGATCGGATGGGCGGCTTCCTATGCATGGCAAATTTAACATGTTGGCATGGGTTATGGGTTATGGGTTATGGGTTATGGGCGTCGCATGATCGCATGCATGAGGCATGGATGTTGGTATTGGTAGGTATAGGCGTGTTCAGGGATATGGGAATGGACATAGGCATGGTATGGCATGTCATGGTAGGCGTGTTGGCATGGGTATAGGTATGGGTATGGATGTGAAAATAAAAGTGGAGGGCAGGGAATGGGAATGGGATATGTGATGTGAGGAGAATAGAATTGGCATCTGCATTATTATGGGCAAGGATTATGATTTCTTCATTTCTGAGCGAAGTGAAATGGTTAATAAAATGAGGCGATATGAAATGAAAGGACATGAAATAAGATTAATTAGTGTACAGTAATTTCCTTGTTTGTTTCAATTTTTGTGCCTATATGTCTTCTTTCTTTTGGTGGAATTTACTTGAGGTTGAGGTAGAACTAGAGCTAGAGCTAGATTCACCTAGGTAGGAAGATGTCAGAGAAAGTTTGTGTGCGAGAATTTTGTATGAACAACTATGAATGCCACTTTTAACAGCCACAATTCTTTTACAAGTATTATGTTATTAAACATCTTCTGTTTCCTTCTTCCACAGAGTCTAACAATTTGAACTTTCGGTGATGGCATGGCGTGGCATCTTGTGGCGTAGACTGTGTGTTACAACGCATACGCGTTGACCGCCCGTCTCAAAGCAGCGAAACAAAAGAATCTCATCAGCATGCAGAGGCAAAGTAAATGAGACCTCGAGTGTCAACAACAAAAATCAACAGGGATAACCCCCAAACCTTGTCTCTTGTCTCATTTACTTACCTACCTAGGTATGTACCGACTTCCTCATGCAATACCCCTGAAGGTCCTAACTCCTCCCCCTCCTCCTACACTCCGATTGGCCAGATCTTCGAAACCCCGGCCCCCGGCGTTCTCTTCGCGTCAATTCGGTAATCGAGCCAGATCTACAGCGAGTCGTCGTCAATCTCATTTCTCACCGCTGATCTCATCTTCCTCGCCTCTCGCCTCTTTTATCTCCTCCTCATCTCCCCTCATCTCAACTCGCCACCACAAACGGCAGACGCAGACGCAAGACGCTAAAATGTCTCGGATATCGTTCCGATCTCCTTTCTGCACTGCATGACGCTCTGCATCCCTGCACCGGCACAGATACCGTACCTTTCCATGGCGTTGAGGTCAACAAAAGGTTGGGATCACCGCTAAACTGCATACGGGTAGATTATGTGGGACGTCGTTCATCCAGATTTTGGCTGCTGGCGTTTGGCTTATGATGATCAAAGCTATATATGCTATATGCCGTGATGTTTTGGGCGGCCCTGGAGGTGTATGGTACGCCACATACGTAGATCTTTTGCTATTTGTGTAATGTGAGGTGCGGAGAAGAGGGGTGCCGATATTTGTTGGGATGCACTTGGACATTGGAGGTGAGATGATGGCGACGAGGTTGAGGGGGATTAAGATCGTGGGGATTTTTGAGGGGATTAACGTGGGTGAATAGATGAGATCATTTCTATCTTTATTTTTCATGTTTCTGGGTCATCCTATTCACGATGATGAAGAGGCGTATAGCACTGTATTCGACGGTGTCGAAGCATTTATTTTACATCTAATCTTTATCTTCATGTGATTTCTTGTAGTCTTACCAACACGTGAGACTTGTTTTTTTCGTCTGCTAATAAACGTCTTTTTGAAAAGCACGATATCACATTATTATTAACAGAATGTAGGAAATAAATCAAAATTAAGTCTTGGTCACGTGATTCCTCCTTTTAAACTTCAAAGGCAGCTCCTTTCAATTCATTTCGCAATTATCTTCACGGAGAAAGATTGTATGAGACATTGCTCGTCCTACCGAGACATACAAGAAATTCGAAAAGAAACAAATTTGGAAGTAAGACTGAAAATTATCCATCTATCCGTTAACAACAACACATACCAGAAAGATCTCCGTCACCCCCCCGACAGCAACCAAAGTTCACAATATCTTGTAGCCTTGCAATTATTTGCCTGCTCCCTGGCGATGTGCATTGCGCTACTGCTGTAATTGCTCGATCTAACGCTACTTTTCTTGCTGAATGGGTGTCGTAGCAGTGAGAGATAGAGAGGAGGACATCGTGCCAGCAGATCGTGATAGTAGCATCATGAGATCTACATGAGCAGAAATTCGGCATGAAAGACAAAAGGATGTCAGATTTCATCAAAGGATGTCAAGTTAGCAATTTCAAGATGGAGGAAGGAGCATGCGTTGGAAACGGCAGGTATGATAGGGACGATAATCCAACGGGGTTTGAGGAACCATAATGAATGATATGGCGACGAGATGGAACGAACATGATGTCAATCCTAAATTGATGCGGTTGATTCACAGTCCTTCTAACGCCGAAAAATGAGATATTCAAAGGAAGACGTGGATTCGACGAACATGAATGACTTTGTATTCTTTACCTCATGGTCTTAATGCTCTTTCGTCTCATCCTTCTATCTCATTCCCTTCCCGTCATGCCCTCCCCAATTCTTGCCATGGCTCTGTCCTCCTCCTCATTCTCCTCGTGGGACCTCGTCTTCCTTCTCCTCGGCCTATTCCTCCTCCTCTTCGTCTCCCACAAGTCTCATATCCACCACCACGTGGTCATCTCTACCGCCTAGACTAGATATCTCTTCTTCCTAGGCTCACCCGTTCTCATATCTACACTCCCCTCGCACAGCAACATCATTACCACCATCTTCTCGTCCCTCTATACCATACTTACGTCGTTTACGGGATAAAAGGTAAGCTTTACTTTGTCATTTCCTCAACCTCCCACTACCACCACTATCAATAGAGGAAGTCACAAACTTCAGTTTCCTTAGTGACATGTTGTCTCGGACTCACTTCAAGCATCATTTTCATTCATTCATTAATCTGTAAGCCTCATCACTCGGGGAAATGGACTGCGCAAGATTCAAAACTCTCTAGGTGACATTATCCTGTTTCCAACTCATACCCATGGCCTCTCATATGTCATCCTACAAAACTATCGCGCAAGATCTCCCAATCATATCTCGTCATATCTATTCAAGAAACAACTCACCAACATCAATACACGTCCGCCTAAACACAGGATACACACTCTAAAAGAGTTAAACCTTTAACACATAGACAAACCCCGATCAGCCCATTTCCCACCCTGATTTCCAATTCATGTCCTATAAATTCGTTGCCCACGCTAAAATAATTGACGAAATACAAATACACCTTCCAAGGAACAAGGGTTTACTACTAATACATTTGAATGATACACGGCACAAGATACTATGTTGTCTTGGTAGGTAGTCAAGATACAGGGTTCGTGGTATCATCTATGGACTTTTTCAGCTAGGATGTCATGGTTTTGATATGCTTGATGTTCGGGTCGAAGGGAGATGATAGAATGCAAGTTTTCGTCGTGGTATGAATCTATTCCTGGGGTTGTTCGACCAGTAATGGGGTGTTCAGTATGTACCTTGCGGTCTGTGGTTCTTGTTCGTCGCCACTTAAATGTTCAACGGAGAAACTTCATGTGGACTTGGTATTTGTAAAATGGATGTTTTGGAATTTTTGATTTCATGGAGTGATTTTGAATAAACTTCGAATAAGAAGAGAAATCCTATCGGCCGCGACTCTAAACTTACGCTCGCCAGCTCACATGCCCATCCCCATCCTCATTGTCAATCCTGAACCCATATCCCATACATACATCACAAATACAACCCCTGCTGCCACCAAGCACACCTCTTATTATCCGTCGGATCATTCACCATCCCCAAACTATACTGCCCCAAATTCATACTCAGTCCCAGCTTCACCGTCGTCCCCACACTCGTATCCTTCTGCACACTCAACCGATACCCACCACCACAATTCTGCGTCGCATCACCCGCACACGGCATATTACATGTCGAGTTATCAGCGACAGTTGTGGGCGCAGAGGCGCCGCACCAGCATTCGTTGCTGAATTCGGTGCCGGAGTAGACGTAGTTTGCGGCGCGGCAGGCGAGGGCGCAGAGGGCGTTGGTGTTGCTGGAGTTGTAGTATAGATAGGTGGAGAAGGCGCGGGTGGAGGAGTCGACGAAACAGCCGAGGGAGATGATGCCGGGAGGAAGGGGTGATGCGGTTTGTGTAGGCGTTGGGGTTGGTGTTAGGGTTGAGGTTGAGGTAGATGTCGATGTCGAGGTCGAGGTCGATGTCGTGGTGGAGGTCGATGTCGACGTCGTTGTGGAGGTTGACTTGGTTGTCGAGGTTGATGTTGATGTTGATGTTGATGTCGATATCGAGGTTGAGGTTGACGTTGATGTCGTGGTTGAGGTTGACGTTGTTGCCACGCCTGTATATTGTTGAATGTTGATGCGGTAGCCGCCACCACAAGTTTGTGTTGAGTCGCCCGAGCAGGCCATGTTGCACGTAGTGGAATCGGAAGCGATAAGGCTAGTGGAAGGCGCGGCACTGCCACACCAGCATTCATCACTATATTCTGTCCCTGAAAATGCGTAGCCTATCTGCTGACAGGCGAGAGCACAGAGGCCATTAGTGTTGCTTGAGTTGTAATAAAGCCCATAAGGTAGAGTGCGAGTGTATGAGTCCTGGTAACATCCTAGAGCTACGACACCAGGTGGAAGTGGTGAAGTTGGTTTGACATATGTATCTTGCTGGACAGAGAGACGAAACCCAGAACCACAGTTTTCGCTTGCATTGCCTGAACATGGCATGTTGCAATCGGAGAGACTGGCGACTGTGGAAGTTGGTGCTACAGAGCTACACCAGCATTCATCACCATATTCGGTGCCCGAATAGACATAACCCGAGGCACGGCAGGCGAGTGCGCAGAAGCTATTAGTATTACTAGAATTATAGTAAAGCCCTACAGGCAGGGCACGATTGTAGGAGTCGGTATAACAGCCGAGAGAAACAATGCCAGAAGGAAGAGCGGGCGCAGGTGCGGTACGTTTTGAAAGTGACGAGCTGGCGGGTGATGGTGAGTTGCCAGCCCAATTTACGAATGCTGGAGCGCCGGACACGTCAGGTGTTGTAGGCACGCCGGTTTGGGCGAAGGTAACGATCCAGTCCTGTAGTGCCATGGCAGGCATGTAGTAACCGCCATTATAAAACTATACAAGGGAGGGAAAGGAACGTCAGCTATGGTTGTCATTCTGTGATGACAAAAGGAACATGTAAGAAAGAAGATCAGAACGTAAGCAAAACATACCGTATAAGGAACATCCGCAGCATGTAGTCCACTTCCAACTGTGAAATAATACGAATAATCGGTCCCGTTATATGCTTTCGAGAGATAATCGACATTGCACGTAAAGAACACCTCGCCGGCCATGAGCGCTAGCCTCGCAATGTTATCAGTATATCCCTGACTTCCATCAAATACCGGCGGATACAATGTATTCGTAATGTAATTGATCACGTCTGACGATGCGCGCGGGAACGTAGTTTGGAGATACTGCACGAAACCGGCATTGGTGCCGTATAGAAATGGAGCAAATATCAGTCCTTCGTTGAGATTATGTCCAACCATTATTTTGACATTCTTTGCAAATGAACCATTAGCAAGGAGTTTCGCCGGTTGTGTGGGGACGAAGATGCCATCGACTTGTGGACCGAAGCCGAAGGTGCCGTATGTAGCTTGCCATACCATGAGGCTGTTGGCCGCGATTAGAAGTGATGATGAAGCGTTGCGCAGTCCATCGAGCGAGGTGGTGTTGGTGAGAACGGGTGAGCCTAGGAAGAAGAGATATCTAGTCTAGGCGGTAGAGATGACCACGTGGTGGTGGATATGAGACTTGTGGGAGACGAAGAGGAGGAGGAATAGG
>Ga0115848_101169_pt1 | contig 10904 bp, 12 predicted proteins | sample InSIn3gowninarea_FD_83862 | JGI IMG/M metagenome (GOLD analysis project Ga0115848, IMG submission 83862)
CGGGACGATTACTAGTAGGGAAATCAGGACTTAGAAGGAGATTTCCAAGAGGGAAGTCAAATCTCATAGGGATTCTAGAAGAAGGAGCGAAGATGGGAGTGAATGGACTGAGGGATCAAGACAGGTTAGATGGGGCTTCCAACTTTGTCATCTTGAAGGCCAGGATCCTGTTAGTGTTGGATAGACATTGCATCAAGGGCTTCACCTTGAGAACCATGGCTATCTCAGTTGACCCAACTGATAATGAGAAGTATGAGGATGCAATGGTGAAGGCAAAGTGCATGATCCTTGATGGGGTCAAGGATCAAGTCATACCACATATTGCCGAGAAGAATTCGACAAAGGAGATGTGGGATACTTTGATGACATTGTACTAGGGCACTTTCGTACATCGAAAGATGTTATTAGAGAATCAGTTGCAGTCGTATCAGATGCAGAAGGGGGAATAGGTAGATCTATACCTCCTTAGATTGTAGGAGATTCGTGACCAACTTACTTCCATAGGGCCCACGCCGGATCAGGAGTTCATGGTGAGGACTGACCTGAATGTAGTCTCCGAGGATTGGGAGGCATTTGTCCAAAGCATTTTAGGCAGAGCTAATTTTCCAGGATGGGAAGAGATGTGGGCAACTCTTCACTAAGAAGAGATCATACGGTTGACCAAGGCGGGGAGTAGCAGCAAATAGGGTCGAATCAAGAAAGAGGAGGAGGAGGATGCGGCTCTGGCATTTGCGAGACAACAGAGAAAGAGGAAGAAGAAGGACATCTCCAAGGTGAAGTGCTTCCATTGTGGGGAGCTGGGTCATTATGCAACCCAGTGTCCTAGGAAGAAGAATAAGGGAGAGGATTTTGACTCCAAGGCAGCTCCGTCCAAGGCGGAGAAAGAAGTCGAGACTGATGATGATTGTGCCATGAGTGCTCATGCACCTCTAGAGAAGAGGTGGGGTGACATCGAGCTGTATTCAGGAGGACTACAGAAGATGAGGGTTAGGATCCTTGAGGTACCCAAACTCTTGGATCATATCAGGCTACGAGAGCCATGAATGATAGTAGCAGGATGACGAATGTCGGTAGAAGCAAGATGAGATGGAGTGACAAGGCAGTGCTAAGTGCAGAGGTATGTAGCAGTGCAGTGCGGGTTGCAGCAGTGCGAGAGACACAAAGGTGGTTGAAGAAGTGGAGAGAGGCACATATATGGTTGCAACAATGCGAGAGGCACATAGGTGTTACAACAACACAAAGGCAGCAGTGGGAGCACAAGATAGAAGCAGAGGTAGCTTTAGCATCAAGAGGCTCCAGACTAACAAGGATGTCAATATTTGGGTATATCAGTTACTTATCAGTAATTGAGTTGCAGTGCAGCGTTAGCAGTGGCAGTGCTATGGGCAACATGATGCATCATGTTGAGAGGGAGTTGTAGTACAAATGTAGCAGTGGCAGTGGAAGAGCCATGGGAAACAATACAGGAAGCAGCAGTGTAGTGGATGTTGGGCAGCATGCCAAGCATGAACACAGGTACCGATGTGGAAGGATCAATGTGATGTTTAGTGGTGGAACATTACTAGAGCACATTCCTTGCTAAGAGGGATTGTTGATTTGTGGTAGCGTCAGATGTGCTCTAGCCATGAAAATTGGTGGAGACAAAGAGGCTAAAGCACATGAGATCTCCAAGACCCAGAAACGGTTTGGGGAAATTCCACTCGGTTAGAGAGATATTAAAATAATTATTATTTTTAATGGGGTTCCTAAGTCTAAACTTAGGAAAATTAAAATATTAATGGGTATTCATATAAAACTGGGTGAGAAGGTTCTAAAGGACATGGATCAAGCCAAATCTCATCTTAATTGTTGATTAGAGACTTAATCTCGGCTGTTGAATACTCAAAAAAAAGTGTAAGAGGAGGCTTGAGGGTGAGTTGGAGATACACTAAGATTGATGAGTTAGTTCGATTTTCTGGAGTGGGGTTTGTTGAGAAAATTCGAACAAGTGATTTGAGTTGCAGCGAGGGGCAGTGAGTACATAACATAGAGGTAGGGATAGTGCCAGAGGGTCAGCACAGTGACTGCGGAGGCTACACAGAGGCAGCTAGAGACTATGTAGAGGCTAAGGGGTCTACGTGGGTGATGCAGAAGGTCAGAGAGAGGGCACAGGGGGTTCCAGAGAAATGCAGAGGCTAGCAGGGCTGACGCAGAGCCTTAGAGAAATGCCAGAAGGATTTTCGTGGGGTAAACTAGTGCTGAGAAGCTAAATATCTGCTTTCAAGAAGATGTATTACTACCATGTAAAAATCTCTGTTGGGTGAGCCAATTTTGCACCCTAGTTGTACATAAGAAATTTGCATAATAATAAAACCCTCAGAACTGCTGCACCGATTTTCCCGCATTGGGTTTTTCGGGGGACAATTGTGCAAAAATAACAGTGTCCCTTGTGTAGGTTTTAACCCCGTACATAAATTACCTGCATGTGAATTATAAAACACAGAAAATAAATAATGCGAGAGCATAACACATAAAACACATATACACAAAGATTTCCCCCTGGATCCTAAAACGGGGACTACCAGCTTGATTTTTCATTATATTCCTTTCAATGTTACAATACATATTTATACATGCTGAAGCATCCAATACCATGGACCGAAAACCATCGTGTCCAAAACCATGTGCGAAAACCATGCACAAAACCATAGGTAGGTTCGCCCAACCTAATATAGGGTCAAAAAAAATTTCTCTAGGGCGCTGCCCCGGACCCCCTAGAGGGGAGCTAACCGGCCCCCTCTAACCCCCCCGTAGACTACGTGGGCTAGTTGTGCAAAGAATATGAGACAACCCAACACCTTGTGTGTTTATCTAATATTTCAGTTGCTGATTTGTATATGAGTTAAGGCTGCATTTGTGTTTATTTTCAGTATTTATATGAATAAATAACTTGTTAAGGAATAAACAAGTAGGTGAAATAAACCAGATAATGCAGTGACGAGTTCTAATGGGTAACATTTATAAAATTTAACAATAGGCATCTAAAGGCAATCCAAAGGTACTTTACCTGTGAGGGAAGATTTAGTAAGATCTATCAATACCATATTAAGTTGCTTATGCATTTCACTAGGAGAAAGAACCTTAATATGCCTTTCTATTTATTTATATTGAGCTTGAGTAGTGTCATTCCACAAAGAGAGTGCCTAAAGCTTGAAAGAAGTTACTGTAGTCCCTTGAGGACAAGTGTTGTGTTTTTCTTATGCGAATGAGAAAATAGTGTTTGTTGTTACAAGATTTCAGTTGCTTGTCTACTACATTCATGTTGTTGTTTGTGTAGATCAATTTTGGTCTTTTGTAACACTAATCTCATCTCTTGATATGTGGTGTTTGCACTTATTAGTTTGACATTCAACATTTTTGTTTATGTGGATCTAAAGCTTTAATTGGTGTTTTAATATTCCTTTTTAGTTGTATGACAAATCCTTTCAATGTCAATATGTGTATTATGTAGATGCAAAAAGCACTACAAAACCTCTGACAAGTAATACATTTTCATCCATCAATTTAAGTAAAAATTAAGTACCAACTTGGTAATTGATCAAGATAATAGCATATGATAAATTAGAATCTATAGAAAAGTCAAATAATAGACCCATAATTTGTTATATATTAGATTAATATGGTAACAAAACAATAAATTAAGCATGTGAAACTATCCTATTAAAAACCAAGAATGAAAGCAAAACCATTACAAAATCCTTAAACACACCATCATATGTGGGTAATCTTGGATCTATGATCAATGCATCCAAAACCATGAGAAAAACTAGTTCTCAAAACTATTATCCTGCTATAAATAACTGACTAATTTCATTCTAAATGATTTTGCCCCAAATTGTGACCCAACAATGGAAGTTGTCAATGTTAAAGCCAACAATTTCCCCGTGATAACAAAGTTGCAACCTAATCTTCACCTTGTTTGGAAGTCTACCGAACAAAAGTGAGTGAAAAAATGATCATGCCTTATATGGGGAGAATTCCCCTCATTCATGTGTGATCGACATACATATGCTAACAAATTCTCATGGGTGAACCCATTTTTATTATTATTTAATTCAACATTTTTCTTTTCCCTGAAATATATGAAAGTGATTATATTTTCAATTAAATTAGTAAAATCTCTCCTTGCACCCCGACCCAATGGCTCCAAGTCCCATTGAATCAAAGAGTTTTCCTCTTCATTATATTTTCCTTTGATTTTAATTGGTCATTCATCCAAATTTAGATCAACTATTTTCCTATCATAATTATAATATAATTTAGCATAGTCATTATTTTGATATCAAATTGGCAATTTGAAATCCTCATTTGTAATTACAATATCTTATTAACATTATAGAAAATAATTAAGTATTTTGTTAATTATTTGTTTTTTGAAACTATCTTAATTATTATAATATATAATATTTATATGGTTGTATAATTTATACATATTAAAATGTTTGCTTCTATTAATATATATATGAAAAACAAAACAAAGACTTTAATGATGTACACACTTAGATGGGGAATTCAAATAAAAGATTTTGCTTCTCTCAAGGAGGTCTAAATTGGAAATGGGAATTGAGTAAAATTGTTGTACTTTATATATGTCATCATACATGACATTTCATATCATTATTTTAATTATTATTGGATTTCACATAAAAGGCATAATTTCAAGTAATTGGTCTAAAGAGTTTTGATTGGATTTTGTTTGATCAATTTTTTGATATGATTTAGTGCACTTAAATAACACACAATACACAAGTGTTGAATAAACATTCCACATTTTATATATGTCATCATACATGATGTTCCATGTCACTGTCATATCATCTATTTTGTTATCACTATATAATTTAATAAGGTTGGGAAATAATTGCAAAGGTAACCACAAAACCACTTTGAGAGTTGGGAATCTAGCCCTTCCAATCCCAGAGAGGGATCTCTCTGTATAATTTGGCTATGTTCATCTGAATAATATTAGGCTAGCTACTAGGTTCAAGTTTTGGATTTTAGAATTGAGTTGGGTTGAAACAAGGAAGAGAAGTCATTGGGCAATGGAGTTACAGGTTTAGTTCAATCAAGAAAGGTTCTACAGGCAACCTTATAGGGCACGGTAGGCACCTTTGTTGGATTATTAAGGTTGAGTTGTGATTTAGAAGAAAAGATGAGGGAATCATATTATACCAGAGAAGTTAAGAATTTTGATACTAATCATCAAGTAGAAAACATTGAGATTATTACTAAGCCGGAAGCAGAGTGTATTTTGCAACAAATTATGTTCTTTTACTTCTTAGAATAATCCATAATCAATTAATAACATATGAAAAACAATGAACACAAAGATACAAAGTTAATGCACTTCACCAGCATGAGTGACACGAGAATCCTATAATTGTTGCAACTGTATTACACAAGTTTGATCAAATGCAGCCTTGTGAATTGCTTTACATCAATGAGTCATTCTTCTAAAAAACGTTCCAACCCATAATGCTTCAAAGTTTGAAGTATATATAGGTGAGTATTTACAAAATATCTTGAGTAACAATAATATCTAATAACTAACCCCATTTTATTTTCATTCTTACATATAATAGGAATTCGAAATCATCACTAAGGTGACTGAATTCCTCTTCAAAATATCAAAGGTCAAGTTCAATGAACCTAAAACTAAATGCAGAAAAAATAGGGGTTGCATTTCTTAAACCAAAACTATTTTAAAACACTATATAGAGGATACTTAATGTTAATACATTCACCTAATACATTCTATTACATGCCTCCATCTCTCAACTGCTTCAGATTCCATGTTTTCTTTCAAAAAATTCCAAATCTTGACAATGACTAGGTTGACTGTCATGTGATTTTTTCCCTGTAAAACTATAAAAATGGGTCTCCAAGTTACCCTCATAAATTTCAAACTGTATGACATTTGTAGAAAGTTAAGGAGGTTATTTTATATGAATATGACTTTGAGATAGGCCTCCTTCCGTTTGTAAAAACTCTTCTCCTGTTCTTCATAATCTTCTCTACAAAACGATGAATAAGACAGGAAATTGTGCAGTCATAAAAATAGGTTGTGAAGATGTGAATGGATCTCTCACTCTGTAATACTTGTGTAAAATATGAAGTATTTTTGTATACTTTGGCATCTTAGGAACAAAAACCTCCTCTAGTTTCCCAAAATTCAACTCTGGTGATCCACAAAACAATTTTCAAAATGATGACCCAAACAAAGAAATATCTGGTTTTTTTGCGCAGTCAAAGTGTAACCAAGTGCCAAATTTGGTTTTTTGAAGAGGCCTGATGATCACTGTTGTGGATCCATGGATGGAAGGAGGTGTGATTTTGCTGATCTCTAAAACACATTCCTAAACTGATAAACTTGCAAAAAAACACCATTTAGACTTTATGCAGTCAAAACATAGTCATGGTCAAAATTGTATGCTAACTACCTTCAAGACACCAAACTCTGCTACAGCTGGTAGTTTTTCCTCCACAACATCCTTATGACACCAAGTTAGATTAAAAAATAATCGAAAACCCTTATCATTTTATGTGAAAAATCCATATTGCAGCTCTCAGGGCAAGGTATTTCAAGTGGTTGTCTCAAAATTGCAAATGTGGCTAAAAACTAATTAGAAGCTACCTTAGCTAAAATGTCAAGTTCGCTTCCTCTCCCTCCAATATTTTCTTGCTTGATATTTCTCAGTTGCTTCCTGGTCTTCTTGAGTTTTTTCTTCATCACCCTTATCCTTGCTTTAAGACTCAGATTTCTAGCATAGTAATGTCTTGTTAGGTTTCTCGGAGGTTAATGTCTTTGTTGGCCTTGTGCAATAGCCTCTCTAAATGGTCATTCACTCTTTCCAGCCATCACTTTTTATCCTCTTCAACTTCTGCCCACATCTTGTTTTCAATGGCAGGTTGTGCTTGAGGTAAAGGCATGTCCTCAGTTCTTTCTTCTTTCTTGGTCATTGCTTTGGTCCTTGGTCTAAGAGGCTTTTTTTTAGGGACATCAGCCTCTTCTAGATCAATAACATGTTTCCCTTTGTCTTCAACAACAAGTTATGGTAATTTGGGAATTTTTTCATGTTCTTTTCGTCTTTGTGCCTCCCTAACTGTGTGTTGTAATTATCTGTTTTCCTTTTGTAGAAAGGTAATGGTGTAATGAGCCTTGCCTAATATTTCCTGTAACTCAACAATCGTAAGGTCTCTTTCATCTTGTTTGCTGGACTACCCTTCTTCAAATTGAACTTCTTGACCTTCATCCCCAATCTCTTGATCTTCATACTACTGTGTCAAAGTTCTTTCAGAAGAATTGATATCTTGCTTGGGAATGACTTCTTCTACCAGTTCCTTGGTGGTGCCTCTTCTTCCTAATCTTTGTGGAACCTTGATCTTCTCAAAAACTGCAGCTCGTTTTTCCCTTTGGAGTTCACTTGCTTTCCTCTTGCTGGCTTGCGATCTAGTGGTTATCCTTTGCCCTATAGGCTCTTCAATTGAATCATCTTTCCCTGATGTGTCCTGAGATGTCTCAGGTGCAGGGTTTTGCTCTTGAATCTTTGACATGTCAGTCTGGTTTATGAAATTTGATGCTGCCAAGAAGTCCTCCCAAGCACTACCTCTCTTTTCTAGCTCCTTCAAAACCAATAGCTTGATGAGGGAAAAATGAAACAAGCTAGCAACATGCTTCCCTCCTCTTGTTTGCACCTTTTCAGTGATCTTACCCAAACTTATAAATAAATAGAAAGGCATATTAAGGTTCTTTCTCCTAGTGAAATGCATAAGCAACTTAATATGGTATTGATAGATCTTACTAAATCTTCCCTCACAGGTAAAGTACCTTTGGATTGCCTTTAGATGCCTATTGTTAAATTTTATAAATGTTACCCATTAGAACTCGTCACTGCATTATCTGGTTTATTTCACCTACTTGTTTATTCCTTAACAAGTTATTTATTCATATAAATACTGAAAATAAACACAAATGCAGCCTTAACTCATATACAAATCAGCAACTGAAATATTAGATAAACACACAAGGTGTTGGGTTGTCTCATATTCTTTGCACAACTAGCCCACGTAGTCTACGGGGGGGTTAGAGGGGGCCGGTTAGCTCCCCTCTAGGGGGTCCGGGGCAGCGCCCTAGAGAAATTTTTTTTGACCCTATATTAGGTTGGGCGAACCTACCTATGGTTTTGTGCATGGTTTTCGCACATGGTTTTGGACACGATGGTTTTCGGTCCATGGTATTGGATGCTTCAGCATGTATAAATATGTATTGTAACATTGAAAGGAATATAATGAAAAATCAAGCTGGTAGTCCCCGTTTTAGGATCCAGGGGGAAATCTTTGTGTATATGTGTTTTATGTGTTATGCTCTCGCATTATTTATTTTCTGTGTTTTATAATTCACATGCAGGTAATTTATGTACGGGGTTAAAACCTACACAAGGGACACTGTTATTTTTGCACAATTGTCCCCCGAAAAACCCAATGCGGGAAAATCGGTGCAGCAGTTCTGAGGGTTTTATTATTATGCAAATTTCTTATGTACAACTAGGGTGCAAAATTGGCTCACCCAACAGAGATTTTTACATGGTAGTAATACATCTTCTTGAAAGCAGATATTTAGCTTCTCAGCACTAGTTTACCCCACGAAAATCCTTCTGGCATTTCTCTAAGGCTCTGCGTCAGCCCTGCTAGCCTCTGCATTTCTCTGGAACCCCCTGTGCCCTCTCTCTGACCTTCTGCATCACCCACGTAGACCCCTTAGCCTCTACATAGTCTCTAGCTGCCTCTGTGTAGCCTCCGCAGTCACTGTGCTGACCCTCTGGCACTATCCCTACCTCTATGTTATGTACTCACTGCCCCTCGCTGCAACTCAAATCACTTGTTCGAATTTTCTCAACAAACCCCACTCCAGAAAATCGAACTAACTCATCAATCTTAGTGTATCTCCAACTCACCCTCAAGCCTCCTCTTACACTTTTTTTTGAGTATTCAACAGCCGAGATTAAGTCTCTAATCAACAATTAAGATGAGATTTGGCTTGATCCATGTCCTTTAGAACCTTCTCACCCAGTTTTATATGAATACCCATTAATATTTTAATTTTCCTAAGTTTAGACTTAGGAACCCCATTAAAAATAATAATTATTTTAATATCTCTCTAACCGAGTGGAATTTCCCCAAACCGTTTCTGGGTCTTGGAGATCTCATGTGCTTTAGCCTCTTTGTCTCCACCAATTTTCATGGCTAGAGCACATCTGACGCTACCACAAATCAACAATCCCTCTTAGCAAGGAATGTGCTCTAGTAATGTTCCACCACTAAACATCACATTGATCCTTCCACATCGGTACCTGTGTTCATGCTTGGCATGCTGCCCAACATCCACTACACTGCTGCTTCCTGTATTGTTTCCCATGGCTCTTCCACTGCCACTGCTACATTTGTACTACAACTCCCTCTCAACATGATGCATCATGTTGCCCATAGCACTGCCACTGCTAACGCTGCACTGCAACTCAATTACTGATAAGTAACTGATATACCCAAATATTGACATCCTTGTTAGTCTGGAGCCTCTTGATGCTAAAGCTACCTCTGCTTCTATCTTGTGCTCCCACTGCTGCCTTTGTGTTGTTGTAACACCTATGTGCCTCTCGCATTGTTGCAACCATATATGTGCCTCTCTCCACTTCTTCAACCACCTTTGTGTCTCTCGCACTGCTGCAACCCGCACTGCACTGCTACATACCTCTGCACTTAGCACTGCCTTGTCACTCCATCTCATCTTGCTTCTACCGACATTCGTCATCCTGCTACTATCATTCATGGCTCTCGTAGCCTGATATGATCCAAGAGTTTGGGTACCTCAAGGATCCTAACCCTCATCTTCTGTAGTCCTCCTGAATACAGCTCGATGTCACCCCACCTCTTCTCTAGAGGTGCATGAGCACTCATGGCACAATCATCATCAGTCTCGACTTCTTTCTCCGCCTTGGACGGAGCTGCCTTGGAGTCAAAATCCTCTCCCTTATTCTTCTTCCTAGGACACTGGGTTGCATAATGACCCAGCTCCCCACAATGGAAGCACTTCACCTTGGAGATGTCCTTCTTCTTCCTCTTTCTCTGTTGTCTCGCAAATGCCAGAGCCGCATCCTCCTCCTCCTCTTTCTTGATTCGACCCTATTTGCTGCTACTCCCCGCCTTGGTCAACCGTATGATCTCTTCTTAGTGAAGAGTTGCCCACATCTCTTCCCATCCTGGAAAATTAGCTCTGCCTAAAATGCTTTGGACAAATGCCTCCCAATCCTCGGAGACTACATTCAGGTCAGTCCTCACCATGAACTCCTGATCCGGCGTGGGCCCTATGGAAGTAAGTTGGTCACGAATCTCCTACAATCTAAGGAGGTATAGATCTACCTATTCCCCCTTCTGCATCTGATACGACTGCAACTGATTCTCTAATAACATCTTTCGATGTACGAAAGTGCCCTAGTACAATGTCATCAAAGTATCCCACATCTCCTTTGTCGAATTCTTCTCGGCAATATGTGGTATGACTTGATCCTTGACCCCATCAAGGATCATGCACTTTGCCTTCACCATTGCATCCTCATACTTCTCATTATCAGTTGGGTCAACTGAGATAGCCATGGTTCTCAAGGTGAAGCCCTTGATGCAATGTCTATCCAACACTAACAGGATCCTGGCCTTCAAGATGACAAAGTTGGAAGCCCCATCTAACCTGTCTTGATCCCTCAGTCCATTCACTCCCATCTTCGCTCCTTCTTCTAGAATCCCTATGAGATTTGACTTCCCTCTTGGAAATCTCCTTCTAAGTCCTGATTTCCCTACTAGTAATCGTCCCG
>Ga0115848_101172_pt1 | contig 10892 bp, 4 predicted proteins | sample InSIn3gowninarea_FD_83862 | JGI IMG/M metagenome (GOLD analysis project Ga0115848, IMG submission 83862)
CCTCCGAAATGCGCCAGCCCGCCGATACCCCCGGGAAGAAGCCAAAGGAGTTGCCGGGCGCAAAGGCCGAGGAGCCATCGTAGCGGGCAATGGCCTGGAACAGGTACTTGCCGGCAAACTCGTAGTTCAAACGCCCGAAGTAGCTAGCCAGGCGCGCCCGGCTGTTGTTGCCGCCGTTGCTGGTCTGGGAGTTGATTGGGCCGCGGTCAATCTGCTGCAAGTCGTTGCCCAGGTACCCTACTCTGCTAGCGGTTAGGTAGTTACTCTCAAACTGCTGCGACGATTGGCCCAGCAGAATCGTAAACTGGTGTTTGCCAGCGAAGAGCTTATCGTAGGTAACGGTGTTTTCGATCAGGTAGCTCGGGTTGTAGTTCGTGCTATTGTCCAACCTAGCTTGGCTCGTCGGATATTTGGAGGAGCCCGTAATAGATGGGAAGAAGGCATTCCGCTGATCGAAGATCAGGTCGGCGCCCACGTTGGTCCGGATACGCAGACCCGCCACCGGCTCCAGTTCCGCGAAGAAAGTCGTAATGGCCCGGTTCCGCGTGTTCCGGATCCGGGGGCGCAAAGCGGCCGTTACCGGGTTTTCTTCGCCGTAGTTATCCCCGGTCACCGGGTCGCCGTTGAACTCGTAGAAGCTGCCATCGGGGTTGCGGGCCGGCACCGTGGGCGGCGCCTGCAAGGCGAGCTGAATAACCCCGCTGAATTCGTTGGTGCCAGAATTTTCCTGGCGGCTTTGCTGGTGCGTGAGCGAGAGGCTGTTCCCGATTTTCAGCACTTTGCTGAGTTGCACGTCGCCGTTGGCCCGCAGGGTAAAGCGGCTGAAATCAGAGCCAATGATCGTGCCATCCTGCTCGAAGTAGCCGGCGCTTACGGCATAGCGAGCCTTCTCGCTGCCGCCCTGGGCCGACAGGTTGTAGTTCTGAATCTTGGCTTGGCGGAAAATTTCATCCATCCAGTTGGTGCTGGTAGTGAGCGAGCTAGGGTTGGCGTAGCGGGGCACCGGAGCTAGGCCACCGTTGGTGCGGGCTTCATTGTTCAGCGTCGCAAACTGCTGGGCATTCAACATCGGGATTTGACGCCACACGTTCTGCACGCCCGCGTAAGCATCCAGGTTAATGGAAGAGAAGCCGGCTTTGCCGCGCTTGGTCGTCACGATAACGACGCCGTTGGCGGCGCGCACCCCGTAGATAGCCGTGGCCGACGCGTCCTTCAACACCTCGATGCTTTCGATATCGTTCGGGTTAATGGAGTTTAGCTCATCGCCCACGGGCACCCCATTGCCATCCACCGAAGTAGGCAAAGGAAAACCATCCACTACATAAAGAGGACTGTTGTTGCCGGCCGAAGTAATCCCGCGCACCCGGATGGAGGTACCGCCCGTACCGCCCGGCGCACCGGAGTTGGATACAATTTGTACGCCCGCGGCCCGGCCCTGCAAGGCTTGGGCGGGGTCAGCTACCGGCTGGGAGGCCACGTCTTTGCCCGAAACGGACGCCACGGCGCCCGTTACGCTCGTGCGTTCCTGGGTACCGTAGCCCACTACCACGACTTCCTTCAGCGCTTGTGTGTCTTCGCTTAGCGTTACATTGAACGCGGTAGTGGCACCCGTCACCGGCACTTCGCGGCGGGTGTAGCCTACGTAGCTGAATACGAGCGTACTACCCGCCGGCGCATTCAGGGTGAAATTACCGCTGGCATCGGTGCTGGTGCCTTGGGTGCCGCCTTTCACGACGACGGTCACGCCGGGCAGGCCTTCGCCATTCTTTTGCGTTACGCGACCTGACACAGGCACGTCGGCTGGCTTGGTGAGGTGAACCAACCGAAGAGCCGCACCACTCCTCGGCTTGGCTGCAATCGGTTGCACGAACGTTTGCAGGCTACCTATAGCAAGGAGCGCAGCACTTCGTAATAGAAGCTTTTTGTACGAGGTTGAAAGCATAAATAGTAGGTTAGAAGTGTGGGAAAGACGGACTACAACAAGCAACACCTAGCCTCTTGGATGCTGACATGGCAGTGCCATGAAGCAACCAAGTGGACTTATGCGCGCTTGCTGCGCAACTAGATAGGACAAGGGAATAGCGGGTTGAAGCGGAACGGCTTCAACGAGCACCAGGCCACACGCAACGGCACGCCGCAGCAGTGACGACTAAGAGTACATGGGAAAGACTGCTGGTAATGAGCAGCAAATAGAAACCAGAGAGGCTAAGCCGGGTGTATCAGCAGCCTTGAGCAGAAAATAACGGTATCTATAAGTAAACAGCCTAGGCTGTGAGGGTACCCAAAGAAAGCCAAGCTAAGTAGTAGCTATGAGCTAGGTAACACACGTAAAAAGAGCAGCTAACCGCGAGGGTGGCGTTGCGTCTGTTGCAATCAACACCCGCTGCGAAACACAAGCTAGGTCGGTACGACCATTCTGTATTATTTACGGATTAAATGTAGGAATTTTTTTCTATTGCGTGTATTTTACGCAATAAATTTTTACGCTCATGAATACACCGGGGGAAGTACACGACTTTGTCAACAAGGGGCATGAACAATATCTGCCGCATTTATCCATCGACTGCGTCATCTTTGGCTATCATGAGCATCAGCTAAAGATTCTGCTGATCCGCCACCATGGGCAAGACAAATGGATGCTGCCAGGCGGCTACATCTACCGGCACGAAACCCTGACAGAGGCTGCGTACCGTATTTTGGCGTTCAAGACCCAGCTCAACAACTTGTTTTTGCAGCAGTTCTACACGTTCGGCGACAGTGCTACCCGCCTCAACCGCATTGCTACTCAGCAAATTCACAATAAAACCTACGCCAAAGTAGGCGTTACCCTGAGCGAGAACCATTGGCTGTCGGAGCGCACGCTGTCGATTGGCTACTATGCATTGGTTGACTACTCGAATGTGGTGGTGAACCCGGAGTTTCTGGTAGATGAGTACTGCTGGCGCGACGCCAGCGACATTCCGGTGCTCCAGTACGATCATAATGAAATCATTGACAAGGCTTTACTAACGCTGCGCGCCCAAATCTACCAGCAGCCGATTGGCTACAACCTGCTGCCGGAGAAGTTCACCCTACCCGAGATTCACGATTTGTACGAAACCATCCTCGGCAAAAAATTCGACCGGCGGAATTTTCGCAAGAAGCTCCTGACCCTAGGTTTGATCAAGCAGTTGGATGAGCAGCGGAAAATTGGGCCCCACCGCTCGCCCAACCTGTATGAGTTCGATCTGGAGAACTACCACAAAGCCCTCGAAGAAGGCGCTACGCTGGCGTTGTAGCGCGGACTTTGTAGTCCGCGCTACGCAAAAGCTTTATAAACAACAGGCTAGCATACTTTCCTCACTCAGTTCTGCAACGCGCGCATTACAGAACCCACGCTACGTTACAGCGTCAGGCTACCTGTTTGGCGAATGTCGCGGGAGGAGCTGCCCACCAGCACGTCGAACTTGCCGGGCTCCAGTACCCACTGCTTTTTGGCTTCGTCGTAGTACTGAAACGCGTCGGCACCTAGCTTGAGCGTCACTGTTTTAGCTTCGCCGGGCTTGAGGAAGACCTTCTCGAAGGCTTTCAGCTCTTTCTCGGGGCGCTTCACGGAAGATTGGTCATCTTTCACGTAGAGCTGCACAACTTCGGCGCCGGCTACTTTGCCCGTATTGCGCACCGTGAGCGTCACGGTTGCGCTCTGCGCGCCGGGCGTCACGGCTAGCTTGCCGTAGTCGAACGTGGTGTAGCTCAGACCGTGACCGAAGGCAAACTGCGGCGTCACTTTGTAAGTATCGAAGTAGCGGTAACCGACGAAGATGTCTTCTTTGTAAGTCTGTTTCAGCTCGTTGCCGGGCGTGCTAGGATACTCCCCTAGCTTGTGGGCGGGCGAATCTTCCAGCTTCACGGGGAAGGTGAACGGCAGCTTGCCCGAGGGATTCACATCACCGAACAGTACGTGCGCCAGGGCGTTGCCGCCTTCCGAACCCGGATACCAAGCTTCTACCAACGCTTTGGTTTGCCCAACCCACGGCGACACGTCGATGGGGCCGCCGCCGAGCAGCACAACTACGGTGTTTGGATTGGCTTGCTGCACCGCCTGAATCAGCTCATCCTGACCGAAAGGCATCTTCATGTCGGGCTTGTCGGTGCCTTCAGCGTCGTAGGCGTTGTCGCTCCACTTGCGATAGTCGTAGCCGTGGGTCGAGCCACCCACATACACCACCACGTCGGCGGCTTTGGCAGCAGCTACCGCTTCGGCAATCATCTGCGGATCAGCCTTTTGGTCGCGGGCAATTTTGTAGCCTTGGGCGTAGGTGATTTTCACCTGGTCACCTAGCTCATTCTTGAGGCCTTGCAGGGGTGTAATTTCGTACTTAGGCTTGAGCTGCGCGCTGCCGCCGCCCATGGCGTTTTCGCGGTTGGCATTCTCCCCAATGACGGCAATGGTTTTTACCGACTTCTTGAGTGGTAGCACGTTACCCTCGTTTTTGAGTAGCACAATGCCTTCTTCAGCTACTTTCAAGGCCGTAGCTTGGTGCTCTTTCGTACTGAAGGTGCCAGCTTTGCGCTTGGTGCCGCCCATCATGTTGGTGGCGTACATCACCCGCAGAATGCGCCGCACCTTATCATCGACCATCGGCACTAGCTTTGGGTCTTTCTTAATGGCATCCAGCGCCGCATCGGCCAGGAAGAAACGGTCGTAGAGCGTCTGCGTGTAGCCGCCTGAGCGGTCGGGCCGCGCCGTCGTAGCACTGGCACTAGCCGTAGCCGCACTCTGATCGACGCTGTTGCTTTTCAGCACCAGATCGGTGCCCATTTCCAGGTCGGTGCCGTTGCGCAAAGCATCTTGCGTGTTATGTACCGAGCCCCAGTCGCTCATTACCAAACCTTTGAAGCCCCACTCCCCTTTCAGGATGGTATTCATCAGGTAAGCGTTTTCGGTGGCGTACTGGCCACGAAACTTGTTATAAGAGCCCATCAGCGAGTACACGCCGCCTTGCTGCACGGCAGCTTTGAAGCCCGGCAGGTAAATCTCGCGCAACGCCCGCTCGCTCATTTCCACGTCAATGTCGTTGCGGTGCGTTTCCTGGTTGTTAGCCGCGTAGTGCTTCACGCAGGCCGATACCCCCTGGTCCTGCACCCCCCGAATGTAGCCCACCACCATCTTCGAAATCAGGAACGGATCTTCGCTGAGATACTCGAAGTTGCGGCCATTCAGGGGCGCGCGGATGATGTTGATGCCGGGGCCGAGAATTACATCTTTGCCGCGGAAATTGGCCTCGCTGCCCAGCACAGTGCCGTAGGCGTAACCTAGGTCGGGGCTCCAGGTGGAAGCTAGTGTGTTGTTGGTGGGCAGATACGTGCCCGCATCGTTTGCGTCCTTCACGCCTTTCCAGTCGCGGCCCTGCTCGGGGCGCACGCCGTGCGGCCCATCGGAAGTCACGATTTCGGGAATACCTAGGTGCTCCACGCCGCCCGCCGCAAAGGCCGAGTTGGCGTGAATCATGTGTACCTTCTCTTCCAACGTCAGCTTTTTAAGCAGCGCATCGATTTCCGTTTCGTGGCTGAGCAGCGCCTGCTGGCGGTTGACGGTAGTCGCGCTCGGATTGCGCGGCTTGGGGACGTAAGCAGTTTGCGCCTGAGCGAAACTCGTCATAGCGTAGCACAAAGTGGTGCCCAAAAGGACAAAAAAACGGGAGGGTTGATGATGCATTTGCGTTGTGTAATAACGAGTTAGAGCAGAAAGAATACGAGAAGAACGCGCAGGGAGTAACTAGCCAGAGCAGCGTCGGGCGGCGCTAAAATGGGCGGCCCGTGGGCGCGGCTGGTAACCTAGGTTCGGCTTGACCTTGTACTTTGCTTACGGAAACTGTACATCAAGGCCAAATGCATCCGCGCACCAACCGGGGAGCAACACACGCCGCCAAAAGGATGATGCGCGCAACTGAAGAGCACGACTCCTTTGCCTCATCCGGAGCGGCAAACACGTTGCGTGAGGCTCTCAAGGAGCAAACAAGGCGTAAAGTCAATCTTTACTGACGTTTTCAGAGGATTGAATTCCTCAACGCCGTAGTTATTGATAAGGAAGGGTAATCTGACCCGTCAGCGGTTAGGCTGGGAGCCACTAAGGTGCTTGTCCCGACCTAGCTTGGCCTTTAAGCTGAGGCGGCGCATGGCCGTGGGACTCTATATAGACGCTCTATGAAAAGCTACCAAGCATGAAGCTGATGCAGAGCGGAAAGCGATGGACTGAGCAAACAGGAGTTGGAGTTCAGTGCAGCAACGCAGCTATTGCGTATTGTCTACGCAATAAATGTAGGGGATTTTTTCTAATACGTAGATTTTACGCAATAAAAAATTTTGGCGTTGGAACGCCATTGGCTACTACGCCTTTGTAGATTACTTAATCGCAGTAGTAAAGCCTGATTATCTGGCAGATAAATACTGCTGGCAGAAAGTCCCTGCCATTCCGCAGCTGGAGTTTGACTGGCGAGATTATTCTAGTGAGAAACTGCTCGCCATTGGCCTAGGCCGGCCGTTGCTGAAACAACGGAAAATCAGTCTGCACCGCTCGCCTTACATGAGTTTGATCTGGAGGAATCCTACGAAGCAGCAGGGAAGCCGGTCGTACGCGCCCCTCTGGCTCGAAAGCCAAGTGCCCTTTTTCAACGCAGACCTATTTTCAAAGCAAGCATCCACTTACTCCATCTTCACGGTTAAGGCGCTGCCGGTGTACTGAATAGTTTTAGCGGGTGCCGCCTCCAGGTTCCAAGCTACTGGCTTGGCCTGGCTAACCCATACTACATTAAACGTCCGTTGAGTTGGCATGCCGGGGAACGAGCCTTTTCGCTCGCCTATGGTCAGCGTTTTAGCTTTCTCCTCGTAGGTCAGCGGAATGGTAGCGAAGGCGCCTTTCTCGTAGTTATAGTTCACATTCTCATCCTCATACAGCGTGAACTGCCCATCCTTACCAGTGTACACGTAGAGCGTAATCGGATCGGCTGGCTTCTCGGTGGTGTATTGGAGGGCGGGGCCGAACGGCAGAATGGCGCCTTCACGCACGTACAGCGGCATACGCTCTAATGGGGCATCGGCGGTAATGGTCTGGCCGCCTGCCTGATACTTGCCCGAGTAGAAATCGAACCAACCTGTGCCAGTAGGCAGATAGAGCGAGCGGTTGCGGGCATGGTAGTCCGTCACCGGGTTCACCAGCAAGCTAGGTCCGAACAGGAACTGATTGCTGATATTGCGCACGGCCGCATCCTGGCCGAAATCCATTACGAGTCCGCGCATAATGGTGCCATTCTGGTGGTGCGTTTGCCCGGCCAGCGAATAGATGTAGGGCATCAGGCGGTAGCGCAGCTGGTCGTAGTAGAGCATGCTCTGATAGGCCGGGCTGCCTTCGAGCGCGATGTTAAACACCTCGCGGTAAGGAAATTGACCATGCACCCGGAACAGCGGGCAGAAGGCGCCATACTGGTACCAGCGCGTGTTCAGCTCGCGCCACTCTTCCTGATCTGGTGCCGCCATCGGGGCTTTTTCGTAGCGCCGCTCCACGGCAAAGCCGCCCACATCGGTGGTCCAGTACGGAATACCGGACATGGAGAAGTTCAACCCCGCCGGAATCTGGTTCTTGAAGTCTTCCCAGCGCGAGCCAATGTCGCCGCTCCAGATGGCCGCCGCATAGCGCTGCGAACCGGCATAACCCGAACGGGTGAGCAGAAACACACGCTGGTCGGGCCTGGTCCCACGCTGGCCTTCGTAGATGCCCTTGGCATTTTGCAGCGGAAATGCATTGAAGAATTGCGTCGATGGACCTAGGTAGGTGGGCGTCATCAACTCCTTGCGCGTCTGCACGTTGGTGTTGGAGTAGATATCGGGCTCGGAAGCATCCATCCACCACGCATCAATGCCTTTGCTGAAAAGCTTGGTGTTGATCAGGTTCCAGAACGCCTGCCTAGCCTGCGGGTTGAAGGAGTCGTAGAACGTGGATGTGTAGCCCTGCGCAATCCAGTCGCGGGTGCGGTTGGCGATGTTGCGCTTGTAGAGGTAGCCTTTGGCGAGGAAGTCGTTGTAGGCCGGAATGCCTTCGTAAAACTTCGGCCACACCGAAATCATGAAGTGCAAGTGGTCCTGGTCGTGCAGGGTCTTGATCATGCCTTCCGGATCAGCGAAGCGGGCCGGGTCAAACTCCTGGCTGCCCCACTCCGCCTGCTTCCAGTACGACCAGTCGAGCACGATATTGTCAATGGGAATCTGGCGCTTGCGAAACTCGGCGGCTGTGGTCAGTAGCTCGTCCTGGGTTTTATACCGCTCCCGGCTCTGCCAAAAGCCCATGGCCCATTTCGGCGCGATGGGCGCCTGCCCCGTAATGGTGCGGTAGCCGCTAATCACCTCATCGGCCGAGTTGCCCTGCACGAAGTAGTAGTTCAGGTCGCGGCCCGCTTCGGAGCGGAAACCGTAAGCATTCTGGCGCGGCCCGGTCAGCGGACTCAGCCACTTCAGACCTAGGTATGACTCACTGCCATCGGGGTTCCACTCTAGCTTGAGGCTGTATTTGCGGCCCTTCTCCATCTGGAGCGGCACCACCGACGTACCGGGATTCCAGGCTTGGCGCCACTTGTTCACTACTTCTTTACCATCGATGTAGAGCTTGGCGTAGCCGGCATTCTTGAGCAAGAAATGGTGCAAACCTGTTGTTTCCGACTCAATGCTGCCTTCCCAGGTCGCTAGCACGTCACCGAGCTTCACGGTGGCCGGGAAGTTCTTCTGATCTTCCAGGAACTCGTAGTTAATCACCGACTCTGGGCGTTGCACGACTACGGCACCCGACTTGTTGTTGGTGTACGTGGCCGTTAGCCAGCCTTGCTCGCCGGTTTTGGCGTAGAGCTTCAGCGTAGAAAGTGGCTCATAATCACGCGTATCCCCTACTTTGGTGATGGAATAATTATCCCAAAGCACGCCGTAGTTGCGGCTGGACAGCAGGAAGGGCACGCCCACGTCGGTGTTGTTCTGGGCCAGCTCCACCTGCTGGCCTTTGTAGTTCATCACTCCGTTTTGGTGCTGACCTAGGCCGTAGAGCGCCTCGTCGGCCGGCGACTCGAACACCTGCTCTACCGCATACAGCGGCTGCCCATCGGCGACGGTTGGGGTGAAGGTTTTGCCCCCAAAGCTAGGTTCGCGCAACAGCACCTGGTCTTTGGCGTCGGCGAAGGTGATGGCGCCGGTTTGCAGCGAAACGGTGGCCGTGAGCGTGGAAGTACTCAGCACAGCCTGATCCTTCTTGCTCTTATACTGCCACTTAGCGGAAGTCGGCGCGGGCGCCACCGCCATCAGGCTCGTCATGGTCGATACCGTATCGAGCGGGCTGGCCTGCACATGCAGAATCTTCTCCCCGACGACTTGCAGCCGAATTGTGCGGGCTTTCTGCTCCTCGGCCGGCGGCAGATGGATCAAGATTCCATCACCTAGCTTCTCGACCTGCGCCTGTTGTGCCTGCGCCTGCGAAACGGCCGCTAAGGCAAATAGACCTATAATAGCACTACAACCCGGCGCTTGCAGGTACAGATCCGTACGCGCCAGACCGAAGCTGGTCCGGTGCTGGAGGTGCAGGACAATGGCCTCGGCATCGACCTGAAGCGCTACGGCCGCGACCTGTTTCAGCTGTTTCGGCGCTTCCACCACCACGTCGAGGGCACGGGCGTGGGCCTGTACCTGGTCAACCGATTGGTGGAAGGACACGACGGGCGGATAGAAGTGGAAAGTAAACCCGGTGAAGGCACGCTGTTTCGCGTTTACCTGGGAGCGCAGCCCGTAGAAGCTGGCTTCAAAATGAGCTGAGCTAGCTTCTGCGGGCGTATCCGCCGCGCTTAGCCGGTTGCGCTAGCGCATGATTTTGCCCTGCAAATCCCAGTGGCTGTGCGCTACGGCCATGCTGCCGGGCGCCCGCTTGATGGTGCGCGTATACCGCTCGCCGGCAATGGCGCCGTCGGGCCGGCGCTTGCCGAAAAACAGCGTGACCGGCTCGCCCAGCTCATTGGTAAGAAAGGTGATGTCGTAGCCTTTAAAAACGTCGTCGATCCGGGAAGAAGGCTCGTAGATCTTGCTTAGTTTCTGGTCTAGTAAGCGGTGGAGTGGCATGGCAATCGGCGCTGGTGTAGGTTGCCGCTTACGGCAGAAATTCTTTGCGAGTTAAGGACGAGGTGAAACGACGAGTTGGCGCACATTCCACTAGGCCGCAACAGCAAAGCGCCCGTCATTCCGGCCAGCGGGAGAAATCTCGCCTACTGTCGTTGCAGTAGTAAACCCTACCGATTGGATTACCTTGGCACGCGAGATTTCTCCCACTGGTCGAAATGACGATAATCGTACTTGTCCCTGCGCCAACCAACTCACCTCACCATTTTACTCTTCACCACTCATGCGTTCTTACGTTGTAAAGTTCTGGTTACCAGCCCTACTGCTAGTCTTCGCGGCTAACCTAGGTTTTGCCCAAGCTAAAATCAAAGTGGCGTGCGTAGGCAACAGCATCACCGAAGGCTACGGCGTAAAAGATGGCCGAACCTACCCCGTGCAACTGCAAGCGCTGCTCGGCAATGCCTACGAGGTACAGAACTACGGCGTGAGTGGCCGCACGCTGCTGAAGCAAGGCGACCGGCCGTACTGGAAGGAAGCCAAGTATCAGCAGGTGTTGCAATGGCAACCTAACATCGTGATAATCAAGCTAGGTACGAACGACTCGAAGCCGCAGAACTGGCAGCACAAAGCCGATTTCAAGAAGGATTACGTGGCCTTCGTCAAATCCTTTAAGAAGCTGCCGTCGCACCCGAAGGTGTATATCTGCAAGCTTATGCCCGCGTACCGGACTAATTTCAGTATCAATCCGGAAGTCATTAAAAATGAGATCC
>Ga0115848_101175_pt1 | contig 10886 bp, 3 predicted proteins | sample InSIn3gowninarea_FD_83862 | JGI IMG/M metagenome (GOLD analysis project Ga0115848, IMG submission 83862)
CCAATTTTAGCAAGGGGCTACCATCATGCGTGGGAAGCCAGTAATGCAAAAAAGAAATAAATAGAGAGGTAAACCAAAACAATGTTTTTCAAACCCATTTCCACTAAAAATGCCCTAGTATAATGGACCATTTTCAAATTCATTTGGGAGATACATCAAATCAAGGACTTTAGCAACCCACATCCATTAAAAACTCCTAGTTATGTTACTTTCATAGTCATTTTTGTTGAGGGGTCTATGAGAAAATTTTGGTATTTGAGGAAGCCACCATATCGAAAGGATGAGCATTGTGAGCCCTAGTTGTTTGCTAGAGTGGAATCTACAACTCTAATTTGTTTTGCATAATAAATTGTAATTGCTTGAAGGTTTTTTACAAGCTCAAGGTCGGGATAAATATTGGAAAATATCATATTCATTAAATAATGGATATTTTTAGTGGTCCTCATCTTCCATCTCCTGTTATTTTCTTTGGTAAAAATTATGGATTGTGGAAAATTAAGATACTAATAGATTATTTATGGGACATTTTTTTGAATTGTTTTGAAGAACCCTCAAGCCAGGTAGCCTATGAGTCCATGACTCAAGGTTAGAGGGAGAAACTTGAAGAGAACAAGGAGTATGAAACATCAATGTTTCTTATTCAAAAAGGCTTGGATGAGAGGATGCTACATAATATATTACAACAACCACATCCAAAGAAGATTGAAATATTCTACAAAGGACATAAAGTGAAAATGTCAGTAGCACCGATCAACAAAGCATTACAGTTGTTGATGAAGTGATTATTGTGGAAAAATAAGTAGAGGATTTTGACATTGTAATATTAATTTAAGAAGTCGCGGAAGGGCCTTCTGATGCAGAATAATAAAAGTAAGACATGAAGAGTGCAGTTTTCATAAACAATATAAACAAATTTACTCAAGAAATTTTCGAAGAAAAAAATTATTTTGTATGAGATGAAGAGAGAAAACATGGTGAAGAAAATGAAGATACACATGTACATGATGAAACTGAAACCACCTTTGTTTTAAAAACCCTTTTGCTCCCCTAATGGCGATATCACTATATGAATTTGTTTATCTAAATTTACGTAAAAATTCATATGATGGCTGGGATGTAGGAGTCGACATGGATTCAAAATTTGAGGTGGAAAGGTTGCTTGTGTAGTGTTTAAGGCAGGTCATGTGCACCTCATAATTGTACCTTACATATCCTGTGACAAATTAAATGCCATTAAAGATAGATAGTAAATTTTGGTATGGGCAATCTAAGTGGTGGAAATTATATGAAATTTACATGTCACTTATGTTAAAAGTTTATTAAATGTTTACAGATAATTAATAATTTATTTGACTTCTATAGCGAGAGGGCAGTTGGACTTCTGCATCTACAACATCGAGCCCATTTTTTTCCCAAAACTCTCTCAGGTGGCCATGTTTCTTCCATGCATTTGTTTCCTAGGATGAAGCGATAATAACCAAGCAAGAATTCTTAACAACATAATATCATTCTATGGATTTTGAAATTTATGATCATTTTAACTGAAAAAGTAGAAGCATTCAGGTAGCATGGAACTATAATTCAACTGTATTCTACAATCTACTAGGCCTTAGGGGATGATAGGAAATTAAGGAAACGTGAATTTTGATTTTTTTAATGGGATTCAAGATTTGGGATTTAAATGTCGGAGAGTAGAATCTCTTATAGAATGGAGAAATCTTAACAATTTTTGTTGCCTCATAATATGTTATGAAATAAAGTTCTAACTAAGGATCTTGCATGTTTGAATTCAATGACATGAATGTAGTTTCAACAAATATACATGCGTTTCCTTCTTGTTTTCAAGGTTTCTTTCCAAAGTTGAAAAGTTTTAGAAACTGTTTTTTCATTTATATTTAAAATGACTTTATTGTTAGCTTTAAAAAAATTTGAATTTATTCCTTTTTTTCCATAAAGAACAAAGATTTCAAGTAATTAAAATCACTATTTGTGAACTTTAAATGTTGAAACCACCTCAAAATAGCATTTAAAATGATTCTGCTTTTTTTTAATATTTTTTCATATTCTCTTTAGAGAAACAATAGTTGGAATTATGGACATATAGTCTATATGGAAATGTATGTTTTTAATCTCAGCTATTGTCCTTCAAGAGACAAACAAGTAATTGTCTCTAAAGAAACAAAAACGAAAATCTCCCTATCGACAAAAATGAAAGTGTCTCTATAGAGACAAATGAAAGTGTCTCTTAAGAGGAACTAATGTCTCTGTCTTTATAGAGACAAGAATAATATATGTTTTATATTGTGTTTATAGAGACAAATTTTTAAGGCAATAATTTTGAGACACCAGCTTAAAGACAATATTTAAGACACTATGCAAGTTTCCTTTTTTCTCAAGTTAAGACAATTGACTCAAAAATTGTTTTAAACACTCCCCACATGTAGTAGTGTGGGTTTACAAACCCTTGAATCAGTTCATCTCTCTATTGTTTGCTTTGTTCCATTGTTTCCTTCCTACATACGATGGTAGCCCCTTGCTCAAAGTGGTAGAGGTTCCTCTGCAAATGGCCCATTCAACAATGGTTTTTGAAACACCTCCCATCATTAAGTTGAGTCACATAGAGTTCTTATTGATGATAGAGTGATTAATGTGACTCAAGATCACCATGACAACACTTTATGGAAGGAGGCTCTAGGCTCGTGACTACAACTTAAGATGGAGCTAAAGCTTAGGATGGGGGCTCCACTATTACAACTATGGTTCGTGGTAGAGGCTCTTAAGTGCAATCATTGGGTAACAAATTTACAAGAACATCCATCTTTTTTAAGTAAAAGATTCTTCAAATTCCTTAGACATTGGAGTAAATTAAATTGCTTATAGTAATTAAACACTAAATTAGTAACCATAACACCCTATAACAACACACAACAATGTTGTTGAATTCAATAGTGTAGGATTTTTTTTAAAAATGCTCATAATATTTATAACAATATTAACTCACATGCTTTACTAACTCCTCATAACCTACCAAAACCTATATAAAGAAACAATTAATACATTTCTAATTCCAACCAAAAAAAGAAACATTCTACAATTGGGAAAAATATATGAACTTTAGGTCTCATTTCTGTTAAAAAGTTATTCACTTCTATTAAAAAGTTATTTAATGTTTAAGGATAGCTAATAATTTATTTGAGTTCTATAGCAGAGAGCATTTCTCCTGTTACATCGAGCCTACTGTTTTCCGTTTTCCATTATTTTGTCTGGCATATTTCAGTCATGATTTCGTCATGCATTTGTCACCCATTTCTTTGAAATTCGAGTTTGGGCATGAATCACATTCGACGCTGAGAGTTGCACTAAAGTTGCTTTCACTTTATGCATATGGATACTCCAAATATTTTGTGCTTCACTGGTTCAAAATTTAATTAAATTCTATGATAATAGATTTAAATTTTACATTCTTCTATATAGATATCACAAGATTTACGAACATTGCACAAGATTTACGGACATTGCTGAATGGCAGATATCGAAACTGGACTGTTTTAATAAATCATAGAGTCCACAGAATTTTACATGAACTTATCGCACTTCACGCACTGACTTAAACCCCGATTCGTAATTCGATATGGCTGCAGACTAGCAAGTGTGTAAAATAACGAAAATACGATGCAAATTTTATCGCAGAGGATAAATAGTTTGGTCGGCTTCGGCCAAGTCATACATTCAACTGCATTTCGATATCTTGGTCATCCAAGGGGCATTTTGGTTTTTCTACGTCGCTCCTCTCTTTGATAAAGTCGCGTTGTTTGCCTCCATGCACATTTTCGTTTTCAACGCGTTGGCTCCTTTTGGCTCGATAAACACAGAATAAAATCATCTGAGCCAACCCTAATGGCACACCGACAAAGTTTGGTGCCTGCAAAAACAAAGTATGATTCAGCTGTAGGTGACGACAAGAAACACTATACGCCAGAGGAATTCTCTGATATAAACTAGTAACCTTACCATGATGATGATGTCCTTGCTAAGAGCGCCATATACCATCCACAACACACTTCCAAGGAAAGCAAAGAAGGAGAAATAGAAGCTGGGCATGAATTCCACGCTCTTAGATTGAATTACCGTTCTCTGCAGTTTAAGAAACTCGTGAAGAAATATTAACAATAAATCCCATTTTGTACAGGTAACAATAACAAAATCTAAACGATGGATGCGCCATTATAAAGAGCTAATGCAGTGTAAAGCTTACAATTACAGATAGTGGAGAAACGTAGAGAATGGCAGTTGCCACTAATCCTGCAGTTCCTACAACGGCCTTCCTTTTGTTTTGATCATGTACAGCCAAAAAAGAAGTTATTGCAATAGTTCCAAACACCATCAACACGCCTATAACCATTCCTACCATTTTCCTCTGCAAGAAATATTCATTGAACATTAACTGATTTTGAACTGCCAAATGATTCTAAGGATCTATGTCATGTTGATTGACAAAAATAGGCCTTCTGGAACATCAGAACTATTTGCACCAAATAAATATGACAAGATAATACCTTGGGTTTAGGTGGAGCGAAAGTGAGATAGATGCAAATAAAGCAGCACTCAAGTAGGATACCAACAGCATTGACAACCATAACAACAACGTTTTCCCACCCATTGCTGATTAGAGGCGATCCATACCATGTGTACAGAATGCAATTGTACAACGCTATTGCATATGGAACGCCTGAAAAACTCTCCGTACTTCTCATTTGGATCACCTTCTTGAATGTAGTTCTGTTTAGGGTTAAAATATTATCATCGTTTATTAATACCATGAACCTCTCTGCGTTTCTCATTTGAATAACTCGCTTCAACCTATTACTATTCAGGGCGATTACACTAAAATAATATCACAAATTAATAATATCGGTTATGCGGTGATAAATATTACACTTACATAGGTGCTCCGTACATAAGAAGAGCAATGGCGCTTCCTGTGAAGTCATGTAAGACAAACCAGACGCTGATGTTACTACATAGTTCAGCTACAGTTTAACAGGAACTAGAATCTAAACATTCAATCTATACGTCCAACTTGAAAACTATGACGTTTATAATAACAGAAAAAAGAGAGCAAACATAATATTGCGGGGTATGGTAGCGTTGACGAACCTAAAATGCCAACGCCTAGACGTACAACGTTATTCATCGTTTCTATGTTCTGGAAACGCGAAACTCTGTGTCTGCGGGATGGTTAAAATTATAAGCAAAAAATGAGGGGGGTGAAGATACTATAGTGCGAGGTGCATACTTCCGTTCGTTGAAGGGTTCCGGTAAGGTGATCTCTGCGGGTCCCTGCACGTATATTGTCACCTATTCGACAACCGAGCAAAAGACGAGATGGTAGCATAAAAAAATATCAAATGTTCGGTAAATATTCGACTACAGTAAGGTAAAAAAACACAGATCCGCATCGATTATGTTATTCCACCGGGTTAGGTTCATTGGGTTTGGTTTGGTTCAGTTTCCAATTTTCTCACTTAGACCATTATGAAAATTTTCATATGATTTTATTTTGGTAAAATTAGGTAATTTTTTTTTGTAAACATAGGTTACAGGTGTCTAGCTCTAAAATTTTGGGGGCCCATGGTTTTTGATATCGAGTTCTAAAATTTTGGTGGCTCGTAGATTTTGACAATACTAAATCCATTTACATTATCAAAAATACAATTAGAAAGCTTTAAAATTTAGGTGCCCTTGAATTTATTATGTCAAATTCCAAAATTTCCCTGGCCAAGAGTTTCCCATGTCAAACTCCAAAATTTTGATGGCCCAAACTTTTCAATAATACTAAATCCGTTTTTGACATAAAAACAATTAGAACACTCTAAAATTTTGGTGGCCTAATAGTTTATGATATCAAACTCCACAATGTTACAAACGTCTAGGGTTTAGTGTCCCAGATTTTAGTTTATTGTCCAGGGTTTGATATAGTTTGGAAATTCCACCGAGTGTTGCCTTTAGGAATGCTTTGATGGTCGTTGCCTTTTAATTTCCCCTGGTTTTTCTTTACCTAATTCTTCCTAGGTACGCATAAGCATTATTTTCATTCAATTGGGAGTTAAAAAAAAAATTCTATTCATTTTTATTATTTCAGTGCCTTTTTGATGTATGGTTTTTTAGCTTAGTATAAGCTTATAATCCCAATTAAAAAAATAGAAATCAATAAAATTAAGGTTTTGAGTACTATGATATCCCCTATATTATATTGTAAATAATAAAAATTATTGATGATAAAAATAAGAAATATAGAGAAAAAAATTAATTAGATTACATTTAAATTTTTTGAAATAAAATTTATGTAGCTCAAATTAAGTATATATGTCTTCCCCATTCTTGATAAAATATCAATTTGTCCTAAAATCTTGAAATAATCTACTTTAAATTTAAAATCGTCATGGCTATAAATTTTCTATGTCATCCAATTAGTTTCAACATTAGGCTACATTTAAACTAAATTGTTTACATACTAATATTTTAGAACATAGGCTAAAGCACTGAAATTTATTTTACTCATGATATGAAACTACCAAGTAAAATGGGTTGTTATAAACACTCACCATAAAAATATTAAAAAGCATGTTATTATAAACCTAAAAATTTAGCTAGTCCTCCCATTATCTCGAAAATAAAAAATTCCTAATCGTAAAAATCATCCTTTCCTAAATCATAAAATCTATTTACCCTTTAAATATTGTACACACAACATGAAATGTAAAGCATGAAAAGATATAAAATTCTAAAATCACATAGTTTGTGTTCCCTGATGTCATTGAAATAAGTAAGGTCTGGAGAGAGTAATTGAGCTCCTATCCATGAATTATATCCAAGGTAAGGTAGTGAGAGAGTAAGTGAGTTCTTATCTGGGAATTATAACAAAGTTAGCTCTTATGTGGCTATACAAATTATAACTAAGTTCTCTATTTTCCAAGGTAGGCGTGGGATTCAGGGTAGTGAGAAAGAAGGCGAGGTACCGTAGTTCACGCAATGGGTAGTGTGATAGCCCAGAATATTTGGTTTGCGTCACCCCTGTATTTTGAACATAAAGTTATGTGATAATAAATAATAATATAATAATATGCTTATGAAACTAAGGAGTCCAGGGTAAACATGTAAATAATATCAATGATAATATATAGTATATTATATTATATTTCTTTGTAAATCATATTTATGTTACCATCATGTTACCCACTAACAAAGTAAAAGCTATTTCATGAACAGTTTGTAAAAGCTATTACACAAACAATTTTTCATGTGATAAGTACTATGATAAATGTAATTGATATATTATATCAATTATATTAATAAATTTGGTTGAAATATTGAGAGATATTAATGGTATAACTTTAATAATTATTATTATATTATTATATGCATAGTAATAAAATAATATTATAATATTACAGAAATAGTTATAATAATTATAATTACAATTTATAATAATTATTATTATATTGTAATAATATGATAATATTATCTATATCAATACAAACCCAATGCATGATGAACCCACGTAATAATATTAAATCTAAAGCATTAATATTATTGATCTAACCGATTATTTTAAAAAAATTAAGAGATTAATAATCCGAATAGTCTAATTTTAAAAATTCAAGAGACTAATATTGAGAAACACAAGGTATTAATATTATAAACTGAAGGGAATATTACAAATTTTAGGTTCATTTGGTTTGGTTTGGTTTTGCTTAGACTAATTAGGTTTCCAATTTTCCCACCTAGAAAATTATGAAAATTCCATAAGATTTTGGTAAAATTAGGCAATTTTTTTTGTAAATATAGGTTATAGTTGTCAAGCTCTAAAATTTTGGGGGCCCATAGTTTTTGATATCAAGCTCCAAAATTTTGGTGGCTCATGGCTTTTGATGATACTAAATCCATTTACATAATCAAAAACACAATTAGAAAGCTTTAAAATTTAGGTGGCCTTGAATTTTTTATGTCAAATTCCAAAATTCTGGTGGCAAGAGTTTTTGATGTCAAACTCCAAAATTTTGGTGGCCCAATGTTTTCAATAATACTAAATCCATTGTTCACATCAAAACAATGAGAACACTCTAAAATTTTGGTGGCCAAGAGTTTATGATATCAAACTCCACAATTTTACAAATGTCTAGGGTTTAGTGTCCCAGATTTTAGTTTATTGTCTAGGGTTTGATTTAGTTTGGAAATGCCCCTCACTGTTGTCTTTAGGAATGCTTTAATAGTTATTGCCTTTTAATTTCCGGTGGCTTTTCTTTAAGTCATTCTTCCTAGGGATGCATAAGCATTATTTTCATTCAATTGGGAGTTAAAAAAAATGTTTTCTATTCATTATTATTATTTTGGTGCCTTTATGATGTAGGGATTTTTGCCTTATAAGTTTATAATCCCAATTTAAAAAATAGAAATCAATAAAATTAAGGTTTTCAGTACTATGATATCCCCTATATTGTACTGTAAATAATAAAATTTATTAATGATAAAAATAAGAAATATAGATCAAAAAATTTAATTAGTTTACATTTAAATTTTTTGAAATAAAATTTTTGTAGCTCAAATTAAGTATATATGTCTTCCTCATTCTTGATGAAATATCAATTTGACCTAAAATATTAAAATAATCTACTTTAAATTTAAAATCATCGTAGCTATAAATTTCTATGTCATCCAATTAGTTTCAACATTATCCTACATTTAAATTAAATTGTTTACAAACTAATTTTTTAGAACATAGCCTAAAACATTGAAATGTATTTTACTCGTGATATACAACTACCAAATATAATGGGTTATTATAACCACTCACCATAAAACTATTGAAAATCATTTCATTATAAAGCTAAAAATTTACGTAGTCCTCTATTTATCCCAACAACAAATATTCCTAATCATAAAAATCATCCTTTCCTAAATCATAAAATCTAATAACCCTTTAAGTATTGTACACACAACACTCAAAAAACATGAAATGTAAAGCATGAAAGGATATAAAAATTCTAAAATCACATAGTTCGTTTTCCCTGATGTCATTGAAAGAGGTAAGGTCGCGAGAGAGTAAAAGATCTCTTATCCGGGAATTATATCTAAGTTAAGGTGGTGAGAGAGTAAGTGAGCTCTTCTGGGAATTATAACTAAGTTGGCTCTTATGTGGCTATACAAATTATAACTCAGTTCTCTATTCTCCAAGGTAGCCGTGGGATTCAGGGTAGTGAGAAAGAAGGCGAGGTAGCGTGGTTCACACAATAGGTAGCGTAATAGCCCACAATATTTGATTTGCGTCACCCCCATATTTTGATCATAAAGTTATGGGATAATAAAGAATAATTTGCTTATGAAATTAAGTAGTCCACCTTAAAAATGTAAATAATATCAATGGTAATATATAGTATATTATATTACATTTCATTCCGAATCAGTTTTATGTTACCATCATGTTACCCACTAACAGTTTGTAAAAGCTATTACACAATTTTCATGTGATACCTATTATGATAAATGTAATTAATATATTATATTAATTATATTAATAAATTTGGTTCAAATATTGATAGATATTAATGGTATAAATTTAATAATTATTATTATATTATTGTATCCATAATAATAAAATAATATTATAATATTACCGAAATAATTATAATAATTATAATTACAATTTATAATAATAATTATTATATTATAATGATATGATAGTATTATCTATATCAATATAAACCCAATGCATTATAAACCCATGTAATAATATTAAATCTAAAGGATTAATATTATCAATCTAACAGATTATTATAAAAAATCTAAGAGATTAATAAATCGAATAGTCTAATATTAAAAATTCAAGAGATTAATATTGAGAACAAAAAGTATTAATATTACAAACTAAAGGGAATATTAATATTAAACATGAATGGTAAACCCTAACACGAATATTAAACACTAGGATTAATATATTAAATTTTGTTAATATAAACTTTAATATTAATAACAAAAAACATAGGATTAATATTATAAACCCTTCAATTTTCTAAATCTGATTCAACAAAGCCTAGAAATATATTAAAAAACAATTTAGAGTGATTTGAAAAATTTGAAAGAATCCTTTCATAAAATTTTAAAGAATGTTTCCATGAAATTTTGTGTTTAATTATTTTTCTATTTTCAAACAATTCAATAATTTAATTTCATAAAATAGTAAATAATATGATTATAATAGAAAATATTTGCATTTTATGGAATTTTTTTTTTAATTTGAATTGAAGTTATCAATTTTTGACTTATTAATTATAATTATTAAAAATAGCCCAAGGAAAAGAGCTTTTGTTAGAGCTTTCCTCAAAATGGTACGGGTCCTAAGGTTAATACTGACACATTTGATCGACATTCAGGAGCTCACCTCCGCTTCATCCGAGGGACGATAGAAATTATTGTGAGAAACTTGAGGAAACATAATGTTCCCTCAACCTTTAGACCCCTCAAGACCATTAGAGGCTCCCTAAAGTCGGTTAAAGACCAGGTGAACCCTATCAATTTTGAAATGTGTTTATGTCATACCATGTTCATGTGAAACGTCATACATAGGAGAAATGGGTTGGTCTATTAACCAAAGGATTAAAGAACATGTTGTTGCTATCAAACATGGGAGGACCAAATACTGGGCTTTAGCGGAACATGCATTGAAGACCAAGCATCACATATGCATTGTGGAGGTTAAGATCTTTGCAAAAATTTCTCATTTTGATTGATACAATTTTAGGGAAGCCATTGGAATGATCAATCCTCTAATAACGTTAATAGGGATGATGACTTGAAAAGTAGTAGCTATTGGATTTCCGCCCTCTCCT
>Ga0115848_101176_pt1 | contig 10883 bp, 6 predicted proteins | sample InSIn3gowninarea_FD_83862 | JGI IMG/M metagenome (GOLD analysis project Ga0115848, IMG submission 83862)
TCCTTAGAGTCTATTTCTAAATATTATTTATTTGTAAGATTAGTTACCTACTATTTTTTCACCCCTATAACTTTATTCTATTTAATTTTTTTGTAAATTATAAATATTAGTTTTGAGAATGAGGGGATTCCTATTTTCTGAAAATTTTGAGACTCTAAGCACTTTTGTAAGGAGAATCTTAGATTTAGGTGGAGAGGAATACTCAAATCTGAGTGTTTGGGGATTTATTTTTTAATATCTAGTCTTTGCTTTTGAGGCAGAGCTTGTACTACTACAGCTCTTGTATCTATTGGCAAAGCTCTTATTTTGAAAGCACTGTTGGAGATTCGATGAGAAATAGAGAAAGGAAATCAAGTTTTATCAAATTTTATTCAAATACTTCTATTTGTAAATGCAAATTTTATTCTTTTGATGACAAATTTGTTTCATATTTTGCACTTTTGTCGAATACAAGAATGATTTTCTTCCAGATTAACCATATGATCTAATATTTTTAGAGATCTATTATTTATTTCCAATTTGCTCTCGTGCTTAGTCAAATTTCTGGGTAACTATTTATTTAGAAAATTTCCATATTGAATCGATTTAAATATCATTAGAGTGTATGAACTATTTCTGCATTTTAATCGCATATATTTCATGGTTTTAAATCTATTGACATAACATGTTTTCTAATAATAATATCAATTGTTAGAATTATTTCAATAGTCTGATATTCATTTAAAAAAGAGGCATGTTAAATCGCCACTCTTATAAATCACTTTTCTCTTGATTTGGATTAGATCTACATCTGATTCTGATCGATATAAGATAGGTTAGATTTCCTTTCTTTTGTTTGCATCTTAGAATATATTTGTATGTAGAATTAATCTATTGCATGAATGTCTTCTAGATTAATCATATCATTAGGATTTGGTCGACGTATCGAACCTAATAATGTGATTCATCCTCATGACAAGGTGGAAAAATCAGTGAATCTTCAAGAATAAATAGCATGGATGCATCATTGCCCAGAGTTAGATATTGGTGATTAGTTAATAAGGTAAATAAAATATTCTAAAAATGGCACTTAGGAGTTATTAATTAAAATATTATAAATTTAGTTATAAAGTAGTTCTTAAGAATCATAATTATATATATTAATTTTTTAATATAGTACAAATAATAATACTATATGGGTCAAGAATTGGTTACAATGTATTATTTATATATAAAGTAGTTGTTAAGAATAATTCATAAATTAATTAAAATGATGCTTTAAAGGTTAATAATCAAGGGTTAATAATTGGTTATAAATATCATTACAAAGTAGTTGTTAGGAGTTTATATATTATAATTATACTAAATCAATTAATTATAATATTAAATAATAATAAGGTTATAGGGTTAAGAATTGGTTCCAAAATATTATATATTTATAAAGTATAGGGTTAGGAATTGGTTCCAAAATATTATATATTAATAAAGTAATTAGGAGCTTAATTATTTATTTTAATTATATTAAATAAATAATTTATAATAGTGAAAACTTGAATCATAATAAAGATAAAGGGATAATAAAGGTTACAAAATATTATATATTATATATTTATAAAGAAAATGTTAGGAGAGTATTTATTTTAAATATATTAAACAAATAAATCGGAATATGGAAAAAAAATTAAATAGAATAAAGTTATAGGGGTGAAAAAATAGTAGGTAACTAATCTTACAAATAAATAATATTTAGAAATAGACTCTAAGGAAAAAAAAAAGGGAAGAGACAATGGGTGGGATCATGAAGAGAGGGTCATAATCCAGCTCTTACTCAATTTCCAACCATCATGCCTTTCAATCTCAATAGCCTCTCTAAGCTTCCTATGGTGGAAGCGATCAACCCTAGCAATGACTTTGGAGTCCTCAATACAGACATGGTGTTTGGAATAATTAATTTATGAATTATTATTGACAACTACTTTATATATAAATAATACTTTGTAACCAATTCTTGACCCATATAGTAATATTATTCGTAATATATATATATATATATATATATATGATTCCTAACAACTACTTTATAACTAAATCTATAATATTTTAATTAATAATTCCTAACTGACATTTTTATAATATTTTATTTATCTTATTAAGTAATCACCAAGTGACTCGAATGTGGGTGACACGTTCAGGCATTAATGTTATTACTGAAGAATGGTGGTGAGGGGACGGGCCACTTGTCTGATGGTGCTCCTCCCCATATCACCCTGAAACGCCTTCATTACTATCTGTAGGCAGCATTCAATACAGGTCTGGATCGGCAAAAAGCTATTCATTTTTGGGTTATGGAGATACCTCGTTTCAATCCTTCACTGTCTCCCCTGCCCTGCAGCATCTATCCACCTTAGGCCTTTGAGCCCAGCCTTCGCACTGTAACTAGTCGTCGCTGCTGGATTGTTTGCTGTGTGGATTTTGATAATGGCTTTCATCATTCAGATTCGGCTCTCTGTTTTCTAATCTCTGCCTAGATCAGTCCTATTTCGCCCCTTATTCCCACTGCTAGTGCTCCCTTTGCCTTCATCCCTCTAGTCTCTGCTCCCTTTGAGTGCCTAGTCAACAAATTCAATATGGTAAGGCACTGTATGCGAAGTCGTAGGGGAGGAACCATGGGAGGAAGCTCTCATCCTCTGAAGGAGCGCTCCACCTCCTCTCCTTCCTCTAAATTGCATCATCCTCAATCTTTTGGGGAGGGTAGACACCATAATACCAGGCGTGGGAGAGGTCGAGCTCGTTCTTCCGGTGTTCCTCTTAACGAATTTGTTGTCCATTTTGACAATTCTCCTCCACCCCTTCAACCTGCTCCTCACTCTGCCCATTTCAGGTTTTGTAGCTCCCTGAATAGGCCCGTCATTACCGCTTCTATCTCCATATCTTTCTCAGAAGAAATCACTCATTCAGCCTCTCAGGTTGACATCACCAACTTGTCGCAGGAAGGTACACACAGACTCAATAATTGGAGGGATTCTGGTAAGAATGTGATGGTTGACAGTCTCTTCACCTCCCTTGGACTGAATTTAGTGGAATTCTACATGGTGAATGGAGTAGCTCTGATGCCACGCACCCCTCTGGTGGTTCAGGTCATGATGGTTTAGCTATGCAGGATGCTTCTGGAGATGGGGAAGAGCCTCACGGTGGTGGTGGAGAGCCACACGGCAAAGCCTCCATGTACGTGGTGAACTATTGGGCTTGCCCAATCATCGAGGAAACCATCCCGGATGACTACAGCTAAGATGACGTGGCCTCCAGGTAGCAGAAGGTGGCAGATAGAGAGTCGACAAAGGCTGTCTGAGGTTAGAACTTGGCCGGCTATGGCTTCCTTGGTGTCTTCTATCTGGTTTTTTTTTTTTTTGGGTTTTTGATAATCTTTGTGTGGACGCCGGTATCCTTTCTGGACCAAATGTCAAGGTATTATCTTACTGTCCTTTTGTGGAGTCTAGTCTCAAAATTACTACCATTTTTTAAGGTTATGCTCTCACTGGACTAGTTTCCCCAATGTTGGGGCAGTCTAGATTTTGTTGATACTACGATAAACTTGGGCGAGGCTCTGTCCTCTTTGTATCTTTTCTGTACATATTAATAGACTACTTTTACTTAGAAAAAAAAAAAGTAATCACCAACGACTAGTTTTCAATGACTAACTCTGGGCAGTGATGCATCCATGCTATTTATTCTTAAAGATTGACTGATCTTTTCACCTTGTCCTAAGGATGAACTACATCATTTGGTTTGAAACATCGACCAAATCCTAATGATGTGATAATCCAAAAGTCATTTATTACAATATGGATCACAAAAGTCTTAGATCTAACATAATCTATTGCATTGTAAAAGTATCCTTACATAGGAGCATCCTTAGGTGCGGCTTCGTTGAGCCATTAAATTAGCATAAGGATTTTTTTCTTGCAAGCACACAACAAGAGGGTAATTTTGATTTCCTCTTCTTGTTGATTGTAAATTAGAGACATCACAAGTCAACAAGGAGGCCTAGGGGGTAACTACACCCAATAGAACAAGTCAAAACCATCAAATCAAACAAATAAAGGCTTAGTTAGGGCTCTAACCAGGTGGTCTTCCCAAATGTTGATGAGGTCATTTTTAGCCATCAACATTTTTGGCGCTAGAAGGAGGGCCAACATTAAGATGTCTTTTTAAAGTTTTTGTGTTTTAAAAGATTTTATCTTTTTACAATGACTCCTTCTAAACTGCCTATTTGTAGGTTCTTCATCGGACTTCCACTTGTGACCGCTCCATTAAAGGTAGTAAATCTCTTGTCAAACCCAAAATATAATGCGAAGGCTAATGTTTTATAATTAATATCACATTCCTCAATTTATTTTAAATTGTAATAATTATGAAATTGATGAAGGGGTGATGTGCAGGATGTTTACTCTCACTTTGACAGACTTAGTCAAAGACTAGTGTAGATCATTTCCATTTGCCTCTATATGCACTTGGAACAAATTCACAAAATATTCCTTCATGCTTTTAGGATTGCGATTATGAAAAGGTTTGTGATCAACTTGAAGCACTTCGTAGATTTGAAGGTGAGTCTTTGGATGATTTTCTTATTAGAGTTAAATTAATTTTTTTTCAATTTCAATTTGAAGATTTACCTCCTCAGTTTCAGTTAATAGGATGGTTTAGAAATTTAGTTTCTCTTCCCTGCATTCCAAAGCCATATAATCAAATAGTGTCAAGCTTTGATGTGCCACCTCCTATTTCTATTAACATGACTGAAAATTCACTCGCTGAAGATGTCAGATGTCAATCATGATGACATTGCATCAACCGTGTATGATAAATTCCTACAACAACTACATACTTCATACAATGTTAATGAAGGTTGTAATTTTCTCTCTCATGTACTAGATTACAATCACAAAGCTTGGAAAAATCTAATAATCAACCTCAAAAAAATATAGACAACGTATTTAAAGAATCAATTGCTAAATAAATCTGAAAATCAGAAAGCAACAAATTTAGCAAACAATGTGCAGTAGCAAAAATTACAAATTGAAAATTCCAACAATGAGCTTTCTATGATAAATGATTCGCATGCTAAAATTGATGATCAATCACAAAGATTTGGGAAACCCTACATTAATCTTCAAGAAAGCATGATAACCCAAATACATGATAAATAATTTGAAAAGTGCATTTTAGAAAATGAAGAAGAATCTGTAGACAGAGAAATTTTCAGATTCATTTCTTCCAACAGTGATTTTTGCCTCTATCCCAATATTTTTTCTAATTGTAATTCATTTTCTTATGATCCAACAATTTCTCTTTGTACAAATTTTATTTTATAAAATAAAAGAGTTGTTATAATTTTTTCAAATAATAAGTTTTCTATTAGTTTTGACCAGGATAAAGAGTCATTTAATGATTATTCTTTCAACAATGTTAAAAATTTACTCAATCATACCTCTTATTTTTATAGGCTTTATGAAAAGGAAGAGAATACTAATGAAATTATTCAAGTCATTTATGACGATTATTTAGAGTTGGAGGGAAGTGAATCAATTTGGTCAATATCAATTCCTCACACACTTGATACTTCTTGTATGTTTCAAAATGAGGACTCTCCTTTTACTGATATTTCTAATGAATAATTTCATTTTGAAACTTCATCTTATCATGATGACTTTCCCTTTTTATTTATGATTGAAATTTCTTGAATTCCCATTTTTTATCCTAATCGTGAGCTTCCATTATTTCCGCAAATAGAAGCTTGCATTGACCTTGATTGTATTATTCCAACCAATACTTGTGGGAAGTAAATTATTTCAAACAAGTCCTAATTGTGTTGTAACATTATTGTAAATAATGATGTAATTTTATTCTTTTTACTTCATTTATTATGGTCAATTTCATATCTCTATACTTCTCTTATTTTCCAATTCTTGGATATCATATTTTGACATGTTGAGCAATTAAATGTTGAACACTCGCAAAATCCATTTAAGTAATAATGTGGAAATGAATTTTAAAATCTTAGTCATGATCATCAACAACTTCTTATCCATCAATGTTTCCAACCAGCAATGGTGGTTCATCTTCAGGATGTGAACCACTATTGCCGGTTCGAAATGTCGATGAAAAATAACCCTTATGTGATGTATCTGGAAGATAATCTGAACAATAATGAAACTCGCAGAAACCTCAAAGACAAGAACTTCTTATCCTTCAATTCAATTTGATGTTCATGTCATATCAATTCATTTCTTCTTCTCAAATACATTTACCACAAGAATCAACACTTGTGAGTCCATCAATACAATGTGACCAACCATTTAACCCAATTGAAGAGCTTTTGATATATTCATTAAACTTCTATTTGCACTTCATTGATCCATTTGAAAGTTATTTGGAATGTTTACTTACACAGAAGAATGTTAATATTTCACCTCATTTGCATAATACTAACAGTTTTATGCAAGCTCAAGCACCTAAAGACACATCATTAGAGCTTGCCCTGTTATTCTCTCTTCTTTCAAATTCACTTGAATCATTAATAGAGATTCATCCAAGCTTCTATGATCCATTCGAAACATGGATGGAGAATTCCTTTAATGAGAGAAATTTTGTAAATAGATTTATTTTTCTTTATTCACTAGAAATTGATGAACGTGGTAGGCTGAACTTTTCTTTTAATAATTTAGTTATAATTATTTTTTCATTACTAATTCATAATATGTATATATTTTTAGGAATAAAAGAATTTAATTGGCTTCCCTGGAAGTATGTTTTACTTATTTTTTAGTATTCCTTATTAAACTAGAGTAAGAATAGGATTAGTTTAGATTAGTTCACTTTTCTTCTAATAATGTAGGTAGAAGGATAAAGCAAGAAATAATCTTTTAATATTTCAAAGACGCTTCAATTTGTGTTAATAAAATATTCATACATACATTTTTAGGGAAGTTTAAATTCATTCATTGAAATTTCAATTTCTTGCAAAATATCCTTTGCTTTACATTTATTTCGCTTTATAGATTTATGAGATGAATTTTGATGTTGTTGTATTTGTTGATTGGATGCAGTTTAATCCCTGAGAATTATAGGCATAAGTTAATCACAAACCCAAGTTGTAGCCCTTTTGGACTATACCCCTCTACTCTAGAGGTAATTATTTCACAGTTTCCTTTTGGTTACATATTTTTTTATATAAGTCCTAGGACAACTCAATAATTACTCAACATCCAAATTGTTCACAATGTGCACATGGGATTTTCTTTTGCTGTTTTGTCGATTGGCCATTCATTCATGTTTTCCATGCAAGCTCGAAGCCATACCATCCCGACCATTCCTTGGAATGCAACCTTTATTTCCTCCCAGGATCTATCCTTTCAAGTTGACGTGGAAGGTCCACAATGTTTTTCCTTACACTATCCTACCATATAATCTTGGCTACATTACCCTAGTAGGATCATAAAGCCACTGTTCTCCTATTTCTAGGATTTCCCTTTCGAGATGACATAGCCATTCATTTGAACTGACATATTCTACTTTAGATCCATATGGTTTCTCTACATAACCACTTTCTCATCTTTGTATTGGCCTACATGCCATGTTCTCTCGTTCATTTTTCCCCAGTATTATCCTTGTTAAAAAAATAATTATTTGTTCTAAGATTACCCTTCCGAGATCACTTGGATAAGTAGGCCCCCTTTATTGTATACATTACAAGTTTCTTAGCGTTCTTATTTCCATTTCCTTACTTCGCCATGTAACTTGGAGACTCCTCCACGGAATTTTCATTTAATTCTCCCTTGTATCCTTCCGAGGATCATTTTACGGGTTGATGTAATACGCACTATAGTGTATGTGGATCTGCACTTTAGAATTTATTGGTCCCTCGTGCCTTCCCTTTACATGTCATCCTGCTTATTTATCCAAGGAGTTGTATTGTTTGAAATTTTAATAAGAGTCAAGACAACATGTTGTTCTTGAGCCCCCTTTTCCTTTCATGTACCTTTGCTTTATTTCACCATGTATCGCGAAGGTTTTCTCCCCAGAGCTTCATAAGTTCTCCTTTCTATTCTCCCAAGAATCACCTTCCGGGATGATGTTTGCATATATTATGGCATTCATGGGTCCCTCATCATTCACGTGGCTCCCATTCAAATTCTCCTTTCGCACTCTTAGTATCATCCTCACCATGTCATCCTGACACCCTCCTTTCCCAGAGACTACATGCACTCACCCATTTGATAATTTTGGGATATCATATCTGGGACAACTCATCATTTGTGGCCCACTTGCACCTATTTCTCTTCACTTTCCTATTGGATTCTTGGCCTTTTCCCTTCCATGTCCGCCCGCTCTACTCATCCCAGATGTTCCTCTAGTGTGCATCCTTCATTATTTACAGGTTTGAGATCACAACCTGATGTAAGCATCCACGATGCATGCTAACATTTCTCGTTCCAATCAAATTCCAACAACTATCCTACTTGAGTTGTAGTCTTATTAATGCGTCGAATTAGTAAGCATTCAAATGTAATGGTTTATGATTAATTTATACTTGGTTGCCAATTCTCTTGTGATATATATATATGTGATATATATATATATATATATATCGCTTCACTCTAATTATCATTACACAAAACTCCAAGTTCTCTTCATATGTATATCCATAACTCACTCCTGCATAGGTTGGGACTTTGGATTCATTCCATGAAATTTTATCAAAGTTTTGGAGTTGATATGAAATCAGAAAAGGGATAAGAAAATAATTGTAGTTGCAATACAAAGCACATAACCTTTTCATTTTTATTTCTGAAGATTTTTATTGTTGCTTCCTTGAGCATGAGTTATTACTTTTCCAGCTTAATGTGCGTTCTAGTTTAGCCTCAATAAGTTCATGACATGTTAGGTCCTATAATACTAGTGTATTCCCTCATTGTTATTGTTAGTGTAGGCCCCTTATTATTATTGTTGTGCCCATGTACTCCCCATATTGTTATTATTGTGCCCCATAGAAGCTCACTATTGTTATTGTTGTGCCTTTACATTATTATTGTTATGTCGGCTCTGATTATATTGTGACCCCTTAGACTCCTATATATAGAAAGGAGGTTTTCTTCATTTGAATCATCAAAGAATTGCTCATTTATGTAATGTAAAGGATGTTTCCCCCTCAAACAAGATTATTTTTAAGTCCTTGATATATCTATTTGTGAGTTGGTCGCATAACATTTGGTATCAGTGCTTTGGATTCTAGGGTTTCACTTTGTCAAACATGTCATCTTGGAATTTTCACTATAACGTTTTTTTCTACGAGGTTTCATAAGCTGAAATTTTTACCATGGGGAACCAAAATATCAGAGAACTTCGTGTAAAAGTTTCAGATCTTAGTTCACTATATTTTTGGAGATATGCTCTCAGGAAGTTAGGGTTTTTGAGGGATCTAGAATTTTGTCTCAATCAAGTGACCTAGGGAAAATTTTCGTAACTTTCATTTCATGCATCAGATTTAAATTATGTAAAAAGTTGTTGAAAATGTGACTGTAGTTTTTTGTCTAGAAATTTCAGGGCCAAAGGTTGAAACAATGACACATGGCATCCTGTACATGTTCTCTTTATTGAACCAATCCATAATTAGGTCATCATGGGAGATTTGACATAACTCCTTCTTGAAGAATCCAATCTCGATTAAACTTGTGAGGTTTGAAAGAGGACTTAGAGTGCTACCATAAGAAGAAATTTCAGAACTTGTAGATCCGAAATTACAGAGTTACAACCATTTGAAGATTGAACTCATAAAAGAAAGAAAAATGTGTGCATATTTTTTTTTAAAATTGCATAACTTTTGTTTGAAAAATCAGTTTTAAGTGATTCAGATGGCAGAGTGAAGCATAGATATCAATTTTTGATTTCAAAATGCCTTGAAGCAAGAAAATGGAAACACCTAGTAAGCAACCAGAAATCTCTACTTTGATGCATGAAGAAGAAGAAGAAATACAACATGATATATCAAAATTACAAGACCAATTGCAACAAATTTCGCTCTCACAAAGAGTAACCAAAAATGAAATGGAAGCTAAGATGGATGGTTTTAAGAATAGTTTAAAATCAGAAATGGAATATTTGAATAATGGTTTAAAAGCAAACATGGAAGGTTTGAAGGAAGGTTTGAAAAGGTTGCTACAAGAAATGCTTCCTAATGGCGAAAAGATATCATATGAAACTCATGATGAGAAAAAAAATAAATGTTAATCATTATTTCATAGAATCTAATGTTGGATTCAAGACCCACCATATTCCAAATATCGATATGAAGAAGTTTGATGGCAAGGATCCAGTAACATGAATACTACAAATGGAGCAATATTTTGATCTTCATAATGTGCAACACACACAAAATGTACGCATTGCAATTTTATATTTAGAAGCCAATTAGTTTGTATGGTATCAATGGCTTTCTTCTTATAAACACTTTTCAATTGATCAATTTTTATAGAGGAAATGATAGAACATTATGAGGATACAAAGAGAAACACCTTCTTTAGCCAATTGATAAATCTCAAACAAAAGGGTTCAATGGTAGAGAACATTGAGGACTTCCAAAAATTGAATACAAGGGTAAATGATATTCTAGAGGAGCATATGATTGATGTGCTCATAGGGACGTTAAAGGATAACATTCAACACAAGGTTCACCTTTGGGAACTTGATTCATTGGAGAAGGCGTTTAGGTTGGCAAGAAAAATTGAAAGAAAAATTATGGCAACAAGGAAGCCTACCACTCACAACTATAAAGATGGAAGTGTTGTTGCCCCTAGCCTTCCTTAAACCTACAAGGTTGAAAGAAAAAATAGCAAAAGGGATTTGTTGCA
>Ga0115848_101177_pt1 | contig 10879 bp, 9 predicted proteins | sample InSIn3gowninarea_FD_83862 | JGI IMG/M metagenome (GOLD analysis project Ga0115848, IMG submission 83862)
AACCAAAGAGCAACTAAAGTTCCTTGCTTTCCTAACGTCAAGCAAGCACTACGTTCCTTGCTCTCCTTTTGTCGAGCAAGCAATCAATTCCTTGCACTAGGAAGCGCAAGCCCCTCCGGGACCTTCTGTTGCGCAGGGTGAAATGGTGAAGCTCGGGTCTCAGCCTTTCGAACCCTTGGTTGATAGGGGTAACCTATGTCTTCACCTGTATGAGCCCCTACTTTGGTAACAATATTGATGGTTTGTCTATATATTTCGTCATCCTACCTCAGCTTTGAGTTAATAAGTTTCGCACCCCTCTAGCGGGCACGATCTTCCCACTTGGCGATAAGCTTCGGACATTCCTCCGTGGCATGTGTATTGACCCTGCAATGTGAGCACCAAGGTTTTCGGGGAAGGGGAAAATCTCTTGCGAGATGACCTATCTCATCATAGTTGTAACATCTGATCGCTCCTCTTCCGCCAGTTCGTCCTCCCCAGAAACCACCTCCACCTCTCCCACAGCCTGCCCCGTATCCCTGAGATCCTTTCCTTCCGCCACCCGAAATGTTGTTCGGTCCAATCTATCTGCAAGGGCATCCAGAGCCCGACATCTTTCTGTACCATGCATGGGTAGATGACCCACAGAATTCACAATAGAGAGTATTAGTTGCAGAAGAGTACTTTTGCAAAATAGGGCAGTGCCTAGGAGGGTGCCCATGAGTTCTGAAGATCTCATAATATTCATTAGTCAGCAATGCCTGGTTGTTGGGAAATGCATGGTACTGGACAGGTCCATGGAACGGTGTTGAGGTAGCGACTTGTGCAACTCCACCGGTAGGCCTCACAGGGGGAGGTTCAATCGGGAGATTGGAGGGTCCTGCTCCTCTAAACCTGGGACATTCTAAGATATGGTGACCTTCCATATGGCACCCTGTACACCAAACCTGAGGCTTACCCACCTTTGAGATGGCCAGCTCTTGGATTCTTTCATTGAGGGTAGCGAGATGACTCTGTACATGGATGGGATAGTTCTGTTCCTCCTCTCTATTCCGCAACCCTCATAGTGCTTGGGTACCCTGCCATGGACTCTATCTTCATAGCCCGTTCCAGTGCATCAGTAATGGAGGAAATCTTCTGTTACATGAGTGGTCTTTTAGTCAGTGGCAGCAGTCCCTGGATGTACCACTCTCTCTGGTGTGATTCATGAAGAGGGTTGGTTAGCTTACCCAACGCATCCTTGAATCTCTGCATATATTCCCAAGCAGTTTCTACGTCTCTCTGCTTGATATATCTAATATCTGTAATACCTTGTTGCTCTAACTGAGGCAACTGAAACTCTGCAAGAAATAGCTTTCTGATTTATACCAAGATAGGAGCCTACCCCCTCGCTAGAGGGTCCACGAACTTCATGTACCACCTGAGAGATCTGCCTCTCAGAGTGGTCTGGAATTCCACTAGCTTAGAAGCGTCTAGGGTCGCTCCTGACCTCCAGATGGCCTCGCACAGGTACCAATGTTGCTCGACATCGTCATCTCCTCTACCCCAAAACTATGGATAATGGGTAAAGGAACCTCCATCCCACCATACTAACTGATAGAGAACCTATGAAAAGAAATCCTGCATGCCCAGGTTGTACTATAGGTCCTAGGGTTCCGGCTGAACTACCACTGCTTTGACTACCACTAGGTTGTACTGAACCACTTCCACTGCTGTTGCTACTTCCCTTTCCTATTCCTAAGGATCCTAATGATTAGGGAAACCTTGCTGGCCTACTATATATAGTATTTGGTCTGGTGGGGCTGGGCTGGGCTGGGCTGGCCTAGCTCCTGAGCCTGCCCAATTGACTGACAAAATCTAGATGAGTCCAAGTAGGGCCCTTACTTCTTAGGGGCGGAGCCACTCACTATTCCGATGGTGAGGACCGGAGGGGCTCGACTGTCAAGGCCGCCATCTCAGGAATGAAATTGGTTATACTCGTATGCGGCTCACTCAATGCAGCTGCAATATTGAGCGTGATGCAATAATGAGCGCTGAAGTCATTAGGGTGCAAATAATAGTACGCCACACCTTTCAAAAGGGCCTCAACACCCCTTTCTTATTTCGTAGGGGGGGGGCGGGCCCCATCTCTATACCATGCATGCTTCCATCATCCTGCCCAAAATGAATGACTGTCCTCTCCAGATCCATAGAATCCATCAGTTACAAGCCCAGCTCCTTTCTCACCCCTATTCTCTTCAGTCAGAAGTTCCCGTGCGTCCACGTACAGAACAACCCACCTTTCTTTAACTACTTACTTACGGTAGGTAGGAGTCGCTGATATTGCTTTAGCTTGAGCGCCTCGAGCTAATGAGTTCTGAGTTCCCACCCGTAGACCCGATACAGCTTCGGCTAATCGATAACGACTATCTCTTTCTTCATTCAGTCAGGGATGGATACCACTTAAGTGGTTCCCGAGTTACGAGTCCGAGTTCCCGAGCTTCTCCCTGCCGTATAATTCCCCTATATCCATCGCTTCTCGATCAATAGAAGAGAGAGATGCGGGCTCCCGATTAGCTAGAGCTAGCTGTTCCTTGCACCGATACCCCTCCCTCCCTAATAAAGCCCCAGCCTGAGATACAGCCTGTCCCTCTGATAGTTAGTACGATACCTGGCTGGGATAGGGAGTTATACCTGGGATGAGGAACTGGTCAGTCCCTGCCCCGACCGGCACGAAGTTGATTAGCGAGCCCGGCTAGAAGGCTCGAAGATAGCGCTCACTATTGCTCTCCCTTCTCCTATAAAAACCATGATGAAGATTCATAACGAAAATCGTATCGATTAAGATAGATTCATAACGAAAATCGCTTGCGACATCGGTCGGAATGCTAGGGGGGAAGGGGAGCAATATAAGTAATAAAGTCATTCTTTTCTCGTGGAGGCGAACGACTGAGAAAGAGGCGTAGGCGAACTAACGAACTACTCACTTGCTTCGGTATGTGCCGGGTCGGTTCTCAATCATTTCTGGTGCTGGCTAAATCACCGGATATGATGCTGAGCTACCCCCCCTTTTCAATTAATTAATTCACCGTTGGTAGGAGAGGAACGGTTGGTTCGATCGCTAGTTGGAGAGGGAAGGTTCGATGATCGCTATTGGTTCCAGGTTCGGAAGCAATCAAATGATCTTATCGCCTGGTCGCTAATATTGATTCACTTAGAGACAGATGAGGCTGAGCCACCGCCCTTTCCCATTCATTCAACGGGTATTATCCTTCTCTACTGGCTATGAAATCACCGGGTATGCCGCTGAGCTACCTCCCCCCTATATTTATCGGAGTAGGTTTTACATGCTCGTAAGTAAACGCTAGGCTAGAGTGTAACGTCTGAATATTCTGTCTGAGAATAGCGCGATTTGAGGGGGTGGGACACGCTCGACCATAAAGAAGGACCTCGACCATGAAGGAAAGACAGACCTTCGTTATCGTTAGAAGGGCAGGACCGACCTTACCGCCCGCCTGAAAGGACCTTTGAAGATAAGGTCCAAACCTCTCATTTTCACCCGGTAAGTAAGTCGAGTAAGGAGAGGTACGAGGGCAAGGTACGAGCCTAAAGAATTGACCATCGGGAGATCGAGGGACGAGGTACGTTAAATGACTCGACCGCCTTGGGTGAGGGTGAGCCAGCCGAACTCTCGACAACAGGAGAGGTACGTTCATAGGAAATAAACAGGCTCTGCCGAACTGAGTGAGGGGAAGGAACAACCTTTCCCGAACGGACAGAATTGATCTACCATAATATCGTATACAAAGATATATATCATTATATATGTCATTATGCTTTTCTCCGGGAACAATGGAAAAAAGGATATCCCGATAACGGAAACCATAGGGGCCGGCGAGATGAAACGGTGAACAATTAATTAATATCTCCCTCAAATAAATACCGCCTATAACGTGACAGGGCCTTGCTTGCTATGACTTATGTCACGAAGTGTACACCAGGAAAGTGTTTTAATGGCTGGCTCTTACTGTATAAAATAGGTCCGCCTTTACCGAATGGTAGGGAGGGCCTTGCTGCTGCTATTTCTCACCCGTGTACACCTAAAAGAAGAACCGGTAAGAATCGAACCATAGTTTGACCCAATCAAGCTACGGCGTCCCTGGACTTAAGTAAGTGAAGCGACGATTCCCGTGGAAGCCAAGTCCAAGGATATAAAGCACGCACGTCGGGACGTGTTTTCATGGCCCTTACTTACTAGTAGGTAGGTAAGTCATAGTCTTTTCATTATATACCTATATAAATGGATTTCTCTTTCCACTACTTGCGTGCTTGCCTGCTTGCCTGCTTGAACGAACGCTCGTAAGGACCCTTCTCACGCGAAGCCAAACCTCCCTACAGTAGTGGGACATGTTGAAAGTGAAAGAAGGTAAGATTCAAAGACCACACTGGCTCGACCCACTCAATCCCCAAAACCCTTCCTTTCCTTACCCACCAGCCTGCGGGGCCTACATGACGCATATATATTCGGCGTGGGTGGCGGTTTATAAAATGAAATCACGGAAATATCAATTCAATGAGCCACTTCCCCATCTTTCTTATTGATCGAGCGAGGACAAGAGCACTAACTATTCCTTCTCATAAGAAGAAGTTAGTAATGGACTAAAGGTCAGTCTCAGCTTTAGCTCGAATGTTAGGATTAGTTTCAATGTAAGCAGTGTCGGCAGTGAAAGGTAACTATCATCGGCAGTTGAAATGCAAACATCAGCTTTAATGCTAGTAATAAATGCCAGTATCAGCAGTTCTTCAATGAGCTTTATAGCTCGAATGCAAACATCAGCAGTTTCATGTAAGTATCAGCTATAAGTTCGAATGCTAAGTTTCTGCAGTTTCAATACTAGAATGCCGGTGAAATGCCATCAGTGGTTCAATGTTAGTGTAGCTCTTTCCTGCTTACTAAAAGATATGAAATAAGTCACTAGGTTCATCAGCTGGACGCTTTAGCGTCGCGATGTGGGGGTTTGGGGGAGTGAACTATCGATATGGATGATTGGTTGATTGATGAGGGGAGCTACCCCTCATCGCAGTATCTGGATTGATTGGATGTTGATTGCTGATCGATTGATTGCTCATCGGTTATGAATTGCTAATTGTTGATCTCAGGCTAATCTCATTTCAATAATCGTTGATCTGCTCATCTAATCTTGATGTTCCTCTCCTCCCTACACCGATCACCCTCGTCGTTCGTGTTTTATTAATTAATACTTGAGCGATATATAAGTTAGACGCGTAGAGTCAAAATCGTTGGTGTGCAATCATAAGCGTGTCGAAAGGAAGGAGTCTGTCCCAGCGTATAGAGAGAATAATAGTCGTTAAGACTTGCCAACTATTAATGGTGCGTCTAGACGTGTTTGGGCATAGAATCGAGTGCTTGTCAATTGGCGGCGGCTACCTTACAGGCAGATCGACACAGGCAGGCAGGTAGGGTAGCAAGTAGGTAAAGGCAAGTAGGTAAGGACAGGGGGGCAGGGCGGTAGGACAGATCATCCAACAAACGGAGGAAGAGATGAAATCAAACAGAGGATCGGATTATATCGAAAATGATGATTTCAGCTTATGGGCGTGTGTGTGAATGCATCGTATAATAATCGCAAGTGATCTCTTGATTAAGCACTCACTCAAGACCTCTCTAATAGCTTGGAGGGAGGATAATAGCGACCAGGATCTTCTAATGATCAGGGAAAGATCTCAAACTCCATCTGATCCATCTGAGGTTCTTCCTCTCAGAACTCTAAAGCTCTTGATCTCTCGAACTCAGATGATCTCTTGATTAATCAATGCAATGAAGATCTGCTTGAGTGCTCACTCAATACCGACCTCACCACACATTCTTATTCAAGCTGAACAGGAAAATAGACAACCTATTCGAGTACTCAAGCAGCACTATATCCTCCTCCTCGTCACCTTTTCTTCCCCTTATTATTATTCTTGTTGGGATTAGGCTATGCATTTTGATTGTTGGGTGCAAGTCGGTTGGGCATGTTTTGCTAAGCATAACCCTGCCCTTGCAGAAAAAGGGAAGGTTGAGGATGTTGTTGGACTGGAGGTCCTGACGGAGGGCCACGAAAAGGGTAATCAATATTATGGGCAGGTGGAGCCGCATATGCGGTAGATGCACCACTACACATAGTGCCACTACACGAATGACCATGGACATGGAACGAGTGAAGAGGAACTGAGTATGAGGTACTCGTTCCTACGTGCGAGGGATCTGGAGGGAAATAGGGCATGTGTGGTTGCCCTGAGTTAGAGCGCTCACCACTAGGGAGGGTTATTACCATACAGATTAGTGCCAGTGGAAGGTGGCATTTGGCTGTATGGATTAGAGATGCAATTGCACCAATCATGCCATCTGTCGAATAGGATGCCCCGACTGATCTATTCGTGATGAGTCACTATGGGGTGCATCGGGGATGATAGAGTACAAATCTCCAGATTGAACATAGATCAAATCATATTTATGAGCCTTCAAAATAGCTTCCTCATGGAATCACATACCATCATTTACTCATTGAATCACAGACAGAAGTAAGTCTAATATACATCACTTAATTCAGATAAGACTGCATCGCATAATCCCATCAATATAGCTTACTATACCTTACATCTAGCTGACTGTAGCTTACCTGGATTATAATTAATGAAACCGATGACCATTAGGAAGCTTATAGGTTCCATCCATTTACTTATGAAATGAAAGAGCAGGAGATCAATGAACCCTGGAACTGGATGCTGTAGGCGAATGATTAATCCCTGCATCTCTTCCATTAGTGTTGAAGAACCCTCCATTTGCTTCATTTACGGGGATCTCGGATCCATTCATCTCAGCATCCTTGTCGTTTCCCATGCATGTAAGCTTCGCCTTAGCCCGTCCGCACCTGGAAATTGAAGCCTTCGATTCGACTATTTTAAGCCACTCTAAGAAACAATTCCAATTAGTGTTCGGTATTACGATTCGATTCCCTACCTTCCTCTATCCTTTATATATATAGGGGGTGACCACCAAACCAAGTGTTTTTCTGGATAAGCTAATCAACTATCGAATTATCGAAGACCAATCAACCATGTATCCCCGAATCAACCACTATCATAACATAAATACATAAAAAACTCTAGAGAAAGATCATCCTATTATCTACTCCATCATCATATCTACTTACTACCATCTTGATCATCTAGTAACTATACATCGTATAATAACATTAATAACTACATAAACTCTCTCTATATAGGATATATCTACCAGAAAGAAACCAATAAACTACAAGATGAATAATCAACTAACTATCTCTATTCAATACATTAACCAATCTCTATATACATCTATCTCTATAATCAATACTGCATCGTGTAATAAGAGTTCAATCATCTCTTAAGGGAATCTAGAGACAATCTCGAATCCTAATGAATCACTTTCCAATCTATCAACACTCACTAATCTATAGACCCATGCATCGTCATATAAAGAATTCATGTCTCTATAGAGGGAAGATCAAGGCATAACCAATCAACTATGCATCTCACAACAACTACCAGAGATCTATCTTATGCCGTGTATCATCAGAACAACTACTAGCATGCATCATATTATTAATAATTGGATTGTCTCTAGAGGGAATAGAGAGGCAATATATCGAATTCAAGCTCTAACAAAGCTATAACGATCAAGCTATCACAAAGCTATAATCATCTTTCCCTAACCAACAAGCTCTAACAATCTCTCTTAGCAACCTATCACTAATCGACTCTCTCTCACTTACCACAAAGAAAGTAAGCCGCCTGCCGGAGGGTCCGCAGGAGAAGGGATATGGCATTTCTGTCTGTAGGCAGGCACTCTACATATATGATAGCCATTTTCAGATTGATTCGTAATTAGTTAGCAGGTGGGAGGTTTTTTCGGGCGTAGAGTTCTGAGATCGGGCCCCGGTTATTCTCTTTACCAACCACTAGTCCTTGCCAAGTCAGCCTCATTTTGTGGTTCGGCTACTGATAAGGGCACATCCACCTCTAGGTCAAAATAGAAAGTCCATTGAATGCACAGGAAGGAACAGGCCACCCCACAGCGAGCGAAGCCGAAAAATGCCTTATTCTGCCTTTCTACTCGAGAGCAGGGATCAGAAAATAGATCAGAATAGCACTTGGCCTCGAACCACTTACTTGCTTTCTTTCCCCAAACACCCCTTTACACTGGCACGGCACGCCTACTTCGAGACCAGCATCGCCTCCCTTCTTTCTCATAATGCAGAAGGCTTCTATCCGCCCGAAAGGAACCATGGAAGGCCAGCCACTTGAAGGAACGAAGGAACCACTGCTGATGCTAAGGATGCCAGGATGCACAGAAGGATGGAAGGAAGGGTGGGTAGGTGGAAGAAGGGAAAGAAGCAAGCAAGGACGGAAGGATGGATAGAACGAACCACACGAGAGCAAGCCCAAGCGGACTACTTCCTTGCTTACCCACCTGCAGTGGACAGGGAGACCACGCCTTGGCTACGGCACAAGCTTACTACCGATACTGTATACGAACCCTACACTCGCTACCGATGAAGACATCCCACCCTGCTTGCTTGTCTGAAGAAACAAGGTATAGGGATCCCTACCTAGATGGCAGGCATAAAGATACCCACCTACAATGATGGGACAGGGCACGAGGGGAGAGCGACAGGATGAAGGCGGAAAAACTTCCCTAACCCCCGAGAATTGCAATTAGCGCCTTGAGGGAATAAAAGAAAAGATAGCGGATCATTTTGAGTTGGCAGCTTCAAACCCTTCATGCGCGAGGGCGCGGCGGGTGAAGAGCCACGGAGCCAGGTTACTTCACCTACATAATGACAGTTCGCTTTCGTTCCTTCCTTCCCCTGCGCTCGCCACTTCCAGAGACAAGTCAGTTCTTTGCTCCAATCAAGTCCTTCAAGTCCCATCCAGCCAGGGTCTCCCTCCCCGTCCCAACTCGGAGATTGACTGGATTGGACTTCATGTGCTCTCCCAGTCACCACGCAATCAATAGGCACACACACCCCCCACCCACTCTCTATATTATCGGAATGGAAGTGACCGGTTTCACCATCACATCATGTTACGTGATTCAAAGGTCTGTTACTCTCAATAGGGAGAGATCATTTATGCACTCAACCGCTTACTGAAGGGAGAGCGCTCGACCTTTAGGGAGAGCACTCAACCGGCTGCGAGCTGAAGGGGCCGACTACAGGTATGGGCTCGACCTACCTATTGATGGGAGAGGCAAAGCTGTTGGACCTGAATCCTGTTCGAGAAGGAAGTAAGCTGTTCGAGGTCTTTACACCGCTGTGTTGCTGTGAGTAAGAAGGTGCGGCTTGACTTGATTCCTTCGACCTTGATTCCCCGTAGGACCAGTTTGGGGTTTAGTTCTAGTATCAATAGGGTTAAGTTCTAGTCCTCATCGAGAATAGATCGCGTTCATTCGAGTATCTCGACATTGATGGTTCCGGCTGGAGTATGATAAGAGAGGTCGCCAAGATAGATGGCGCTCTCGACCGTTATCTATTGATTGGGTGGGCGTCGGTCGAGTAAGGAATCGACTCGGCCACTTGCCAGAATGAATCCGACAGGGGACGAACCTTTTTGGGGGATAATTAGTAGGTTTAAGGCAAAAGAAATGCTGTTGAGATGCCCGAGAATATCATTCTTCGCAATCTATAGGGGCAATTGATCTTTGAGGTGGCTCCAGGGGACGACTTTGAGAAAATTCATTGCATAACAATTGCGGTAGTAATAGCCATTTGGTATAGGTCTGTTCTCGATATGGTCCTGAGCAGTGTTTATGAAGGTCCGGAGGGTCTTGCGCTTCCGAGTGCAAGGACCGGCAGGGGCTCGACTGTTAAGGACCCTTTAGGGGGCTCGACTGATAAGGATGCGTAAGCAGGCTCGACTGATAAGGCCGCCATCGAGAGGATGCGGAAGCAGGCTCGACTGTTTTGGTTACTTATTTGAGAGGGGCAATAAGTAAACCCTAACCTTTAGGTGCTCGACTGATAAGGCCGCCATCGAGAGGCCGCCATCGAGAGGCCGCCATCGAGCGGAGAGGGCACTTGCGCGCGTTCTACAGCCACTTCAAAACGCCCAAGCTGGGGAACGGACCTAGCGGGAGGGGGGATAAATAGCCCAAAATGGCCATTTTCACGCGGCTCCAAAGAACGGCTTGCTTTCTCTGAACCGACTGGATCCACTCCCAAGGTTTCAAGCTCCGTAGCCAAGTAGTAACTGATAAGAATGCGTAAGCAGGCTCGACCATATTCTTTTTGATCAGCTCCCTTGGCGGAGGTTTTGGACATCCTCCCCACTAATTTGGCAATTTCAGCTTGGCGGGGCAAGATTAGACTCTCGATGACGGATCCACTCCCACTCGATGATGGATCTACTCCCCGTGCTTTTCTCTCTGAACCGACTGGCTGGATCCCATGAGAATGGATCCACTCGATGACGGATCCACTGATCAGGAAGGATGCGCTTAACTGATAAGGCGCTGACGCTAGCGCTTTCTCTCTCTGAACCGACTGGATCCACTCCCGATGATGCGCTAGTTAGGGCTCCGCCGCTCCATGATGCGCTGGTTAGGCTGCGCTGGTAAAGATGCGCTGGTTAGGGCTCTGCGCTTTGCCACTAGCTAGGGCTCTGCGCTTTCTCTCTCTCCACCGCCACTAGCTAGGGCTCTGCCCCTGCTGGTTAGGGCTCTGCCCCTGCTGGTTAGGCAGCGCTGGTAAAGATGCGCTGGTTAGGCTGCGCTGGTAAAGATGCGCTGGTTAGGATGCGCTTTCTCTCTCTGAACCGAACTGGATCCACTCCCGATGATGCGCTAGTTAGGGCTCCGCCGCTCCATGATGCGCTGGTT
>Ga0115848_101185_pt1 | contig 10848 bp, 2 predicted proteins | sample InSIn3gowninarea_FD_83862 | JGI IMG/M metagenome (GOLD analysis project Ga0115848, IMG submission 83862)
ATTATTGATAAAAAAAAAAAAAAAAAACTTAATGGATTTTTTTTTTTTTTAAAAAAAATTTAAGCAAAAAAAAAAAAAAATTTTTTTTTTGTAGTTAACTCTCGAGGATCTTATTTTTTTTTTTTTTTTTTTTGTTCTAATATCTGTCTTTTAAATTAGTTTTTTTTTCTTTTGCCATTGTTTTAAAATCCTCGAAGATCGACATAATGGTTTGGAAAAAGCATTCTCGAACGTTTTCCCATCTGGAAAATTTTCTCAAAGCTGCCCTTTGTCCACAACGTATTAAATCTCGAATATTGTTTCATCAAGCTCGATGATTAAAAACTACTTATCTAAAGCTTTACGGAGTTTACCTGAAAATTAATAATAAATTTTCCCGGTTAAAATTTACCAAACTTTCAACGTGATTGCTTCATTTTCGGGGATACGCGATGAGTTACTAATAAAGTTTAGGCCCTAGATTAGCAAAACCGACCCGACACGATAAGATATGAATATTTTAAATAACAACAGGTTATGGGCCCAGAATCAGTTTTGAAGCGAAAATGATTATATGGGAAAGAAAATAGTGAACTAATTTTAAGTACCAAGTATTTTTTTTCTTTTCTCTCTTTCGTCTGCTTTTCTACGTCACATCGCCCATTAATTGACACTGAGAATTTTCCCCGAAATCGGTTTAAATATTTTTTTTTTTTTAAGAATTCTTTGTAAAAGCAAATTAATTCTTTCAAAGCGAACCCCGATTTCTTTCTTAATAAACCTTGGGAAAAAAATATTTTCTTTTTTTTCCTCATTTGACAAAGAGCCCTTGAGGCTGGAAAAATTCCGCGGTGACTTTCATCTTGATACACCGCGGACTTTGCAGGAACGGAGCCTGTAAAAAAAAATGTAAGCATTTTATATATACATGTTCAGTCAAAATAGAAAGGAAAAAGGACGGAGCGATGGAACCGGGGAAAAGGATGGAGATACAACTGACGTCATCATACCCCTTGAAAACATGTAGTAACCCTGGAGTTTTAGAGTTCACGGTGTAGCAAGAGTGCGAAAACTCGGAAAGGGGGAGAGAGAGAAAAAAAAGTTTGCCCCGTAATTTAAACTTTTCTTTTTTTCCATTAAACAATTAACATCGGTTTTCCTTAATTAATTAATTATTTTTTTTACTGGAGATCTTGGCTAGTAAAAAAATTTTTAAGGTGGTTTTTTTTATCATCAAACCACTTAGTGCCTCGTTATCGACCAATCAGGTGCAGTCGACAAGAGCGACCGCTGCCACCAGTTTTGTAAAAGTGGCTAGTTTTTTCCAATGGAAAATTCTATACATATTTTTTGATCTCAAAAATTGGGCATAGAGTCCTGCAAAGAGCAAATTTTCATGGCTCCAGTTTTTTAGCTCGATTTTAAGAAAAAAATGATTGTCTTCGTGAAAAAAGGAATTCACCCTTACGAACATTTGAACTGGAATTGAAAATGACAAAAAAATTTATTATATTTAAAATTTAATTTTTAAAGAACTAAAAATCCTGACATAAAGCAGAAAATAAATAAATTACAAACTTACAAAAGAGAAATATTAAAAAGAAAAAATTTCATCTGATGAAATTCTTTTTGTAAATCCATGCGCCTTATTGTTTCAAGTCACAAGAGAAAATGCAACCGAATGCATTTCCTTTTGACTTGTTTAGAGCTCGTTTTAAAGCTTTTATCCCATATTTTCCTGCAGTTTTTGATCCCTCGACTTTTTGTTTTCTTCATCCTCATCTTTTGTGCTGATCCATCGTATGATATAAACATTACAGCTATCATGTTTTGACCCTTTTCGGGAAAATCAAACCCCGGTTAGATCTTGAGATTTTTTCACTCCTAATAAATTTTTTTATTCTCCTGCTGCTTGGTCTTTTCTAGGTTAGTAGGTCTTGTTTTTTTTCTTGTTAGTTTCATTTATCTAAAAGGACGAGTTTTTCTTTTGTCTGGATTTTTAATCCTTAGAATTTGTATTTCATTACCAAAAGTCAACATTTTCTCAATTTCAATGGAAATGCTTATTACTGATTAATTAATCCTTTGTCAGCGAAAAAAGAATTAAATTTTCGATTAGAATAATTGATTCTCGAAGAAATGAGATGGAGGGAGGAAGAGGGAGATTTATCGAGAAATTGTTAGTTTTGTTGTCGGAGAAAGGAAAAAGAAGTAGGAAAAAGGTTTTTGCAAATAAAAAATTTTAAATAGGCCTAAAAAATTCTGCTTTCAAAATATTTTTGTGAGGTAGATTTTTTTGGATTAGAGGAAATCTCAGATTTTTTATTTTTTTCCAACGAAAACTTTAAAAAAACTTGCCTGGCAAAGAAAAAATCCCGGAAAATATTTTAAGTCAAAAAATTTTAAAAATAGTTTTCAGTCAAAAAATTTTGAAAAACGTTTTTAGTCAAAAAAATTGAAAAACGTTTTTAGTCAAAAAATTTTGAAAATCGTTTTTAGTCAAAAAATTTTGAAAAAAATTTTGAAAATCGTTTTTAGTCAAAAAATTTTGAAAAACGTTTACAGTCAAAACAATTGAAAAACGTTTTTAGTCAAAAAATTTTGAAAATCGTTTTTAGTCAAAAAATTTTGAAGATCGTTTTTAGTCAAAAAATTTTGAAAAAAATTTTGAAAATTGTTTTTAGTCAAGACATTTTGAAAAACGTTTTCAGTCAAAAAAATTGTTAACGTTTTTAGTCAAAAAATTTTGGAAAACGTTTTCAGTCGAAAAATATTGAAAAACATTTTTATTCAAAAAAATATAGGAAGACAGTTAACAAGTTTTAAAAGTCATTTAGTCAAAAAATTTTGAAAAACTTTTAGTCGGAAAATTTTGAAAGCATTTTTAGTCAAAAAATATGAAAAACATTTTGCGGGGACTTTTCCAGTTTCCTAGTGCGTCGAACCTGGTGGCAGCGGCAACGTTTGTACTTTTGAACGTGTTCATCTTATTGTCTTCTCACATCGCCCCCCTCCCTAAAAATCAGGTGGATTTTGAAATCTAGAATTCAGATTCCGGAGATTTTTACTCCTTCCTAGCTACGGGGCTGCGTACTAAATGACGTCTGATTTTTCGTTTCAATTCCCAAATCTCAATCCTTAAATTATCTCTGGAAATCCTCTCAAGATTCAAAGTTTGGCATTAATTTGGCACACGAGAGGTAAAGGTTTATTCCCACGCCGGAGCTAGGATCAAAGTCAAGATCGATCCTCAATAAACCCAAGAAAACGTGTCCAAACACTCGAGGATTCCACAAATCTACTGGACCGATATTTTAGACAAACGAGTCATGCGCTTTAAATCTCGCGACTCGGAGAGGATGCTGGGGAAACAATGTTACAGGAAAACCAGTTGACGATCGGGGGGCGTCCCACGATTATATACATTTCGCTTTTTCTTCCTTTCGTTTATTTTTTCAACTACCGGAGCTTCGGGATTTTTTTCGTTTCGGGGCGCTGACAATTTTTTTTATATACAAAAACCGGTAAAAAAAAATTGAAGGGTGGGAAAATTTTTTCCCTTTTATAATTTTCTTATCATTTCGCGCGTGAAGTTCATTTTGGAAAAAAAATTTAACGATGCACTTTTTATAAAAAAAGAAAAAAAAAGGTTTGTGTGTTTATTTTTTTAATTTTCTTTAAAATGAAAAGTTAAGTAAATAAATAATAATTTTATGATTTGCCCAAAAGAACCGTAAACATTTATTTTTCCCGCCCGTTTTTAAAAATGTTTTGAGTCGAAAATTTAATCAACATAAATTCGAATTTAGCACGTTTTTCAAATGTCACGTTCGTCTGCAATTTAAGACCAGGCACGAGTTGAATATTAAGTAACAAATTATGCTTTCATTCGCATTCCTTCAATTTTTATATGTCCGATAGTATATATATATTCAATCTTTTCGTTTTGATTAGATTTTCTTGGTTTTTATGTGTGATTTAAGCGTGCGGTTAAAGCATTTCATTTTGGCCAAAGTTGGATTTTGAGGGAAAGATGATTGAGAATTTTAGTCTACCTGTCTGTCTGTCACGAATTTCGTGGCCACAGGAAGTAGGAAATCTAATTTGCATTTGTCATTTCTCGTTTAAGGGAGGCTAGTCCGCCTATTTTCATGTCCAGGCACTTTATGAGTAGGACAGCATAGCATTCATGATCTTAATCAGTTTTCAAGGTGTCAATTAACTAGATCTAGTCGTGACTCAATTTAACCTCAAATGGTTAGATTTGTTTGATTGACAGAATTATGAAAAAGCACTTTTTTGATGGGTGATTTTCTAATTTCACATAGTTTAACAATCCTACCAATACATTTTTTTTTTACTCATGGACGAAAATCCGGCTTTTCCGCTTTAGGGAGTTTTGAAAACATGAATTGAAGCCTTTTTCCGCGATCAAAAATACCTTTTCATCACTCAGGGACGAAAACACGGCTTTCTCGCCCTAGGGAGTTTTTTTAAAGCTAAATTTAAGGCTTATTTAGAGTTGAAAAAAGTCTTACAATGCAAGAAATGAAAAAGACTTAGTTCTTCATTACTTTTTTAAAGCCGTTTCCTTCTGTAGATACATTTTTCATTATTCAGGGACGAAAACACGACTTTTCCACCCTAGGGAGTTTTTTAAAGCACGAATCTAGGCTTTTTCGCCATGAAAAATATCTTACTATTCAAGAAATGAAAAAGAATTAACCCTTCTCGATTTTTTTAAAGCCCTCTCCTCCCAAGAATACATATTTCATCATTCAGGGACGAAAACACGTCTTTTTCGCCCTAGGGAGCTAGGGAGCTAAAGCCTCATAAACTTTCTCGTCGGGCAATTTTGCCTTTTTCCGCCCTTATAATCTAAAACTATTCTTACGCCTTAAACATATTAACACTAAAGCTCAAATCTGTTATTCACATTTTTTCCTCCTTCCCACCGCTCCCACTTATTAATTAATTTTTCATTAAACAACTTATCATTCAACCTAAACTCTAGTTAAAAGGTTTATTTATTACTCTAATTCTTGTTTACATATTAGATAAAGATAATGATGGAAAATTATTAATTAAACGATATGCTTTTCATTAAATGGCATGTAATAAGTTTTCGGAATGGGTACTTATAATGATGTATAATACGTGAAGTAGGGAAATTGCCTTATGGTCTTTAATATGTCTCCGGTTGTGGTTTTCCCTCTCATTTTCCTTTTTGACGCACGTGTTCTCAATTAGAGGTCCTCAAGTCTTCGCAAGGGCGATTCCTCCTCTTTATTTTAATAAACGTAAGTTATCCGAATATTTTATTTTTCTTGCTTAAATTTTTTTTAAAAAAAAAGAAAATCCGATGAGTTTTCATTTTATATGTCGATGCAACATGCGGGTGAGATATATGGTTAAGGATTAGAAAGTTGAGAGCTTTTAGTAATTTAATATAAAGTCGGGAAAGTTTTTTTGAGAGGTTTGGAATATTTTTTTTTTAAATTGGAGGGGAATTTGTCTGCAGTGACGTGTCATGTGCCATGTTTGAACTGACGGTTGCGGTGTTTAATTTAAATTCTGACAATATTCATTATTAAGCACTTTTGCATATGATAAATTTATCTGTAAATTAGAATTAAAGTACATTTGAGTGGAACTCAATTTGGGACGAAAAACCATTTTTGTGTTAAGATGAGTGAAAAATGAGCCAAAAGTAGAAACACTTCTGCTTGCAGCTATTAGTCTATAAAAATTTTAGCTTTTAATTGAAACACTTTTAATTATTCACAAATACTAACATTTTTCATTTTTTAACCTCAAAATTTCAACACTCCCGACATAATTTTAAAAAAACTTCAGTTAGTACTTTGCAAAGGAATTAACATAAGAAACTTGTTTTTAAAAAATTAAAGAAACCAGTTGCAACCGCTTTGTAAAGCTTGAATTAATATAAGTTTCAGCTCGTACACAACCATATCTGATATTTGGCTTTAAAACTGCCAGAGAGCCGTGAAATTCTTCAAAATTTTTGGCCTCACAATCACTCATGAAAATATGCCTTTCCATTTTCTTAGAAACACCTGCAACAAAAACGGTTTATTATTTTTTTCCTACACTCTTCATGTCATAATGAAATCATTATTCGTCAAAATTTAGACACTTCTTTTAAGAAAGTAATAATCATCTCCCTGTTTGGCATAAGAAAACAAAATCACATTTCAAGTAGTTTCATCCTTAATCCCCAATTTCAATCTTAAAAACTTTTAGCTTCAATGGATAACGAAATCATTTCAAATACCTGAATGCCTCTTGAAAATTTTCCCTTGTCAAGTGCTGATTATCCACTGAAAATTTCTTATTATGATGAATGGTTTTTTCTTAATTAATTGAAGATTTTTTTAATTGAAGCAGTCTTCCTTAAAAAAAAAAATCAGAGTTGTTAATCATTTTTATTAATAAGTAGTACGATTGAATGTTTCTAAATCTAAAAATAGGCGATATTCTCTAGAATTATTCCGTTGTCAAGCAAAAAAAATAATAACAGACTCATTGACACTAGATCTAACCTAAAAATCAGATGTGGTTACACAAAATCAATTGAACAGTCAAAAAATAACCTTATTTGGTTATGTTCATCAAGCCAAACAATCTTGAAGGTTTTTAACTATTATCCAATCAATAAATCCTTAAAATCCAGCGAAATGACCTTACTGGACCAATATATGGTATTCCCTATGAATAAAATTCGTTTTTAGCAATTTACGCATTCAAAATAAAAATATAAACAAAAAAAAAAAAACAAATGCTTATAATTTATCAAATTTGTCAAACCACTTGCTTCAGCTTGTTCTCCTTAAAAAACTACTCGAGTGATACCATGAAAATTTTTGTCATGACAGTTCGAGCATGATTTGAGAATTCAGGACTAAATGTTAATTCGCTCTGAATTTTGGCTAGCAAATACCCATAATATCAAAGCACTGACAGCTTAGTCAAATGAACAGAATTTAATGAAAGTCTCATTAATGTTCCTCATGTTAATCAATACAAATTCTTGTACAGATAATTTTTTTTCTACTGCAATTGAGATTGACTCTGTTGGAATTCATAGAGGCTAACTACAATTTATACTATAACGTAACAGTCAAAAATTTATTGAAATTAAAATTTGACACATACTGGCCATGTGCTATTTCTCAATCTTAGGCAATCTGACACTTGTTGCATTCACCAATGCACATGAGACAAGCCTCATTTTTTTCAAAGCAGTTTGAGATCTAACCCTGTACTTAAAAACGTTTCTTTACTCACCTAAAACAGTCAACTTCTAAATAATTTAATTAAAACGCAACAAATTTCGTATACACATTAAAACAAAAATAGTAAATTCCTTCAATTTTCAATCAACCACTTGTTGACATGAAACATAACCTAAGCACGACGACCGTCCGGCGAATGACATCTGACATTTGTTGTTGTTATTGATGAGCAGCTGCTCGTTTTGGAATGCGCGCGCAGAAATTAGGCGCATTAAAGAACGATTTTTTTTCAACGGAGGAATCTTCCCTCTTTTACACGCTTTGTCGGTAACATCCAAAACCCTCAATCTCACTAATTTTTTTTTTTCCGCAGTGCTTCAAATGATGTGAATGAACTCAACAGTACAAAAACAAACGAAGTGTATGTTCACAATAAAACAGATATATCATTGATAACAACAGACACATTTCTGCCAAGAGTTTTTAACGAAACATTCGATTATGGAAATTATACAAACGGGACGAGTTGGAATATCGCTACCGAATATGATACAAATTCAACATCAACCAACGTCACGGATGATCCCGTTCAATTGGCGGCCATGGTCCTTACCGCCTTCATCCTGGGTCTCGTTATATTGGCCACCGTTATCGGTAAGTGCTTCTTATTTTTCTTTTTAATAACATAATTTTCTTCCCTGGAAAGAAAAGAATGTAAAAATGATCTAACGTTATTGACAAAAGCTTCTTTGGGAAAAGCTTAGAGAATTCAATCACTATTTCCGATAGGACTCAGACCGGATGACAAGTTTTAAGGCTTTCTATTATCTTTTAATATTTTTTCCCTTTTTTTTTTGCTCCCGTTCCTTTCTTTCCCGAATAGGCCCCGCTTATGTCTTAGCACGATCTCCGTTTTTCTTTTTTCATATTTCACTCCCAATCGAATCTTTCTTTTTTTTCCCCCTTCAGGAAATTAAATTGCCCTTTTGAAATATCATACTTCAGTCAATATCTTCTTATCTAAATCATTTCATTCTTCGACAAAATAAATTTTTCAAGTTGTTTCGTTGGTTTATCTCTCATGGCAAATCATTGGTCATTATTGGTTGAACTATTGATGTAAGAGTGCTCCTTCCGAATTCTTAAACTGTTTTATATTCAAAACATGCTCATTTCTTTACTTTTCCTCCCTAGCCTGTTTTATATATCATTTTCATTGCATTTCTCGTTTTATGAGTTCCATCTCCATGTAAATAGCTGCCATTCTTAGGGCTCTCAGTTTTATGGTTGTGCTGCCAAAAAGCTATCTAGTATCCGTTCTTATTTGCCATTTTATTCATACAGATCAAACTAAATTGTAGTAAAATCGCAACCTTAATCATTTCAAGATTACGAACAATATCCTATCAAAAAAAAAAATCAGAGATATAAAAAACTGAACGACTTTTCTCATAATAATTTATCCTGGAAAAAATCCAAAAATACATTTCAACAATTTCATATTACATAAGTTTCTTGCTCGCTATAGATATTTTCCCTGCTTTAGAAGCTCAAACAACGTAATCCTGCATTCTTTCCTTTTTGAAAACGCAAATTTTATTTCAAGAACTCCAAGATCAAAGTGAAGTTGTTGAAACTTCGAAAATAAAGTCGTCTTGTCTTGACCTTGAAAATAATATAACTCAAACTTTCTAAAAGGGGAAAGGACTTCCGTTTCCGTTTCTCTTAATAGTTAATTAATTGTAATGTCCGTCTTTGTCCGTGATTGTTTGCCATAGCCCGTGGCGTAGTCCTTCTTTATTAGTAAGCAATGCTTTTGACTTTGAATGTTGCTTTAACTGAATTTTCATGCTTGACGAAATCCCAAGTTTTCCTTTATGAATTTATTTTCGAAAAATAAGCAGCAGGAGAATTCTACTATTGAAACAATCATTTTTTTTCGAGTTACCGAACAATATTTTTGATAAGATTTTGTAAATAAACAAAAATTTTGTAGTGCCAACATTACTGACAAGGCAAAAATATTTCATTGCCAACCTAGACATATTTTTCGGGAGGACAGGATTCTCATTTTTCGACCAATTTTAATTTAAATGATGCCATCGCTTGATAAAATATTATTATTCGGCGAAAAACGAATCATAGCCTTAATAAATTTGAAAAAAGAATTAAATTATTTTAAAACTGGCGAAGAAACTCCTGACCTCTAGTGGTCAACTTCGAAACTATGGAAAAAAACAAGTGACGTAAGACATTCGGTCGCCATTTTCGTACAATTGAATCTCGCTCTCGTTTTATTTCGTTTTTTTTCTTGGAATTGTCTCATGTAATAGATGAAAATGCATTGATTATCAATGATCGGAGTGTTAATTGAAATCTAGTGAAAGTAAATGTAATGGTGCTTTGCTCATATTTATTTAGAAATGGAGTGTGTTGTATCGGGAAGTATCGCGGGTGAAATCGAAATGTGCACCTTGCCATTTTTTTTCCACGGTGTATACGAAGTGCAGGAATGAAATATGTAAGTAATTTGTTAGATTACTTCATATTGCAATAACAAATGAGTTTCCTTGTTGAAATAATGTGAAATAAGATTGACTATTAGTGAATTAAAATCAATGAGCGATTTTGAGGTTAGGTGGGTTAGTGATGACACTTAATGCTGCATTTTACCTTACAAAATTCATTTAGAGCATAAAAATTGTGTTTGGTGATTAATTCTTGATCATAACATTATTGATTAAGCCTTGGTTTGGATAAAGGATTTGAATAAAATGTTGGGAAGTGACGTTACTCTAAAGCCATGACTTTGGAATGAGCGTACAGTACTGTTATGTTGTTGAATGATAGCTGTTGACAGGATATTTGATAATTGTGGAGTAGGTTAGCAAATTGTGGTGGCAATGTTGAAGTTGTGAAAATTTTTCAGAAAAAACTAGTGTGACTTAACGGATATGACCAAAACAAACTCATTAAGTGTTCGATTTACAGATCTGACTGTAAACCAGCGATTTTATTGGTTGTTTTCTGTTGAGCATTTAGATCTAGCTTAGAGAAAAGGAGCGAGTTTGTGTCTACTGATTTACACTTACCTTAGTCACTAAAAAAGGTGTATTGAACATGACCAAAACTAGTTTGACATAATGCTCTCTTTGCTGTAGTGCTGTTTTGCCTGATGAGGCTCTATTAAAATGAAATCATTTTAAAAAATTAATCGAGCTTTTTAATATTTTAAACTTACTGAAAATGTATTGTCACTACGTATTGAGACCTCTCTTCTCTTAAATTATTACGTATTAAAAATATCCAGCTTTACTTTTTTTTTAAATTTTTACGTTTTGATTCCACCATTTTCAAAATGTCTAAAAAATGTCATTAATGATAAAATATACTGAAAGCATGTTAAATTTCACTAACTGACAGAAATAAAAAAAAAGAAAGAATAATACAATCAACATCAACGTCAAGCCAGTCTTTTAGAAATCAATATGTATTTATGAAAAAAAAGGGAGGTGGAAAAGGTAGGGAACGGGAGCAAAAAAAAAAGGGAAAAAATATTAAAAGATAATAGAAAGCCTTAAAACTTGTCATCCGGTCTGAGTCCTATCGGAAA
>Ga0115848_101067_pt2 | contig 10834 bp, 5 predicted proteins | sample InSIn3gowninarea_FD_83862 | JGI IMG/M metagenome (GOLD analysis project Ga0115848, IMG submission 83862)
TTCAGGAAGTATAATTCAACCATATATTACTTCGTGAGACCTGAAAGTGGACTGTCAAATTGTTTCCCATCGTGATGGAAATCAACAACAAAAGAAAAAGGTATGCCATTTGAATATGGCATTTCAATTTTGTGCATTTTCGGAAAGCAAGCTAATAATACTTTACAAAATCTATGAAAAAATAAAAGGTTCAAAATTAATACCATCAAAGATAATACACTCGAGCTTCAAGAGAAAAATGAGGTCTCAAAGTTGATGGGTTTTTCTTCCACAATGCATGGTGGAGGAATTGATCTACATCTAGGATGAGGTCCTTAAGCCCTTCTAGGAAAATGCATTAGGTTTACTAGAGTCTTCCTTATGTCCATAAGAATCTTGCTCAACAAAATCTTAATGTGTAAACAAGAGCACACTATATGAAGGTAATGGTTCTATCTTCCTCGTGAGTTTCCCATATCAATAATCCGATGGGAAATACCTACCATGACACTCAAGTGGTGCAAAATATCTTTCCTTTTGTGCCTAGACTCCTCCCTCACCAACGTAATTTCCTCCTAAATATTCAAGGGCATGTACTCATGCAAGCAATGAGTTGAAGACCTTCCTCCATTCCAGCTTTTCAACCACACAACTCTCCAAAAAGCCCTCCTTCTTTGTGGCAACAAGCTTGCGGGTGCACGATGGTTGTTAGAGGTAGTAAAACGTTGTTAAGGACTGGCTAGAACTGATCTATGAGCCAAAAAAACTTGTGGTGGAAGACATTGACCAAAATATCTTGGAAGGAGGGTTAGATCATTAAATAACTAGGGGAAAATCCTTTTCCTTAAAAAAATTCCAGCAGAGATAGACAGAAATCTAGAGGGGCACAAGACAACTCCATGCGTGACAAACCATGCGGTAATCAAAGGTCATGGTTAACTGAGGAGCATCTGAAGGAGGCAACAAAGGAAAAGAGGGAGGGAAAGTATATTACCAAGACGGAGTAGCATGATGGTGGATTTAGACCATGTGATGGAGCCAAACTCTAAGATATGTTGGATAGCCTATGTCACCCTCGTTAGGAGGTGAGTGATCACTAATATGTTAAGGTGGTGCGGAGGGAAAGTATATTACCAAGACAGAGTAGCATGATGGTGGATTTAGACCACGTGATGGAGCCAAACTTTAAGATATGTTGGAGAGCCTATGTCACCCTCATTATGAGGTGAGTGATCACTAATATGTTAAGGTGGTGTGGAGGGAAAGTATATTACCAAGACGGAGTAGCATGATGGTGGATTTAGACCACGTGATGGAGCCAAACTCTAAGATATGTTGGAGAGCCTATGTTACCCTCGTTAGGAGGTGAGTGATCACTAATATGTTAAGGTGGTGTGGAGTGCGAGGGGGAGAGATGGTTTAGGCTCCCACACTCCCATTATATCAGGCCCCACCCATTACAACTTCAATAATACCCCATGAACACTATTTTTTTTATTTTTTAATTATATATTGATTTTAAATTTTTCTCCTTTCCTAATTATTTATATGTTTTTTTTAATATTATTATTTTTTCATTTATTTTAATATCTTTAATTAATTTATATATAAGTTTAAAATTATAGTAATTTGATATTTATTTATAATTACCGTAATTTTAAATTTATATATACATTTTATTCTTTTATAAATTTAAAGTAAATTCATAATATATATTTTTTTATATTTAAGACTTTCTCTAACATTCACTGTCATAGTATTACTATTATTACTGTTATTTTGTATTGGAATTCTATTCCCTCAAAAGGTCGTGATACAAAAATATGTATTATTGTTTATATTACATCAAGTCACAATCTATCTTAAGAAAAACCAGAAATATTAACTATAGACAAGGGTGCAGATGATTCAAAATGTTAATAACTATAACTATGAAGTTCATGAAAACTAACATAAATTGAACTACAAAAAGTAAAAGGAGAATGTAAGGGGATAGAATTAACATCAAGAGTTAGATGATGTAATAAGGGTTAAATCCTGAGAATTGGTTCCTATTGGTGTTAGAGGTTCTAGACCACATTATATTTTTTCTTTTATGTGAGCAAGATGAGCATCGAAAGTAGCAACATAAGAGCCCTAGGTACATTCAACATTTTGGATTTTATTCAAGGAAGATATTATATCATTGCATTCTTCATGTTTCTCCTTCAAGGCCCTACCCTAGAATGTCTTCATCTTCTAGTAGAGGGTAATGGAGTTCATGTATTGTTTTTTACTTCCCCTAGTATTTGTAGGTTCAAGACTGCAATTGGGTACTTCATCTTCAATTTCTGAGACTAAGTATGCTTGTCAATTAGTAGTGATGAAGGATTCAAGATGAATAATTTCGTCTTCACTTTATGGAGGAGTGAAGGAGTGAAAAATGGTTGCTACCTCTTGAGTTGGGCATTCATATCACAGTTTTGTTAAGAAATCAATGTGCTTGTAGATTAGAGTAAATTTATCTCAACTTGATAATTACTTATGAATGTTTGTTGGCTTATTATTAAATTTATATTTTCTTTAGTAGGAAATTACCAAAAACTATGAAACATGAAGATCATAACATATAAAAAATATAAGAGATTGAGGCTACAAGCTAGGGGGAAATCCTAGAACGGAGAAAACCCAATAAATCCTCTTCTTATAGAATCAAATTAATGTGAGATATAAAATACCAAAAAATATGATCAATATTTCCATAAAACCCAAGTCAACACTCCAAAACCTTCTCCAACCAAGTGAAATTCAATAAAGTCAATTATGGTCAAACTTCGTCAATTTTAGTCAATCCTCTGAAAATTTTGGACCTACATTGATAGTCGAATTTCGTCCCTATGATATATTTGAAAAATCACATAAAAATATTGCACATGTGGATGAATTAGGGAAGAAAAAATAGCTTTCGCAGAAATTCTTCTTCTCGCACATGAATCGATTTGGTTGATTGATGATATAATGGGGTAAAACCTATCTTCCATTTATACATGTCCATGTGGTTGAATAAATACCTCTTTTACGTTGAGTTGTCCAGGAGGGCTGACTTGGTCAGTGGAGGACATTTTAACTCTTTTTTACTAAAGGAGAATATTGTTTCTTTTTCTTGCAAGAAGTCCAAATGGGAATTTGACTCAATTACATTTTTTTGACTCATAATATATTTTTGTTTTGAATCAGTAAACCATATAAGCATTAAGAAAATGCTTTGAATAAAAATAAAAATAATGAATATTATAAATACATTAATAGTACATTTGAGTCACATTATAAAGACCGACAGTAGTTACATTTTCAACAATCCCTCTTAACTAGGGTTGAGGTATTCATAACAACATAACAAGATACTGTCAAATTGAGATTTTCTCCTACGAAGGGATTCATATTGATAAGAATCATCATAATGTCATAACCAACATTGTCAAAGATTTCAAGGCCTTGACTGACAAGCTCTATCCCTCCACGAGATCAGAGAAAAATGTTGGGTGGGATTAATTTCGACACCACCACTGCCTGTTTAAACTCATACCCCATCTAGATGTTGACCAAGTATGTCCATACAATACTATTACTATCTTGGATATAACCCATTCTCAATGAATATTGGTCCTCGAGACTATTCTTATCATGGATCCAAATCCTAAGAGAATATTGGTCCGAGATGCTTATCCAATCCACCATTCTCATTACTAGTGCCTTCACTGGGCTTATGGCTATCAGTCCTAGCCATAGTACATGAAACATGGATAATAGACTGTCCATTCTCAATCCCTCTTAACCGTGGATGATATCCTCACTCCCTTTTAAACGCAGAGGAATAACCACAAGCCTAAAAATTTCTCCAAAGTACTCATCAATATAGCTATTTGTTCTTTTGTGGACTTATTTTGTAGCTTTGTAGTTCCTATCCACACCACATCATAACAAGCTTCATCCTTCCTGATCTTTTGACAATATTAACGTAGCTTCAACAAGTAATTGAGTAGTTCATCAAACATATTATGGAGCCAATCTTCTGAAAAAGCGTTCACATGTTGTTTCTTCATAGTACAATAGAATTCTACTGTTATACTTTTCCAAGAAATTATATCAGCTTTCAATCATTAGTGTTATCTCTATTATTAATAATACCTATCAAACCAATCAATATAGAACCAATTATAGTTCCCTCTTTCTAGCTGAGGTGGGTAAACTTCTTCTTGATCAATATTGAATCCAAATATCTTCCAAAAAGGAAAAAAATATTATCTCATGATTTCTTTTTTCCCTTTTTTCCTCTATAGTGTACACATATCTACTATATGTCCTTCCTAGAAGCCATATCATATCCCAGACATTATAGATGCCATTCCTTATTATCATAGTTTATCAAAAAAATAGATGTTACTCCAAACTTCAAATTGTAATATCCTTCAAGTCAACTTCTACTTCTAACTCCATCTAAAGTCAACATTAATTCCCTCTCATTACCTAACTTCACATTCTTCAAGAAATCATTTTGAATAATGATCAATGGTAGTGTCAACAAAATATCTTCGAGTGATGTGTTTTGTTGCTAGATAAGTGATAATCATGTATCAGGATCTTCAATGCTTTGACTTTCTTTCCAATAATATGACCATATTGTGCCTTTGTTACTAACCTCTTTGCCCAAGGATATTTTTGCATCACGTACTTCCTTCAACTCTTTGAATATGATATCCATGTATAATGATAAGATTCCTACATACATGCTTCCATGTTGCTACTATATTTTTCTTCAATGCATATTGATAGGTTTCTAGCTCTTCTTATAGAACAAACTTCTACTATGATTCTTTGATTTTTCTATTCTCGTAGTATCATTGGATTAACATTTGAAACCAAATATCATGCTATAAATACTTATATAATGTCGCATAATGACCTGTTTTCCTTTCTTGTAGTCCTTGCTTGTTAAATGACTACTTCTAAATGTTCATGATGAAATTGACTACTTTAGAGACTATAGAGTACTTGTGACTATTGAATGATGTGTAAACTACTTTTCATGACCCAAATTTTTCTATTTTGTATAGTTGGATGATGTGTTGACTACTTTCAAATGCTTTGTCAATATATGCAACTTGAGTGTCCCTTCTGCGACTTCATGTAGTCTCTATTTCTTCCAAAGCTATATATTTTTTCAAAATTTAATTTTCATGAGGCTATAATTTACAAATCCCAATACTATTCTTCATAAATGTAACCACAACTGCTACTATATCTATCATATCCTAATAAAAGCGAAAAAAAAATAGCTTGCAAATGTGGTAATAGTCAAATCCTTCAATAATAGAGTTCTTTGTTGTCTTCAATTTTTGGTTTCTTTTCATCTTCTTCATCTTTTGCAATGTGAGATTCACTTATTTCTTTACTTTCATTATTATTCTTGTTTTTATGATCTTTTGGACAATCTCTTTTATAATTTCCAAATTCATTGCAACCAAAGCATTGCACTTTAGACATAGTTCAGTTTCCATGTGGCTAATAGTTGTTGTTGTTATTGTATCCTTGATGAGGTTCAAATATTCCAAATATTACAAACATCTTCCTTGATTTAACATCTAAATTTTGAACATTCTCATTATAGGGTTCAATTTCATCCTAGTCTTTTAATATTGCTTCTTGTAAAACATAATGTGCCCAAAATTCTTCAAATATAGTAGTTTCATTTCTACCATAAATTCTACTCACAAAACCTCTCCAATCCCTTGATTTGATCCTTTAACTTTTATACTTTCATAAGGTATGAGGCCACATATTAATTTTTTGATATCCTTGTTCTATAAAGTTGATTCCTTAGTGAAATTTTCTGACTGGTAGTATTAACAGAAGATAATTTGATCCTTTTATCATATAATTCTTCTGATGTGGATAGATTTGATATAAAGGTGATATCGTGATATTTGATAGAATCAAAGAAGATCCTTTGATCCCTAACTTATTATTTACTGTATTTTTCCACTTCTGAAGTCTTGCCTTTGTCTAGTTCTAGAACTTTGCCTAGATTGTGATCCATGACTTCATTTTCTATGAGAACCAAATCAATTATCTTCTTCAAAGATTTGAAGTTAGAGGTTCTGTAAAAAAATTTCCCTCCTTACAAAAGTATGCCATTTGATTGGAAGGTTGAGACATGGAGTATAGTAAGGTACTTACTATTCAACGGAGAGATTGTTGTTATAAGAGTGCTCTAACAATGTTAATGATGCTTCCAATAAGCTTTAAATATGTTCTTAAGTGATGGCTTCTATAAAGATGTCTTCAAGCTACAATTATGACTGCTTGAATGCTTAATGACAAATGAGCAAGATATTGTCAATATTTTCCAATATTATTCAATGATAACTTCAAGAAAGAGAGAGAGAGATGATAATCATTGTATATTCTTCTTTTCTCCTTCAAGTATACTTGTTGCAAAGGATGACCTCCAATGTAGCTGATGTAAGTTTGTTTTAAGAGTGTGATTATTCCTTCTAGAAATATCTTCAAATATGCCAATAAATCTGATCTTCAAGTTGCTCTTCCTTCACCTTAGCTTTGATACCATGTTGAGAAATGAATATTCCTGTAGATTAGTCTATATTTTTCTTGTCTTGATAACTACGTGTGAATGTCTATTGGATTGTTATTAAATTTGTATTCTCTTCATCAAGAAATTATCAGAAAGTATAAAAAGTAAAGATCACAAGAGACAAAGAAATTAAGAGATTTAGGATCCATGGTAGGGAAAAAATGTACAAGGTGGAAAGCCCAAGAAATCATCTTGCTATAGAATTAAATGAAAGTGAGATGTCCAAGACCCAAAAACTAAGACTGAGATTTCCACAAGGCCCAAGTCAACCCTCCTTCAAAACCTTCTCCAACTAAATCAAAATAAAAAATGTCAACGCTAGTCAAAATTATGTGATTTTGGTCAAATTTATAAACATTTTAGACTTAGAATGGTAGATGAATTTATACTATTTCATAGATATAAAAAATTGCAGGAAAAAATCACACATGTGGATGGATTACAAAATACAATAAAACTTTTTCTCTCCATTGACTTTTCTTTTTTTCTCTCCCCTATGAATTTTGTTGAAATTCTTCTTCTTCTTACAGAGAAATCAATGTGATTGATTAATGATGGAATGAGGTCAAACTATCTTGTATTTATACATGTACAGGAGATCAAATAACTACTTCTTTCATGATTGCTTGTCGAGAAGGGCAGATTGTTCTCTTGAGAACATTTTTACTCATTTTGACTTAAGAAAAATATTTTTTCTTTTTCTCACAAGAATTCCAAATGGGGCTTTGACTTAATTACATTCCTTTGACTTATAATAAATTTTTCTTTTGACTGAATAAATCCTATAAGCATGAAGAACATTCTTTGAATAGAAATAAAAATAATAATAATGAATATAATAAATGAATATGATAAATGCATTAATAGTACATTCAGCCACATTATGAAGACATGCACTAGTTTCATTTTCAACAGGTTGTTGTTGAGTACCTTTTCCATTAGACCCCCAACAATAGTGCATCCTTTTCCACTGTATGCTTCATCGAGTTTCCACGGGACATGAAAAAATTATAACTCAATACCCCTAGAGGCTAGAGGGATTGTAAAATATAAAACCCAATATAAGTATAACCTAGGGAGAAATGAATTTTTGGGGAGTTTTGTCATAGCTTGTAATGAAATGTGATGAGTGAGGGGAGGAAAATTATAGTTGTTTGGTAGATTCAGAAAACCACCGAGAGAAACAAGGACCAAAATCAATTATCATCATGACTGTGCTGTGAGAACTACATACCAACAACCACCAAATGAAAGTTAAACTAGTAAATAAGTTGTCAAGGAAGAAGGAACTTAGCATAGTAAGAGTTACTTAATGTTGGTATGCCCACTCGGCATTAACCTACATTGCCATGAGAGCGAGTTTATGGGTGACACCTCCCACTCCTCCAATGGTTGTCACCTAGTTTTCATCAGCGTCCTAGTTAGTGTTACCACCATGAAACTATTTTACCTCCCCTTGTTGTGACTAAATATCTAATGCATGAGTTAGAGAATGAAATACCTAGAAGCTAAGGCTCCACAAATTTTCGTGCATGTGAAGCCATTGCTCTCGATGTAAGTTGGGCTTCACACCATAGTACAAACCCATAGTTTGGAAAACAACCACGAATATTTGCAATTGGATATGAGCCCCACACCTTCTATTGCACAAATTAATTTTCCCACCTGTGGTGCAGAATTGACATAGACATAGTAGAAAAACCTGATAGCATGGTCTCTCATCCCAAAGCACTCAGACGAAAAGTAGTATTTTGTGAGATTCAAATATGTTAATAGTTGTTTGCATGTGTGAATGCATGTGGTGGGTTAGTTACGCCACCCCCAACCTAAATGCTATGGGAGGCAACAGTCATGGTCGGATCACCCACTCGTCCATTGTCTAGAACACCAACACCCTTAGTTGGGGGTACAATATTACTACTATTATTATTTATAAAATTATGGATTGATTTTTAATTAAAAATATATATGTATTTTTTATGTCAATGTTTTTCATTTATATGGTAGGTTGGGATTCAATACCATTGTATTAGGATATGAGCATATCGATAGATCATAAGAGTGAAACATTGAAAAATTATTTTTATCTTGATATAACACGTAACCAAAACTACATAGTTAGGGACATGCCAACATCACACATATGACAGATTATGGTTGTAAGATAGAGTTCAGGTGGTATACTAAGTTAACAAGCTGAGTTGGCTACCAACCCTAGGCTATGAGAAAATTAGAGTGTCATTTTTATAGGAAACTCCCAATATTTTGATACCCGAGTATGCTATATCAACATATCAAAGACTTGTGCTAAGTGATTTTGGGTATATATGTGATATTTCCATATTAGTAGATTTGTGTTGATTGCAAGGATTACTAATATATTAATATTGACATATCATCATATCAGTGCATTGGAATAGGGGCATATAAGCATATCCGACCATGGGAGGTTGGGGAGGTAACAACGCTTAAAAATATCTGATATAGTGAGAGCCTATATGATAGTTGGGTTGTGGACATGGAGTAGGCATGGTGCAACATGGCTTAGGTATTCCATACGTCATTCTTGGAGGATCATATAGATTGATAGGATGTCTGAGAGAGACGTAAAGATTTTAAAAAATATAACTTTGAGCTCAAAACCTAGAATTAAATGAAATTCATATCATTGGAAATATTTCAATGAATAGATAATGATGCCATTATAGGAATTGTGATTTATAATGATAGAATATGGACGGATCTTGAATACCCACCTAAAGAACGAGCCTTAAGAATATGCCTAGTTATAACACATATCATTAATCAAGGTAAGGGGTTGGGGATGTTCAATAATCTAGAGGATCACCTACTAGAGAAGAATGAGTTGAGATTATAATCCATTTATTACCCTATATGTTACACCATTACTTCAATATTTTATAACATCCCTTAGTGGAGGATCAATAATAACGTACAGTTACAACAACATGTTAAACAATCATGGGGTAGGTGATTAATTTCACCTTAATGCCACCCTAACTTCAAAAGAATAGAAATTGTAAGGTAGATACTCTACATATATCTTGGAGCCTATGATGATACCTCATTCAATGCTACCAATAGAAAGGGAATTACCATCCGTAGGGATGTCCATTAAATAAAACGTAGGTCAATTGTATACGGTTGTGAATAGCTACACATGGCTATGTTTTATATTCAATTTAATACATATTTAGTTATATACATATGCAATGACGATTAGGAAAACCTCAACGATGAGAAAATAAAAAGGTATTTAGAACCATAACCTTAGGTTCCTAAAGGTGTGTTAACCTTTGTTAGAACCAAGCAAACATTCGACCCACTCAGAGGTTCACTACCTAGAAGCTATAATTTAAATGATTATTTGAATGTATTAATGGTATAGAAACAAAATAAACTAATGGTTAAAAGCTAATTAACATTGTATCATTATACAAAAATGGATGATTACATGGCTATGGTCTAGAATTGTCTACCATCATTGTTATCAATGATAGCTATTAGAAAAAAATACTAAGTTAGTGTAGGTGGTTTGATGAGGTTAGATGAGTGAGCATTATACTAAGTAATTAGATATTTTAGCCTATGCTCATTTAGATAATAATATTAAGTAGCTCAACTATAAAAACTAAACTAATAGTAAATTCTTATAGATATGAAAACAATTATTTCATAATACATATCATACTTTATACTGTCAAGATTAAAAATTAATAAAAATCAACAAAATTATAAGGTTATTTTAAACTATAATTAGTATTAACTATTAAAATTAATACTTAAATATACAAAATATAATTAATATAATACATGTTTATATTAATTTTTTTATAATTAATCAATTTAAAAAAAAACATAAAAACATAATTATATGTAAATAAATCACATCCATTAATATAGGACTATTACTCACAAATATTTTAAATACAAACTAAATCTTTACAATCCATATAAATAATTATTATTACCTGACTGCGTACTATAGTTATGGTTTCTATAATTCGCATTATTCAAATTATAATTCATTCGCACTATTCGAATTAAAATTCATATATTGAAAACATAGACATCTACACAAAGAAATACGCCCTTTCACGAGCACCACAAACACCCCATAAATAAAGTTTTGAATTTATGTTATTGCGTATGCATACAACAATGTCTTCCACTTGGTTTACAAACTATTTCATAATATGTAAA
>Ga0115848_101189_pt1 | contig 10825 bp, 5 predicted proteins | sample InSIn3gowninarea_FD_83862 | JGI IMG/M metagenome (GOLD analysis project Ga0115848, IMG submission 83862)
TTTCTCAACAATAATTCACTACTAACATCTTGACTTCTCCCATGTCCTCAAGAACTAAACGAACTACTCACAAGACATCATATGGATCATGATCAGAGGTGAAATAATGGTAAATAACAATCTGGACATAAACCTTAATTCAACGGTTCCACTCAATAGCATCAACTACAAGAGTAATCAACACCGGGAAAGTTTCCCCTATGAATATAACAAGATCCAACTCAAGATGTTACAGCGGGATGGCGAGGTGATGATGGAGATGAGGGTGCTGGTGATGGAGATGATGATGATGATGATCCCGATGAAGTCCGGTACGATGATGATGATGATGGCGACGATCTCCCCTCTCCGGGAAGGAATTTCCCCGGCAGATTTCTCTCTGCCGGAGAGCTTTTTCTCTCTGGTGTTCTCCGCCCCGCAGAGGCGGCTGTGTCTAACTCTGAGCCCCCCCCCCCCTTGACTTAGGTTTTCGGGGACGATGATGTACGCGAAGGGAGGAGACCAGAGGTGGGCCAGGGACCCCTCACACAGGGCTGGCGCGGCCAGGGGGCTGGCCGCGCCGCCCTCGTGTGTGGGCCAGCCCTGGCCCCTCTCGACTCCTCCTTCTGGCTCCGTGTGTCTTCTGGGAAATTATAATTTCTGGGTATTTTTCTAGAATTTTCCTGATCTTCAAAATATGGTCTCCTGATGGTCCTTTTTCCAGCAGATTCCTGACTCCGGCAGCAACTCCTCCGATGATCATCAAACATGTGAAAACAAAGGGAATAACATAAGTATCATGTCTAAATATGAAATATATCAATGAATAACAGTAAATTATGATATAAAATAGTGATGCAAATTGGACGTATCAACCCCCCCAAGCTTAGACCTCGCTTGTCCCCAAGCGAAGACCAAACTCGGTAAACATGACTACAGGTTTATGAAGTGAAGTGTCGATAATCAAAATACGGACAAGAAGCATCACATTCACTAAGGCACAAATTATAATAGACAGCCACTTCCCTTTATAAGATGTAAACTTGCAATAAGTAAAAGGGAATCACATGTAAGGATGCACAAGATAAATTATAATTGGCAATGGCAAACCTTAGTCTTGGTCAAAGAATGAAGAACAAAAAGTTCTTTCTTTTTAAACGGAGTCTTTTAAAACAGAGCTAATATAGCAAAGGCTATATGCTCAACAAGGTACACTTTTACATTCAAAGAAAGCTTTCAAAGATGTATTCCTTCAGACAAAAGCATTATACAAAGACAAGGAAGATAATAAACATGATTAAACGGATCAACATATGGATGAGTGAAACATAACAACTCAAATGCTTGCTTGAGATAGAGGGAAATAGGTTGACTCAACATAAAAGTAAAAGATAGGCCCTTCGCAGAGGGAAGCAGGGATTAAACATGTGCTAGAGCTTTTCATTTGCAAAAGAGAGGTAAAAATTGTTTTGAGAGGTGGTTGCTTTTGTCAACGACTAGCAACGGAGTTCTTGATATCTTCCATACTAAACAAGTGAGAGCGGTTCCGAGATGTTTGATTAATTGGCACTTTAGTGCTCTTTTATAGCTTGGCACTCCTCCCCACCTTTTTTCCTTTCTCAAACCATGGCTAACCGATTCCATCGGGTGCCGACCAACTTTCACATACCATTGGAGGAGTGCCTTTTCTTTTTGAGATTATAATGGTCTAACCAGATCCCTTGCAAAATTAATGACGAGCAGATGAGGCTGCCTAGTCGAAGGGTACTTAATTTAGTATGGAAGATAACAAACCCATCCACTACGTCCTCATGAGCTAAAAACAGTGGCACAAAATAAGAAGTGTTTGAAAGTTTTTGAAAGGTAGCACATGAAAATTTACTTGGAATGGCTTAAAATACCATGCATAGGAATTTATAGTGGACTCTTTGGAAGTGACTTGGCTTTTGGGAATTGGATGCACGAGTAGAGCTCATACTCAGTACAGGTTTTTGGCTAGCAAGGCTGGGTAGCAAGCATAAGAGTTGCATGAAACAAACAAACATACATATAATGAGAACAATCATGCAAACTCCCCTGAAAGTACAATGATTTTAACTTTAAGAATAACAATGCTTAAAAGCCAAACATAAGGGAAAACTGAAGTGATGTAACTAAAAGCACTTCTTTATTCTTTTCTACTCAAACTTCAAGGTAAAGTTGCTACTGACCAAGCTAGGTTTGCCAAAACCAACTGAATCTACTCATGCTCCCAATGTAATACCAATACCAATCAACAAGACTAGTCTCACAAGAGAGATTGCAGACTAACATAAAGTGTGCGAAAAGTAAACGATAAAACTTCTCATTAATATTTCATTACCGCAACTCACACCAAGGGATACAAAGATAACTAACTAAGGAGGATACTTCCAACTGCAAACTATTCTATATGATAACTTCTCTATTCATGATAAGACTCTACTTGAAAAGTAAATGAACAGAAGGTAATGATGTGATACCGCGGCACTCCCCCAAGCTTGGAACAAGCCAAGGGGATGCCTATACCGATGACGAATTACTCCTTTGGCGGCGGCGATGGATCTTCATCGATGTCGTACTTCCAAGGCAGAGGTCCCCCATCAAAGAAGGATGTCTTGGTCTCCAAAATCCTGAAACTTGCAGCAGCACTCATTTGATAAAATCTAGCTTCATACTCACAATTTTGGTTATGCAAGTCGTAGAGTTGTGCTTGTAATTGGCTAGTCGTCTCCTGGAGTGAGAGGACATCCTTCCAAAGCTCTGTAGTCTCCTTCTTGTACTTAGCAACAAGCTCTTGATTAATCCTATAGATGATTTCCACCTCGCGTTCTGCCATCTTCTTGTATTTGAAAACTTCTTGTTCCAGTGCTTCCATCCTTGCTTCGAGACTCCCTTCTCCCTTGGGTCCTTGAACATCTTTAATCTGTAACTCCCCATCCTTGAGTGACAACTCCTTCAGATGCATCTTTAGCTCCCTCATATACGGATTGATGGAATCCGCAGGAGGGTTCTCTTTGGATGAACCAGACGAAGACATTATAACTCCAAAGCCGAGGACAATCCCTGACAGAAACAGCTCGAAACAAAACACGACGAGAAAACGATATACAGACCTCGGGGACTCCGGGGGGTTAAATAGGCGAAAATTATACATCGAAACGAAGTCACAGGAGGAAACCGGGACGGAAAAGAGTTCCGAGGCGTTCTCACACGGTGGTGGCGCAGCCAGGGGTGGGCCCGCGCCACCCCTGTGTGAGATGCACACGGACTTCTTTTTCTCCCCGTTTTCGTCTCGTGATTTTTCATATTTATTAAAAACAGCAAAAATATTAAAAGAAGAACTTTTCGCGAAACTTTTCTGTCTAGAACTGTTACCTATTCGAAAGCGAATTCTGCAGGTTCCTGCAGTTTGTCTTGGATGTAATCTTCCGGAGAAATTGTTTCAATAACATCAACATCTTCATTATAAGAATCTCCATAAATATAGTGTTTGAGTCTTTGCCCATTCACCACTTGTGTAGAATCATCTTTCAATGAGGCAATCTTAATAGCACCTGAGCGGTACACTTCCACGATAACAAATGGTCCTTCCCATTTAGAAAGTAATTTACCTGCAAAAAATCTGAGACGAGACCTATACAATAGAACTTTCTCACCAACATGAAACTCTCTCTTAAGAATTCTCTTATCATGCCATTGCTTGACTTTCTCTTTGAAAAGTCTGGCATTCTCATACGCTTCGTTTCTCCACTCATCTAGAGAACTCAAATCTAACAACCTCTTCTCACCGGCTAGTTTAAAATCTCTATTAAGCTCTCTCACTGCCCAAAAAGCTTTGTGTTCTAATTCTAAAGGCAAGTGACACGCTTTTCCGTAAACCATCTTATAAGGAGACATACCCATGGGATTCTTATAAGCTGTTCTATAAGCCCATAAAGCGTCATTTAACTTACTAGCCCAGTTTTTCCTAGATCTACTAACAGTCTTCTGCAAGATAGACTTAATCTCTCTATTTGAAAGCTCTACCTGCCCACTAGTTTGGGGATGATAAGCAGAAGCAATTCTATGATTGACATCATACTTAGCAAGAGTCTTTCTAAAACTACCGTGAATAAAATGAGAACCCCCGTCAGTCATAAGGTATCTAGGCACTCCGAAACTAGGAAAAATAACATCCTTAAGCATCTTTAACGAAGTCTCACCATCGGCACTCTTTGTAGGTATGGCTTCTACCCATTTAGTAACATAATCTACAACAACAAGTATATGAGTATAGCCTCTTGAAGGAGGAAAAGGACCCATAAAGTCAAATCCCCAACAATCAAACGGTTCAATAACTAAAGTGTAATTCATAGGCATTTCATTGCGTCTAGAAATATTACCAACTCTTTGACATTCATCACAAGATAAAACGTACCTTCTGGCATCCTTAAAGAGGGTTGGCCAATAAAAACCTGATTGTAGAACCTTCTGTGCGGTTCTATCTCCAGCATGATGCCCTCCATAAGCACTGCTATGACATTTCCTTAATATCTCTTGTTGCTCATATTCTGGTACGCATCTTCTCATGATACCATCAACTCCTTCTTTATATAAGTGTGGGTCATCCCAAAAATAATGCCTCAAATCATAGAAGAATTTTCTTCTTTGCTGAGCTGTAAAGGTCGGAGGCAAGTACTTGGAAACAATAAAGTTAGCATAATCAGCATACCAAGGAAGGTCCCGTGAAGTTGTATTAATTGCAGCCAACTGTTCATTTGGAAAACTATCATTAACAGGAATAGGATCAAAAGAAATATTTTCCAATCTAGACAAGTTGTCAGCCACAGGATTTTCAGCACCTTTCCTATCTACAATATGCAAATCAAACTCTTGTAAAAGCAGCACCCATCTAATAAGCCTAGGCTTAGCATCCTTCTTAGTCATAAGATATCTAATAGCAGCGTGATCAGTATGAATAGTAACTTTAGAATCAACAATGTAAGATCTAAACTTGTCACAAGCAAAAACAACAGCAAGAAACTCTTTCTCAGTAGTAGCATAATTCTTCTGAGCAGCATCAAGAGTCTTACTAGCATAATGAATAACATTCAACTTATTATCTACACGCTGTCCAAGAACAGCACCAACAGCAAAATCACTAGCATCACACATAATTTCAAAAGGTAAATTCCAATCAGGTGGTTGAACGATAGGAGCAGTGGTTAAAGCCTTCTTAAGAGTTTCAAAGGCTTCCTTACAATCATCATCAAAGACGAATGGTACATCCTTTTGAAGAAGATTGGTAAGAGGCTTTGAAATCTTAGAGAAATCTTTAATAAACCTCCTATAGAAACCAGCATGACCAAGAACACTACGAATACCTTTAACATCTCTTGGACATGGCATTTTCTCAATTGCCTCCACTTTTGCTCTGTCAACTTCAATACCTCTTTCAGAGATTTTATGTCCAAGGACAATTCCTTCATTCACCATAAAGTGGCATTTCTCCCAATTAAGAACAAGGTTAGTTTCTTCGCATCTCTGCAAAACTTTATCAAGGTTGTGCAAACAATTATCAAAAGAAGTTCCATAGACGGAGAAATCGTCCATGAAGACCTCCACAATTTCTTCACAAAAACCATGAAAAATAGCAGACATACATCTTTGAAAAGTAGCAGGAGCATTGCATAAACCAAAAGGCATACGTCTATAAGCATAAGTTCCATAAGGACAAGTAAAAGTGGTTTTCTCTTGATCATCCTTCTTAACAGCAATTTGAGAAAAACCAGAATAACCATCAAGGAAACAAAAATGAGTCTTCTTAGACAACCTTTCTAGCATTTGATCTATAAACGGTAAAGGGTAATGATCTTTCTTAGTAACTTTGTTTACCTTCCTATAATCAATGCACATTCTATAACCAACAACTACCCTTTGAGGAATAAGTTCGTTATTCTCATTAGGTACAACAGTCATACCTCCTTTCTTAGGAACACAATGAACAGGACTAACCCATCTACTATCAGCAATAGGATAAATAATACCAGCATCAAGGAGTTTTAATACCTCGTTTCTTACCACATCCTTCATTTTGGGAATTAAGCGGCGTTGATGCTCAACAACTGGCTTCGCGTCTTTCTCCATATTAATGGCATGCTAACATAAAGCAGGAGAAATCCCTTTTAAATCATCAAGAGTATATCCCATAGCTCCTCGGTGTTTCCTCAATATCTCCAATAATCTTTCTTCTTCCTTTCCTGAAAGTTTAGAACTAATAATAACAGGATATATTTTCTTATCATCAATATAAGCATATTTGAGGTCATCAGGCAAAGGTTTTAATTCGAACACAGGATCTTCTCTAGGCGGCAAAGTGGTACCAAGATCCTCCACAGGTAAATTATGCTTGAGTAATGGTGGTTGACGAAGAAGAATATCGTCAATCTCTTCTCTTTCCTTGCTAAAAACATCACTTTCGTGATCTTCCATGAATTGCTGCAAGGCATTATTAGGGGCAAGAGCAATAGAAGCAAGCTGCTCAACTCGAAAATTTTCATTAGGCGTGTCATTTTCATAAGAAGTCTTAGCAAACTTGGAAAAATTAAACTCATAAGACTCTCCATTAAACTTAGTAAAAATTTTCTCTTTCTTACAATCTATTACGGTGCCACAAGTATTCAAAAACGGTCTACCAAAAATAATAGGACAAGTTTCACTAGCCTCCTTACCAAGTACTAGAAAATCAGTAGGGTACTTAGTCTTACCGCATAGAACTTCCACATCTCGAACAATACCAAGAGGCCAAACGGTCTCTCTGTTAGCAAGCTGAACAACCACATCAATATCTTCAAGTTCACAAGCGCCAATCTCGTGCATAATTTCTTTATAAAGCTCTAAGGGAATAGCACTTGCACTAGCACCAATATCACATAAACCATAATAGCAATGATCTCCAATCCTGACAGAAATAACAGGAACACTTGCTTTCCTATGCTTTTTAGGATGCGAGAGAATGTTAGAAGCATCTTCACAAAAAAGAATATATTCATCTCCTACATCTTTAGTAACAAGATCTTTCAATATAGCAACAGGAGATTTAATAGTAATTTGCTCATCAGGCTCTGCAGCTTTCTTAGTACTTTTATTAGACACACTTACCAAAGTAGAGTACTTCTTTACCTTAGCAGGGAAAGGTGTCTTCTCAATATAAGGTTCAGGAATGATGCTATCAACCGTACAAACTTCTGTAGCTGCAGCAGGTATATGACTAATAGAATCTTTGTAAGGTGCATGATATTTGTTCCAATCTTTCTTTGGAACATCAATATAAGAAGCAAAAGCCTTAAGACAATTAGCAAGTATTTGGGAATCAAGACCATAAGCAGCGCTAACACTATGAAAGTCATCGGTTCCCATAAAAGATTTAATGCATTCATAATCATAGTTTATACCTGACTTCCTACCTTTGTCGTTTTCCCAACCTTCAGCATTCTCTTTTATACGGTCAAGAAGTTTCCACTTGGCATCTTCTTTCATATGAGTGAATGATCCAAAACAAGAAGCATCCAAATAATCCTTATCAGGAAGAGTAAGCCGCGCATAAAAATTATCAATAACAATATTATTGGGGAGCTCATGAATGGGACATTTGAGCATCAGTAACTTTAATCTCCCCCACGCTTGGGCAATACTCTCTCCATCATGAGGCCAAAAATTATATATCTTGTTACGGTCTTTATGAATTTCACTTGGAGGATAAAACTTGGAATAAAAGAGAGGCACAATATCCTCCCATGCCATAGATGGACCATCTTGGAGTAGTCGATACCACTCTTCAGCTCTGCCTTTCAATGATATAGAGAATAATTTCTTCTTGACCTGGCTTGGTGTAATACCTGCACATCTGAACAACTCGCATAATTCATGTATAAATAATAAGTGATCACCCGGATGGACAGTCCCATCTCCTGAATAGCAGTTATCCATAATACGCCCAACAATTTTCATAGGTATTTTAAAAGGATCAATTTCAGCAGGCGGTGGCGGTGGTGGTTCCTCCGCATGTGCAGCAGCAGTAGTAGATGTGTTTCCAAAAAGGAAACCAAATGGAGAGTTCTCCATAGCAGAATAGAAATAAAAGACAAAATAAAACAATACTCACAGTGACGGTTACCTTTACTAATTCCACTCTTCAATAGCGCTACACTCCCCGGCAACGGCGCCAGAAAATAGTCTTGATGACCCACAAGTATAGGGGGTGTATCGTAGTACTTTCGATAAATAAGAGTGTCGAACCCAACGAGGAGCAGAAGGTGTTGATGAGCGGTTTTGATCAAGGAATCACTGTAAATACTAGCAAACAGGTTTTCAGGGGTATTTGGTATACGAGTAAATAAAGTAAGAGTAAATAAAAGACAGTAGTAACAATTGCAGCAAGTGGCCCAATCCTTTATTCAGCAAAGGACAAGCCGGTTGTGTTCTTATAATAACCAAACGTTCTCGAGGACACACGGGAGATTTCTGTCAAGAGCTTTCGCTTCATAGAGCCGATAGTATTTATTGGTTTGGTAAATGTTATGGGGGTGAACCTGTGCTAGCGCACTACCCTTACTAGGATAAATACACACTTGTGATTATACCCCTTGCAAGCATCCGCAAATACAAGAAAGTAATTAAGATAAATCTAACCACAGCCTTAAACTCTATGATCCTATGCTCCCTGGTGCAATGGTTTCCCAACGGAGGTTTAGGTTTCTGTCACTCCAGCAACCCCACAGTCGGTGACCAAATACACAATGCATCTCACTAGGCCCATAAATGGTGAAGTATCATGTAGTCGACGTTCACATGACACCACTAGTGAAATAGCACCACAACAATATCAAACCATTAAATATTTCTCAACAATAATTCACTACTAACATCTTGACTTCTCCCATGTCCTCAAGAACTAAACGAACTACTCACAAGACATCATATGGATCATGATCAGAGGTGAAATAATGGTAAATAACAATCTGAACATAAACCTTAACTCAACGGTTCCACTCAATAGCATCAACTACAAGAGTAATTAACACCGGGAAAGTTTCCCCTATGAATATAACAAGATCCAACTCAAGATGTTACAGTGGGATGGCGTGGTGATGGTGGAGATGAAGGTGCTGGTGATGGAGATGATGATGATGATGATCCCGATGAAGTCCGGTGCGATGGTGATGACGATGGCGACGATCTCCCCTCTCTGGGAAGGAATTTCCCCGGCAGATTTCTCCCTGCCGGAGAGCTTTCTCTCTCTAGTGTTATCCGCCCCGCAGAGGCGGCTGTGTCTAACTCTGAGCCCCCCTGACTTAGGTTTTCGAGGACAATGATGTACGCGAAGAAGAGAGACCAGAGGTGGGCCAGGGTGGCCTCACGTGGGGCCCGCGCGGCCAGGGGGCTGGCCGCGCCACCCTGGCGTGTGGGGCCCCCCTGGCTCCTCTCAGCTCCTCCTTCTGGCTTCGTGAGTCTTCTGGGAAAATATAATTTCTGGGTATTTTTCTGGAATTTTCCAGATCTTCAAAATATGGTCTCCTGATGGTCCTTTTTCCAGCAGAATCCTGACTCCGGCAGCAGCTCCTCCGATGATCATCAAACATGTGAAAGCAAAGGAAATAACATAAGTATCATGTCTAAATATGAAATATATCAATGAATAACAGTAAATTATGATACAAAATAGTGATGCAAATTGGACGTATCAACCCCCCAAGCTTAGACCTCGCTTGTCCCCAAGCGAAAACTAAACTCGGTAAACATGACCACAGGTTTATGGAGTGAAGTGTCGATAATCAAAATACGGACAAGAAGCATCACATTCACTAAGGCACAAATTATAATAGACAACAACTTCCCTTTATAAGATATAGACTTGCAATAGGTAAAAGGGAATCACATGTAAAGATGCACAAAGTAAATTATAATTAGCAATGGCAAACCTTAGTTCTTGGTCAAAGAACGATGAACAAGCTATTCTTTCTTTTAAACGGAGCCTTTTGAAACAGAGCTAATATAGAAAAAGACTATATGCTCAACAAAGTAAACTTTTGCATTCATAGAAAGCTTTCAAAGATATATTCCTTCAGACAAAAGCATTATACAAAACAAGGAAGATAATAAACATGATTAAACGGATCAACATATGGATGAGTGAAACATAACAACTCAAATGCTTGCTTGAGACAGAGGGAAGTAGGTTGACTTAACATAAAAGTACAAGATAGGCCCTTCGCAGAGGGAAGCAGGGATTAAACATGTGCTAGAGCTTTTCATTTGTAAAACAGAGGTAAAAATTGCTTTGAGAGGTGGTTGCTTTTGTCAACGACTAGCAACGGAGTTCTTGATATCTTCCATACTAAACAAGTGAGAGTGATTCCGAGATGTTTGATTAATTGGCACTTTGGTGCTCTTTTATAGTTTTGCACTCCTCCCCACCTTTTTCCTTTCTCAAACCATGGCTAACCGATTCCATCGGGTGCCGACCAACTTTCACATTCCATTGGAGGAGTGCCCTTTTTCTTTCTTTTTCTTTTTGAGATTATAATGGTCTGACTAGCTCTCTTGCAAAATTAATGACGAGCAGATGAAGCTGCCTAGTCGAGGGGTACTTAATTTAGTATGGAAGATAACAAACCTATCCACTACGTCCTCATGAGCTAAAAACAGTGGCACAAAATGAGAAGTGTTTGAAAGTTTTTGAAAGGTAGCACATGAAAATTTACTTGGAATGGCTTAAAATACCATGCATAGGAATTTATAGTGGACTCTTTGGAAGTGACTTGGCTTTTGGGAATTGGATGCACGA
>Ga0115848_101193_pt1 | contig 10814 bp, 8 predicted proteins | sample InSIn3gowninarea_FD_83862 | JGI IMG/M metagenome (GOLD analysis project Ga0115848, IMG submission 83862)
TCTTGTGTTTCGCGTTCACGTCGTGGAACGAATGCGCAAGAAACCTGAGTTCGTCAGTCTCATACAGTCCGTGATGATGAGGTATGCATACTGTTCGTAAGGCGTGTATTTTCCGTGTCGGTGAATGCATCTTGTCAACTCAGAAAGAGCGTGCACGAAGTCTGCGACCGAGGAATTGTTTCTGGCCATATGTCGTGTTTTGCCAAGCAGATTGACACATTGGTCCGTCAGGCGTCGCTCATCGACGCGCCTTCCCTCAACAGCTTGTTACCAGTCCTCCTTCGTTCCTAGCTTCTCATTCATGTCATGGTGCAAACACAATCTAGCCGGCGCAGCGACACTACTCAGCCGTGGTCATCTCATGTGATCAGAACTCCATTGATAGTGAGATATGTAGCTATTGAATGCGGCTTTGCAACCTTGAAGGACCAGGACATCCAGTCTGAACGACCACAATCTTTCATACTTTGATCGACGAGACACTCTCCCAGCATCCGATGGAGAATTGAGATTCGCACTGGCTTCGCTGTTCATCGTTAAAAGACTGATTGATGTGGACGCCCATGTAGAAAAGACTCACCAATTCCCAAACTTCTGCACCTAGCACACCTTTGGCACCTCTATCCTCTAGCTCCCCAATGGCGCCAGCCACGAAGCATGCAGAGACATAATGTTCGTCCGTTCCGTGAGCGTCACGGAAATATGGGTGCTTCATGAGCCTGCACAGACCTCGCTTCAGTTCCGGGCCTCCTCCAGTTTTGCAGATGACATCTTGCAGCGCTTGTCGAAACTCAAGATTGGTCGGATCTGGAGGGCTCTCCATGGCAAACACGTCCCTGTACTTGAGGGCATAATGCCATTCGGTGCGATACAGATTGTGAGTCCCGCCTCCGGAACCGATTATGAGATAGCCCTCCTCTCGGAGCGATCGGATTGCTGTGCCAATACGAGCGTGGAACCAAGGATCCCAGTATGCGTTCTGCGAGATGATGACTGTTGGTGGACATTTGTCTCCAAACATGCCTACAAGTGCTATCTCAGAATCGATCATCCAGTCGAATTGATTTTCAGCTTCAGCCTCGATTCCAGCTCCGTTCAGCATCTCGATGACACGCTGACCTGTCTTGAGATCTGTGTTTGGCTTGAAGTTCTTCCAGATGTCAGGGTGAGCGTTTGTAAGTGGCATCATTCCAGGCTGTGTTTTCATGGCAACTTTGACCTGATTGTCGCCAGTGACATTCCAGTGTGCCGCCTAGATGAAGTAAGCCTGTTTTCATCTACAACAGGAGGCAACAAGACTACCATCATAATGACTCCTTTGCAGCCGTTGTCAAGTGCTTCCTGACCGATCTTTCTCCAATAGTCCCTCACACGAGAGTCATTTTGAAGAAGGAAAGCAGTCCCATGAGACAAGAAATATACTGGCGCTGGCATTTAATAGTAGTCAGCTCAGCAAATCACATTGTGGTCTCGAGTCTGCTCACCAGTCATTCTTCGCAATTTCGATCTGTTTGCTGATGGAGGATATGAAAGGGTCGTGCGTCGGTCGGAGTGTTACTTATCATGATGCACAGTTTAGACTAAGCACTGCCCTCGGTGATCATGACTGATTACTCGAAACGAACTCTCTCGTACCGATGTCGCGTTCGAGGTGTGCCGATATGCCCCAGCTTCCCGAACACTCTCGGCTCCGCATTTGTCCCTCCGCAATTTCTCCAGACACGCCATACCTCCGGAGCCTCTCCAAGCATTTTACTAATGTAGCAACAGAGTGTACATCTTTCGACCTTGTAGCTGAAAAGTTAGCGGCCTCAAAGTTTCTCTTCGAATCACTACCGAAAACCAATACAGTATGCCGAACCAAATTCGCGATATCGCCTTTGTCGATGAGAAAACTTATCCTTACATTTTCGAGCAAAATGTCACCGTCAAGCTCCGCAGCAATTCTGGGGTTGTGCGTTTGAATGTTTATCGCCCTAAGGGTGCTGAGAAAGTACCAGTCATTATGACATACGGGCCTTACGGAAAAGACACGCCTTACGAACAGTATGCATACCTCATCATCACGGACTGTATGAGACTGACGAACTCAGGTTTCTTGCGCATTCGTTCCACGACGTGAACGCGAAACACAAGACCATACCAGAGCATTCGGCATTCGAGACGCCGGATCCTAAATTCTGGACCGACGAAGGTTATGCCGTTGTACGTGCCGATGAAGTCGGTATTGGACAATCACCTGGTGTAGCCGACACCATGTCAAAGTCCACCACTGATGCCTTCTCCGAGGTAATTGAGTGGGCTGCAGATCAGCCATGGTCTAACGGCAAGGTCGGCCTTCTAGGTATCAGTTACTTCGGGGGTAGCCAATGGCGCGTTGCAGCACGCCGTCCCCGGGGTCTTGCTTGTATAATCCCCTACGAAGGAATGGCGGATTACTATCGCGACCGATGCCGTCACGGTGGTATCTTGACTGCGCCGTTCCTCAAGTTCTGGTTCAACAGACAAGTCAAATCCAACCAATACGGACTTCCCAACAGGTCTAAGAATCAGCGCGGCCCAGACACTATTGAGGGTGATCTGTCCGAAGAAGAGCTCGAGACCAGTCGTCGGGACCAGCTAGTCGACAACTCAAACAACTTCTTCCGCGACGATGAATATTATGCTTCTCGCGACTACAACCTCGAGGACATCGAAGTCCCTTTGCTCTCTGTTGGCAACCTTGGTAACATCGTCGTTCATCTTCGAGGAAACGTTGAAGGATTTGTCCAAGCGGGCTCGCAGTACAAGTTCCTTCGTCTTGGCTCTGGCAGGCATGATTTACCTTTCTACAACGACGCAGATGTCGAGCTACAAAAGAGCTTCCTCAGTGCGTTCTGTAAGAACGACGATTATGCAGGCTGGACACAAGGCAAGAAGCCAGCAGTCGAGCTTGCGATCCGGAAGACACCTTTCAAGCACGACACCATCGATGCAGCCTCCGGTCGCGCTTTTCAATTCCGCTCTGAGGGCGAATGGCCTTTGGCAAGGACTGTCTATACCAAGTACTACCTGACACCCGACCTTGCTTTTACGCCAGACGAGCCAAGCTGCTCATTCCACAAGCGTCTGTCTTATCCGGCATTGACTGTACCTGATGACAACTCGTATATTCGGTTCATAACCGGCGCCTACGAGACCGATGTGGAGATCACTGGTCATATTGTTGCTCATGTCAATGTGTCAGTCACGCCTGAATTGACTGGAGGCACGCCCAAAGATATTGATATCTTTGTCACCATTCGTCACTGGGGAGCAGACGGGTCCGAAGTCTTCTACACAGGCTCAATTGGCGACCCGGTCCCCGTGAGCAAAGGCTGGCAACGCGTGAGCTTGCGCAAAGTGAACAAAGAGCACCCAAATCACCGAGAGTACAGACCTTGGCGCGATTACTTCTCTACGGATGTGCAGCCCGTGATCCCAGGTGAAATCTACGGTCTAGATGTTGAAGTGTGGCCTACTCAGATCGTTTTGCAGAAAGGAGAGAAACTATCTTTTGAGATCAGTGGAGGTGATACCCAGGGTGTTGGTATCTTCAGCCACGAATCACCTGAAAGGTAAGTTCACATACAGCGACATATTCTGAACACTCTTCTGACTAATTTCTGCCCAGATCACCTGAACGCTTCGGAGGCATCAACCACCTCCATTTCGGTCCCAGATACAGCAACTATGTGGTGCTGCCTATCATCCCAGCCGAGACATCCTGAGTATTTCCAAGTGTTGCGGCAACATTCCAATCGTGTAGTATCGCCGTTCAAGCCAGGAAGCAATAGAATAAGTCTATATTGGGGCCTGAGGGACTGATGTGTGTTGCGATGAAGTCAAGCAGATTATCAGGTCTATAGTAGACGTTCATTCGCTGCATTGGTCACGGAGGCGGGTTTCTAATTCTCAATTATATTCAGTTTTGGAATAATTCTCATCACCAGCGGCTGCTTCGTCATCTCATAAAATCTAATCGAAGCGCTCCAACAGCATCTGTGATTATATAGTGAACATCGAACTACTGCGATGCACTGGTAACATCTATGTGGCATCTTCGGCGGTTATGGCGATACTTTGGCTCACAGATGCGAGTAACGGAGAATAATGGATGTCGACGGTGCGGTAAGTGGTTGACGGAAAGTCACATGGTGGAATTGAGGGCCATGGGGCCCCGCAAGAGCGGCCTCATGGTTTATGTCAATGCTGCTAGCAAGTCGGTCTGTGTGGGGGAATGTATGGGGTCTATGAGCCGGACTGGATACTGGGTTTTTGACTCGAGTCGGGCGTTTTGGGATTCTCCAAAGATCCCGCCAGACCGGCTGATGGCGCCTGGGTACCATTAAGCCCAGACTAGGCTGGGCCTAGTTGACGACTCGGGGCCCCAGATCTCCTCAAACCTTGTACCGTTCTGCGGAGGACCACTGCCGCCATAAAGTCTTACCCCTCTCTTCAAAGACTTGTTGCTATAGATCAGGGTTGCTCGGTCAATCTCTCTGATATACAGTATACACTTCGTGTACAGCCAGCATGTCTTCTCGGAGTATCGATATCGAATTTACTCAGATTAGTGAGCCAAATATGGACCGAGTGCGCACACTTGGATCAGTCCGCCTCACAAGGGAAGGAACAAATGAGCGGATCTTGTACCCCAAACCTTCTAATGATCCCAACGATCCACTGAACTGGTGAGTCGTTTCCATCGAGCATACCATACACGGAAACTCACATACATGCCAGGTCTAAAGCATACAAGATCTACTTGATGAGTTTGACAAGTACGGCACTTGTATTGTCGAACTTCATGGCCGCCGGTCCTTCCATCGCTATCGTCGAACTCACCATCGATATCTTCCACGCCTACCCTCCATCGCCCCTAATCCCTGGGTCGTTCGCTCCCGCCTCCATCGCGAGATTCTCAAGCAGTATCTCAAAGGCTGCATACTTGTTCTCTGCTACTGCTTTGCTGCAAGGCATCTCAAACCTCCTCTGGGTCCCCGTTGCTCTGAAATATGGTAGAAGGAAGGTATACGTACTGTCGTTCTTGTTGTTCGGCGTTACAACGATATGGGCTTCGCGGGCAAACTCATTCGGCAATCTGCTCGCAGCTAGGCTGGTGATGGGCTGGTTTGCGGGAACAGCCGAATGCGTGGCGCCATTGACTGTCGCGGATCTGTTCTTCTTGCACGAAAGAGGTACTTACATGGCGTAAGTACAATTGGATTATCGGAAGAGCTTTTGTCTTGATCATGTACTAACGCGCCTGGACAGGATATTCGCGGCCGCTCTGGCAGCTGGTGCTCCTCTAGGAAGCATAGTCGGTGGTCTGTTCACTTTGGGCACAGATTGGCGAGCGCTGTACTACCTTGGAACCGGTCTCATCTTCGCTTTCACCATATTGGCATTCTTCACCATGCCTGAGACTGCATTTGTTCGTGTGCAAGAGGTACATGAGCTTACGCTAGTACGCCAGAGTAGTAAAGATATCGAGAAGCCGCTCAGTGCTCTACAAGTTGAGAGACTTCCACTTGAGCCCAGCGTCGAGATCAGCAATATACCCAAAAAGACGTTTCGCCAAAACCTTGCGTTCGTCACGCCTCCACAGACCGGCGAGTCTTTTTGGAAGATATTCATCCGACCTATCTTGCTATTGGTACTTCCACCGGTCATCTGGGCAACGGTCTCTATTGGACTCGTGGTGGGCATCGTGGTCGTTCTTTCTGTTTCACTGGCCAACGACTTCCACACGATTTACCAATTTGAAACCTGGCAGTCTGGTCTCTGCTGGATCGCGGTGATCATCGGCACTGCCATAGGAATGCCCGTTTGTGGTAAGTTGACGGATGTGACCGCCGACTTCTTCACTATTCGCAATGGCGGCATCAGAGAGCCCGAGCATCGGCTTCCCTTCTCCATTCTCCCTGCCTTGTTTCTCCCCGGAGGCTTACTCATGTACGGATTTGGACTGTATCGAGGATATCATTGGGCTGTACCCGTCGTTGGGCTTGGTCTTAGTAAGTAAATGTTATTCCAAGGACCCATGCTGGAACCAAGCACTAATATATTTCGCAGTAAGTGTAGGGATTGTTGGAGGTACTACAGGTCCTATGGCCTATATCGTGGATGCATATCGTCCAATCGCAGGCGAATGTGTCGTCTCGATAATGGCATTCAAATGTGCGTATAGGAAGCTGACACTCCGTCAGGCTAGTTGCTGACTGAGATCGCTGTAGCCGCATTCGCTTTTTTGATTGCCTTCTACACTAACTCATGGCTCACATCGGATGGGCCAGCAGTAGTTTTTGGCACAATGGCAGGCATCATATTTTTGTGGTTCGCCCTTGCATTGCCTCTCTACATATGGGGCAAGCAACTTCGTCGGAAGAGTCTTGATTGGAAGTTTGTTCGACTGATCCAATGGGACCTGGATCGTGAGACTGGAGAATGAGTGGTCTTTGTTAAACTACTACAACGCGTTTCATCATTCGCAAAGTTGGTCTGTCAGATTGCTCTTCTCACATCACGGCACATTTGCAAAACATGTGTCCAGATTGAAGCAGGCGTGGCGTTTCGCATGCTGTGTACGTGCTCTTCTGTTCAGCATCATCCGCAGCCTTTACCGCTCTCCTCGTATGACCGACAATGTCATCAATGACACATCCACCCCTCTCTTCAATAACCAGCGCTACCAAAGATCAATCTTTCTAAAATGCCCACCTTTCGACATTGTAGCTATCATCTCCTGGCCACGTCATCTGACCCCCATCGCTTGCACAGTCCCGAGATCAAGGCGGAAGATAGGTGAATTCTGTGATTCAAAACATTAACCCAGCAATTACCATTGCGACTTCTTGAGCTTCATCGAAAACGATATCAATCAAAAATCTACTTGCATTCTAAAACTGTATTTTCACTTCATCCTGATGGTGAGCACGGTGTTATTACATAGTAGAGCAGCTGCAGCCATCATGCGGTGGTGGCTCGAGGGTACAATTACATTCCATGTCATCATCACCATCACCCCTAGCCCCTGTGTCAAGACAATGATGGAATCCATGCTGGAAACTAAATCTCAACGGTCGGTGCTGGCCATCTCCACTCCGGGACTCGAGGACGTCTGATATAGGTGGGAGGCAAGGCGGATATGATGGGATGGAAGTACATCGTCGAATTGTTGTGGGTGGTGGAGAAGAGGGAGATGATATTGGCGGCACAGCAGACAGTGTAGCGGAAACATCAGATCTTCCAGCACTGCTTTGCCGTGTATCGTCGCTGCTGCTACTGTCACCCACAAATCCTGGATTCCAGCCAAAATGTGGTGTATACCCACCTCCAGAGGAACTAGGAATAGGGCGTGGAGTTGATGCATCACTTGAACTCTGCCCCTCGTCCATATGATCGATGTCAGAATCATCCCAAGCCCTCTCATTGGCGAAACTGGGATGTTGTTCCGCCATCCCTGGTCTGTTTCCCACACTTGCAGAATCAGATAGTTGATCGTCGTTATCTTTTTCTGGACAATCTTGTTGGAAGTTATGCTCATTGGCCTCTTGCGAAGTTTGAAAGCCATAGGTTTGCGGGTGGAAGCCGTAGTGTTGATACCACCACCATTTTTGCGGGTTGATCTTGAGGACGAACTCGAAGCCCCAGGGTGGTAGGGGGTCGTGGTTAAACGCGCGATTTGAACCCAGTAACACGAAAGCCCAGAATTTATCTTTGCGCCATTTTGATTTGGAGGTTGAAGGGGTTAGGAGATCGTTAGTGTTGGTCATCTTGTGTGCGTTTTGGGTGGAGGGACGGAGCTGGAATCAAGAGGCAGATGATGAAAGCTAGACGAGACTTGGTGGGAAGAAGACATCTTGCTGCTTTTCTTCACGTTGCTAAAAGATCAGTATCAAATGGCGCTGTAGTCGGACTTGATCTGTAGAACAAAGAGACTGTTGGTGTCAGTCGTGCTGATACATGTCTCACTTGATGCAATTGTCTTTGACGACCGAAGTGTTTGAGACAGAGACGACATTGTTACATGTCTGCATTTCTTTGCGGATATGATACTCGCGAATCGTGAGGTTCTCATCATAGTTTTTGCTCGACGGAGTGTTGATCATTGATGTACATCATGATAGAATATCAGGTTGTGTATAATCAAATCATGTTGAACTCATGATCCAAGTATGACGGAGATGCTACAATATTGTATGCATGCGTCATCTGCAGCAGCTCGACTCCGGGAGTGTTGTTGACTAGGTAGCCAACCTTAGATACAGTTTATGGTTTCCGGCATCACACAGTCCGTAGCGGGCCGTCGGGACAACGTTTTCTGGGCATCAACCTCTTTCGAGAATCTGCAAAAGTGAAAGGCAGGCAAGGGCCTTGAATCACAGTGTGTCCATGAATAGAATAGAATAGATTGAACACGAGGATAGGCAGACACATGTCAAGATAGAAAGAAACGGGATTACCTATTGCGCTGTGGAAGTTCGGGGGGCAGGGACAGTTTACACAACGGTATAGAAAGAACGAGACGATTGGGAAGATAGAGGCTGGAAGTCGTTGTAGAGCAGCATCATTGTCAATATCGAAATTGGCAGCAAGGCGGAAAGAGGGTTGTCCGGGTGAGACGTTGCAAACGGTTGGAGGCCGAATCTCAACGTCTCACGTGCCACAACCGAGACTTGTGGACTCGCAAGCAAGACAGATCAGCGCTTCTCGACTCGTCTCAAGTATGAGGGCGAAGACACTTTTTCAAGAAGAATTTTCAGGCGAAAAGAATGGACAAAACAGGTAAGTAGAATAGGTGTCGGGAATGCTTGGTCGAGTCGAATCAGGCATTTGTATGATGGCAGTGTTGACAGGCGGTCGGCAGGGACACGGTGAAACGTGCAGTGGCTGGGAGATTTGGTCCAGCCACCGTATTTTGACGTCGTCAGCAGGAAAAGCACAGGATTAATATGCGTGGATTAATTGCTGCAGAGAGAGAATCCCTTGTCTGTCCTTTACACACATACACCAAAGCAGCAATTGACACGCAACATCATCCTGTCGTTTACTACTGCATCTCATAATCATACTGCATCAATCTCCACCTTCAAGCCGCCCTCGAAGCTTAACCTTGGGTTGCATCCCTTCGACGAGTCGTGCAACAAGGCCTCGTTACAGCGCAATACTGCCCACAAGGCGTCGCAAAACAACTGCATAGATCATCCAAAGACTACAACAGTACGTCTTGGCCTGGGTTGACGTTTGTTCTCCAGCCTTCTCTTTCTACTGGCCTTCAATCGCTAGAGACGTTGCTTGTTTCAGCGGAGTACCCTTCTTTTACCAAGTGGGGAAAGGCGTCGAAACTTCAGACTCGCACCTTCGCATCCAGCCATCCAGTCGGACAAAAGACTCAAAGCCATGGCTCCTTCCTCGCATACTTCGACTCCGTCCTCGCCCTTTCCAGAGACGCCTGTCGCCCTAGCAAGACCTTCCCACGCCGCCGTCCGTTCTACCAACTACGACAACTATAACACTGCATTCTCAGAGGATACTTCTTACAACAGTACCTATACCTCGGCTTCCCCATCTGCATCTCCATCCCGCTCTCTATCCTACTCGTCGCGCACCGTCTCGGCCGCCTTTGGAAAGCAAGTCCTGTCTGCCATCTCGGAAAACGTCAACCCTGGAGTAGTCGCTACTGTCGGCTCTCTGTCCCGCAAGGCCTCACTCCACGCCCGCGCAAGGTCTCTTGTCAGCTTCGTGCCTGCTTTCAACCCTACCGACACCGAAGAGCAGAACGGTTCATCAAGGTCACCTCCTCGCAAGGGTCCATCTTTTACCGACATCTTTACACCTCGTCGTTCATCGCTTGCCCCCTCCGAGCCTGAAGAAGAGTCAGAATACATCATGTCTTACAAGTCATCCTTCACCGCCGGCTCTGGTCGTATCCCTCAACCACAAGCTCCTGCTCCCAAGCCTAGTAGCCGTAGCTTCTCTTGGTTCGGTTCAACAAAGACTGCTCCTGTCTCCCCTCCAACTCAAGCAGAGGGCACTGTCGGCATGGATCTCCTCAACCCCGCCACATCGCTACTCTTCCCAGTCGGTCTACCATCCGAGAAGACGCCCGCTTCCTTCGACGAACTCCTCACCAATGCCGAGTTCCTCATCAATCGTCTCCAGACTGCCTACAAGGAACAAGCCTCTGCTCTTCAGGCCGCCCGCGCCGAACGGGAAGCACAAAGCGAAGAGACCGAAGAGGCCACAACACGAGCTCAACACCTGAAACTCCAACTCGAGAATCTCGCCGCACAATCTGCCGAACAAGCCGCCACAAACCGCGCATTGGCCGAGGAATTGGCAGCAGAGAAACAACGCCGACACGAAGACCGCGAACACTACGACCGCATGGCCCGTCAGAATGATCTCACTCCCCGCCGCAACCGTCACAGTGGTGCTAGCTCTCTACACAGCGACAGCGGATTCGAGTCAGAAGCCGATACTGCCGAGTCATGTTCTCGTCCTCTGACCCCAACATCACCGCATCCTCACAATTACGCATTAAACAACAATGAGCGTTGGGGTACCGTCATGGAACCCATCAAGGAGGTCCGCCCTGTTTCTAGAGACTCGACCACGGCGAGGATTCCTGGACGCACTTGTGAGATTGATGCCGGAGTATGGATGTTTATGAGGGATGAGATGCAGATGGGGAAGCCGAGGTATAGGTACTGTTGTAAGAAGTATCCTCTGAGAATGCAGTGTTATAGTTGTCGTAGTTGGTAGAACGGACGGCGGCGTGGGAAGGTCTT
>Ga0115848_101195_pt1 | contig 10798 bp, 10 predicted proteins | sample InSIn3gowninarea_FD_83862 | JGI IMG/M metagenome (GOLD analysis project Ga0115848, IMG submission 83862)
ATCATCACATTCACACTCCAAGTCTCTAACAATCTCAACCCATACATAGACTTGGCTTCTACAACTCTCAACCTTCTCAATACACTCTTTTGGAATACACAAGCTTACTCAATCATAGTCTAAACACACCAATGGTATATACAACATATAACACTCAACTCAATGAAATTTTGTTCAACTCTATTACACATGGAGAAAAGTTGAACTTAACTCATTTTCACATGGCTCAATGATGAACTCCATTAATCAATTCACAGTTCAAGGATGTACTTCTCATACCAAATAGAACTAGTTATAGTTATACCTTTAATTTATCAGAGCATATTTTAGTGCTCTATCTCATCCACTAATTATTTAACTGGATCACACACATCACATAAAGGAAGCTCTGTCAGATATCACAAAACTTGAGGATAAATTGCATTCAATCACATATTGCTCGAGGTAGAGTTTTAGTACTTACACAGAGCTTAAAAATGAACTGCATTTACATCTCACATAGCTTGAGAAGAATCATCTCTTAATGAGCACAAGCAACTCTATAGTTCTACCTCTGATTGCTTTATATTAAATATAGTGTCCCATGTTTGGCTAGTTGTGGTCATCAACATGAAAAATATCTAATTTTTCCCTCCTACCACTAACTGTAATTTGTTGTTCATAGCTCCAAATTTTAGATAGTTCTATGCCCTTAAAGATTTAACACTTTAACTCATGAATCCATGACCTAAAAACCATGAGCTAGCTATTGAAATTTATTGGAGCTCCTCAGTTTCTCACTCTTTTATCCATGTGATCACCTTGAGAAACAACGACTTAACTCTAAAGGTGCCATGTGCTGAGTTTGTCGTCACACCATTAAACCTTCAACTCCTCTGCCTTATATGCCCAAAGGATAGAACCTTTTCTTTACCACCAAATGTGCTATAAACTGCAATTATGTTATTTAAGGGTCTTGTGTAACAAGCTCCTATAGGATTCCCAAAGGCTTGGATGCTCAGATGGCCCAAAGGCCACTTAATCCTTTTTTAGCCTGAAATGGAAAAAACAATTCACATAGGAAAGTACTTAGAAACATGGCCTCCTAGCATGAATCCCAAAGCCTTATCATGTTTTTTTTTTATGTAATCATTTCCATGTGGTGGTATCTCATTGGGTGCCATGTGTCATTCATATTTGGCCCACTTAGTCACCCAAATAGTCCAAAAACACCTTGCATGTGTCGTGCTCCGAAGGCACTACATCATCATGTAGTTTCCACCTATCTACCATATGTCTCCTCATCACTGGGTCACATTAACATTGATGAATGACACATGTAAATTTATTATTGGGACACATTAAATTTTTGTTGACCCATTGGCTAGCTATCATCCACCAATATCATTATTCCAAGGGGTCCCAAATTCCGTGTCTTGTAACCAATTTCTTTGTTATTCAAAAATGTTGTGGGGTAGGAATTTCCCATTGGATGTCATTCTCTATGAACCCATTTAAATATCTATAACCATCTCATGCTTTCTGTCTATTTCCGCTCCCATTTCACCAACATTCCATGTCCTGAACTTGGTCCAACACGATGTCAAATTGTCTGCCAACAAATAGGTAGTTTCATGTCTCTCAAACTCTATTTACTGCTCCACCACACCAACCTCTACAACTTCTTCAAATTGAACTGGGCACTGCACACTAATGTATCATGCCATATCATTTCCATGCCACATGTTTCATAAAGATGTGTGCCATGTATCACATGGATTTTCTACATTTGTCCACCTGAAAATCTTGAAACTACATTCCACGTGCCACCTGCCATCTCATGCCACGTCTCTCCTACCACATAATTACTATGCAAAGCTATCTTTCCAATTGGCTACCATCTTATCCTCATCAACCAATCAAATTTGAAGATGTGTTCCTTTGCCACTTCATTAAGTATGAAAGAGGACCCAAGGTGTTGGATTTCATCATTTATTGGTCTCACAGAGTTTGTCACTGTGCGTTTTATCTCGCACCCAAATATTCATCATTGTCTTCCTCAACATTTGTGTGGCACAACACTTTTCAACTAATGAGAGATTTATTGTTCGCTCCTTCTATTTTTCATCCAACACCCCCACACATCTTATACTTCTTATGTTCATTGATTAAATCTTCCCAAGTTAATCAACGACATTGATTAAGTGAAGCCCTGTTACACAACATTTTTTCACTGTCCCTATAATCCCTGTTCCTTGATCCTAGAGGACCTCTACAATGAACCCAACATGCTTTACCTTCATGGAGAAACTCCCATTATGTCCCTCTCCATGAGCAGATCTTTTCCCTTTTGCACTGTTTCCCTTGACACTTCTGTTTTGCCCCGTTTACAAGGTTGGCGCTAATGACTTTTTTCTCCCCCGTGCCAATGTGCAGAGATTAGCACTATTCCCCATGTTGACCGGTGCGATTGAGCTGCATTCCAGTCACATCGGTCCTATTATGGAAAGTTTTTTAAATTAGAGCCAAAGCTTCCAGCTCTAGAAGCTCTGTAACAGAAGTTCGGTAAATGGTTTGGCCGGATGGGGTCGAGGATGACAGTTTGGGCTCCTTTCCCCTATAATGACGGAAATACCTCAAGACATAAGTCCTTCTCCCATGAGAAGAGGATCCATCTCCCATCAATATTTCCTATATAAACCTCCCTTCTTCCCAAGCACAAGCTAGTTAGAGTGTTTGCTGAGTGTGAGTATATTATTTTGATTAGACAAGCAAGATATTACTAGTTGTAGCCATCTAGTTGTGTGAGGGAGAAGTGTGTTTGGTTTGGAGTGAAGCCTAAAGGGAAGAGCCTTTAAACTATTGTTGTTTGAAGCCATCTTGGAGTGCTAGCAGAAGTGTGTGGGAACATGGTCTTGTCAAAGGAAGACTGCAATGTCAAGGCGAATGGTTATAATCTCTCTTTGATATTAATATATGCAACTATCGATTGATTTCCTACATGCTTTGTAATATTACATATTCATGTCTTAATGCTTCTTGACTCATTAAGTAGGTTGAATTGCAATTTGTCTATTATTATGTTTGTGTGTTGTTGTTGTTTACTTGTTTCAAGAGCTTGAAGAAGGAAACGAGAGATTGCTAGAGCGAGCAAGCGAGGACATCATCAAGCAAGATAAGCGACCAAGAGGTAGGCCCTCTTGATTAATTCTAACCTAAGGAAATCTTCCATAGAATGTATCTGTTGTGGATAGACCCATTATCGGGCTAGAGGAATTTGTTCGTGTCCGCACTTATAATTTTACTTCACCACAAATTGGCAACTCCACTGGGGAGATCCCATCTTTTGTTTGTTTTGGATTTCATGATTTCGTGAGAACTTTGCTAGTTTCACGTTTTCCCTTTGGTTCTATTTCTTTTCTCTTGCTTACTAGCCTGAGTCTAAAATTCATAGTAGCAGATCTGGTCCCTGATTTGAATTTTTTTTATTTTTCCTTAGTTTCCTTGACCAGCTTGTTTAATCCGCTGACAGTCACGCCGACCAGTGTGAATTGCAGAGGAATAATCATGTTGAACAACCTCTGATGCTTTTTGTCAATTAGGCAGTCACGCGGATGCCTATAAGTGAAGATTAGGACTTGAGCCCAATCTTGGCCATTGTGTTATGCTCTTGTGTTTTTGACCCCATGAGCCTTTTTTACTATTGTTTCCTTGATTAAGCAGCTACTTTGCATTTGGTTTTTTCTTTCTTGTTGGCTTGTCATATTGCTATTTGATTGATTGAGTCATTGAGTGGTCAACAACACTAGGGCATCTAGTTAGTCGCCCATTCAGCAGCTTGTGGATTCATCAAGTCCGAGCGTGGGTGTCTTTTCTCCTTGCATTTGTTTTTGGATCCTTTTACGACTTTGACCTCTTTTGCACAAGTTTGAAAAAGGTTTCGTTTACTAGCTTGAACATCTTTTTCCAGCATATATTAGGTTGTTGGTCTTGTGTTTGGTAAAGTCAGTGTTTCATTGATCTGAATGAACTTCTCTTTTCATGTTTTCATTTGCTTGAATATCTCATAGTCTCGAAAACTTTTTCATTAAAAGATTGTATGTGAAAAGTTTGTTTCGTTGTTTCATGAGAACATTTGGAATTCTAGCTCGTTGCATCATTATGATCTGCATCTCTTAAAAAACTAGAATTGCATCAGCTTTTGTGAAAGGAAAGGAAATTTTTTCATTTTGAAAGGGCTGATAGATAAGTGCTTGTTAGGAAATTAGGAATTGGAATGCATTTTTCATTAGTTTATTTTTTGAAAAAGTGAAGAAGTGAAATATCATTTCGTTTTTAGTTGCTTGATTGTTTGCATTTGATTGAGTAGTTTCTACCCTCTCTAGTGTAGGCATTTCATCAAATTGAAAGGGTCTTGTCCCATTTAGTTGCATTTTAGGTTTTTCGAGTAGCATCGTTAAGACCTGAAAATTGAAAGTTAACTCAATATCAACTCTGAAATGAATTCAATTAACCTAAGGCACATTTGACATTAACGATCATATCTCAAAGCTTTAAGCTAGAGACGTGTTCTGGCATCTTTAAACCTAGCAGTTGTCATTAGCTTCAGCATTAGACAGGGCTAGCACAGATTTTTTCTCCTCGTGCCGTCGAGTATGTAATGGGAGACCCCACTAGGTTACAATCCTTTTATCCTTAGGAAGCTGAGTCGGCCGCCTTGCGAATGTGATACACCGAACACAACATTCGAGGAGATTGCCTGCTCGTACTTCTTGGTTCGCCATGAGGTATTCTATAGTTCACGTTGCCTAGTAATCTTGTTTACCTAGATCATCCAGAGTAGTAATTTGATCTTTTTGACTCATTAAACTTAAAATATCATTCGGGCACTTGTCCTTTCGAGCTCGTTTCCAATCGAAAGTGATAGAGTCATCTTTGTTTCTTTATTGGCTCTTAAAAAAATGAAAGAACATCAGTCTTTTCTGCGTCTTAATTATTTATTGCCCATGATCCAAAACATCCTATTAATATTTTTTACCAAATCTTGAGTTCCCTTAGAAGGACATTTTAAAGCCTTGAAGTTATTTGTTTTGTTGACTAAGACAAGGTCATCGTGGCTGAACCATCTGGCTCACCCAATTCCTCTTCCTCTCCTCCGTATGAAATATTGTCTAAGGAGTCATTTCCTGAGTTATCAAAGTCACTTGAGGACCAAAATGTTGAACTCATAATTGTTTTGAGTGTTCAAACTTTGTCATCTCATCCTTCACTTACCTTTGATTCAGGGTCATCCGGTGATCTTTGCCCAGAATCTTCGGATAACCTTGTTCGAACTCCAGAGAACTCGCCGACCATTGACGATCAGCTTGGACCGATTATCTATCCTCTAAACCCTCTATTTGACGCTGTTGACATATCACCACAGTGTCCTTACAGTTCGTATGACCAGCTGAGTGATCCTTTGGAACTATCCCCCCACACACATTCAACCATTCATCATCGTTTGTTTTCAAACATGGAACCCAAAGGCAATGCTCTAGTCACTTCTCTAGATGAGTCTAAAGTTTCTTCTCCACACACTATTGAGGGGGAATAATTGCAATTGTATTTTCCTCCTGAGGGTTTCCCTTGTTCGGAAGGTATTCTCGCTAGCTTGCCACCTGACTATGTGTCTTTGGGACACTTAGTTTTAGGCCACCTAGTGCCTCATCACTCTACCATAATCATGTTTGGGCATCAGGTTTCAAGTCTGTTCGTCACGAACATGACTTCCCAACCAGCTATTACTTCAGTCCCAGTGCAACCCACCATCCCAAATACTCTTGTATCATCGATCCCAGTTACACAACAGTGACAACTGGTGGTTTCAAATATTGTCTTTGCTAGTTCTTCTGTCCCACTAGTCAGTGGCCAGATTGTGTCACTACCTAGGGGGCTGAACCTTAATGTCTCTATAGTGTCAGGTGCCACTAATGTGAGTGGTTCACAAGCTCACATGCTTGGTATAACCAAACCCTCTTCTAGTATTATTTATAACCCTACTAACCCTACTGGATCAATCAATGTCTAGTACCAACACGTTCAGAATCCTGGTGGTCCATCTGGATCAAGAAATGTTCAGTATCAGTAGCCCTATGGGGCTCAGCTCCAATACCAAAATCCTTATGTTCCATATGGTTCTCAAGGATTTGTTAGTCAACCTTACGCCCTCCAATATGGGCAATACATCTAGCCTGACTATGACCAGATTTAGTTCGGTAATTTCCCGGGCACTTTTCAAGTACCCTTGCAACAGCAAAGACAACCTTTACAACAACCAGGGAAACCTTTGTTACCACAAGGGAAAACTTTGTTGCAGCAAGGGTTTTCCATGCAACAGCAAGGGCATATTATCTATAGCAATGTCACCAGCAACAACCACAAGGTCAATCCTTCCAATAGTTGCAGTAGACTGTGCAACAGCAGATGCAATATGCTCTGCATACCTCTCAACCCATACTCTCACAGGGCCAACCTCTGCCAACCCAGGGACAAATTTTGAAAACGCAAGGTCAGCCCTTGCAACAACAAAACCAACTATGGTAGCAACAACCCTTGCATACATATCAACAAGGTCAACCCTTGTAGGGACAGGGTCAAGGTTAAATCCTACAACAGCAGGCACATAATCCTCTTGTCCTAGGTCAACAGGTTCAGAATCCTGCTGGCCAAGGGCACCAGGTACAAAACCCCTACATCCAAGGGCAACAAATGTATCAACCTTATGCCCAAGGACACTGCAGGTCCAGAACCCTCTTATTCAGGGACAACAGGCACAATAGCCCTATGTTCCAGGACAACAGGTCCCATACCCATATGTCTAAGGTCAACGGGCTCAACATCCTTTTAACCCACACATTGCTTATCAACAACCTGTTCCTGGATAGTTTCAAGGTACTCAAGGTCAGAATCCTCCCTTTGGTCAAGGTAATCCGCAATGGGGGTAGCCTCAGATGCCATATGGCCAAAATCCCCCACTATGGGTCAAAATCCGTATCAGCAAGGATGGGCTCCTCCCTATGGACCCGCTTATCGACCTCCCATGCCTTCTAACACTCAATTACCTTTCTTGGCTACACTTGAGTCGCCAGATGTATCATGCCTTACGAATGATCCAATCCTTCATTCACCGTACTAGCCTCTAGTGTTGTCCAAGATACCAAGTGATTGCCCAAAGTTCGATGGAAAAGCTAAAGAAGATCCTCAGGCCCATGTAATGACATATCACCTCTAGTGCTCATTGAACTCATATGTGGATGATTCCAGTCATCTTCATCTTTTCCATCGAACCCTCACGGCTGCCACAACAAGATGGTACATCAAGCTACCTCGAAGTACTTTCCATGACTTCAATTCATTAGCCATGGCTTTCCTCATGCATTTTCAGCTGTCAGTTCATTATGAAACTAGCATGTATTTGCTTACATCGCTTAAGCAAGATACTGCGATGCACATCTCTGATCATATCCATGAATGAAGACGTAGACATCACCTAATCAAGTTTGAGATAGCTAATCAATTTCTCACTAAATGGTTTACCAAATCATTCATAGCCCCAATTGCTTGCAATATAGCTATGGCTGGATGCATCACTGAAGAGCAAGCCATTACCCGTGCCCAGTACTTGGATCTGGTCTACTCTCAGTCTGGCACCTTATACGAGTTGTTACCCAATTCTCTAAGGCCATCATTTAATCCCACAGCATCAAAGTCACCATTTGTTCCTCCCGTTGATGGAGTCATTGATTCAGTATCCCAGACCCCTTTAAAAACTTCTTCCAAACAGAAGTCGGTCTCGAATGTTTCTCCTAATAGTTCATCTCAAAATCTACCAAGCCCTGGTAAAACCTCAGAGGTCCACATTGTCTAGTCTACCATAGCATACAAATCCTCAAAAGGGAAAAAGAAAGGCAAAGGCAAAGCTAAATTCGATGCCCCAAAACAAGGTCCTCCCAAATTGTCTGTTGGAAAATCTACGCAACGTAAACCTAAGTATCCATGCCTCATTTGTGAGGAGGATGACTATACTAAGGATTGTCCACGACGATCCGAAGTTAGTCACCTACTCAAAGGGACCCATGTTGTCCTTAAACAGCCATTTCTGTCTCAGCTGACCCAAATGGTAGACCAACCCTGATCTGCTTCCTTTGTATTTCCAGTGGTCATGATGAGCATGCCCATTAATGTGGCTACCCGATTGAAAGATTATCAAACTCTAGCCTCGACATCTAGGAAAGAAAACGAAGCTGCACCTTCTTCTTCTACCCCAAGTTTTGACCCTCTGCGTAATCGAGCGCCGTAACCCTGATTCTGCTACGCGACCACCCTCTCAAGGTGTGTTGCGGAAATCCTCGTATAATCCCAATGCCCAAGCCACTTAGCACTATAATATTATTGAGGATTTGGCTCAAGCGCCCCGTCAGCCATGTCAGCTCTCGAGGTACTCCAAATCTGCCCATTACAGTGGAAATCTCTGCTGCCATCTATCAGGGGCATCGATCCCACCGATTCTAATTTGATTTGTTTCAATTTAGAGAACCATGTTCCACATCTCCCTCATTATATTTCCTTTCTTATTCAGGTAATCATTAACGAGAAGACCATCCACCGCACTATCATCGATGAAGGTGCTTCCACCTGCATCATGTCAACTGCATGTTGGAAGGCTATTGGTTCCCCTACATTGAACTAGTCTCTGAACACTTTGGAATCTTTTGATGGGCACGATTTGCAACCTTTCGGTGTCTTACCTAACCTTTCCATCACCCTGGAAGGCAAGACAGTGCAAGTCAAAGTAGAGATTGTTAACACCAATCTCAATTATAATCTTCTACTCGGCCGAAGTTGGACTCATGCCATGCATGTCATGGCCTCCTCTTTGTTTAGCATGATCTGTTTTCCCCATCAAGGGAAGATTGTCACTGTCGATCAGTTGTCTTTCTTTGCCTCTTCCTCCTTGGATGGCAATGTTTTGTATGTCAAGCACTCTGGTGCTCCCTATGAGAGTGTGGGGGCAAGTCTCTTCAAAGATTATGCCTTAATGGGAATTTTTCCACTCCCACCTCCTCATGTTGCCTCTGTCAACATGGTATCGGCCAAATCTGATCCCTAGGTTATACCTGCACTAGATCTTGTTGATGCTTGGGGCAAGGTCATGTGCTTAGTCCCGTCGAAGTCAATTACGTGGAAATTGTTTCAACTTCGAACTCTGCATCCTCGGATTCTCATATGACTAATACTTCTATCGATATGTACTCTCAATCCCCCTCGCTTGGCACTTTGAAATCATCAGATCCCTTAGTTGATACCTTCCTCGTTGATGAAGGTATCATGGAAATCATGTCTCTCGAGGAACCACCATGGATCAATACTCATCATTGATACTCGTTCCTACCTCGCCCAACAAACATGTCTACCACTTTTGAAGAGTCCTCTTCTCCATTTCCACCACCCACTGTTACTCATGAAGTATGGTCGTAAGGAAATTTAGGTAATATTACCCAAACAATACTAATTAACATTTCTATCAAACCCAATGTCATTGAACACATTCATATTGGGGTATCTTGTTCTCCAGATGACATCGAGACATATACTCATATATTTCAAGAATTCCATGATGTGTTTGCATGGTTTTACGAAGAAATGCCTACCATCAATCCTAGCATTTTAGTGCATGAAATACCAACGTATCCACACGCGAAGCCCGTTCACCAAAGGCTTCGCCCAGTACACCCTAGGAGGCCACTGCTATTAAGGGTGAAGTCAAAAATATTCTCAAAGCTGGGTTCATCTATCCCACCCCCCTTACAGACTGGGTGTCCAATATTGTCCCGGTGACTAAAAAACAAGCCACCATCCATGTTTGCATGGATTATAGAGATCTTAATCGTGCCTATGCTAAAGATAACTATCCTACTCCCTTCATTGATCAAATCATTGATGAATGCGCCGTGAGCGAGACCTTTTCCTTTATGGATGGTTTTTCTGGTTATAACTAGATTAATATCACATAGGCCGACCAAGAAAAGTCAATCTTTATCTGCCCATGGGGTACATTCTCGTACAAGAAGCTTCCTTTCGGCCTCAAAATGTTGGAGCCACATTTCAACAGGCAATGTCCTATGCATTTCTGAGCTATAGTGTAACCATATATGTGACCACCACCTGCCCCAAAGTGGAAATCATTGAGAGCTCTTTCAGCTTCCTCGATCGTGAGGCATTGGCGAAGAACATAATCAACACCGACACAATATAAAATATCGCCAATAATACGGTAGGTTTGGGAATGATGTCGAATCCTTCGATGATCATCCTTGGTCAACGCGGATCAGAACGTGGAGGTTTGGAGATACACGATGATATCACCGTACCATGGATTAAGGGTGCTAATTAGGAAAAGGGTCTTATGTAGAAGTTGTTCATCTACACCAGCAGGGAGAGATTTGGAGGGAAGGGAACAAATCAATTTAGCGAAAACAAGTGACTTCTTAGATTTGGCCGTAGTGAAGACCAAATCGAATTATTGTAGGTTAATGATCTAGTTAGAATAATTGCCCCCCAGCAACTGACGAGTTAGGATATAGGTCATAGGGTTGCATTCAGGAATCAATGTAGTCATGTGTAAAAGGATATAGTGCCGAAAGCATTAAACAGCCGGAATGGCAGCCAAAGCCAACTTCTTGACATGTGCATAACACATTTTAGTGTCGAGGAGATTCCAACTAAGGTAGTAGATCACATGTTCACTGCCTTCATCATCATCTTGGTCCAACACCAT
>Ga0115848_101197_pt1 | contig 10790 bp, 5 predicted proteins | sample InSIn3gowninarea_FD_83862 | JGI IMG/M metagenome (GOLD analysis project Ga0115848, IMG submission 83862)
AACCAGCAAATCCTCCTATCATCCAAGCGACCTTACGGAGAAGCAGTTTACCCGTACTTGTAGCAGCGGGGCAATCCTCTTCCTCCTGTTCACCCTCCCACCTCAATAATGATAATAATTCGCATCAGAACGTGACACTTATTCATCGGATCGGAGCAGCTACTAACGAATAAATAGCTTGCCTCGTCAACAACCCCCCCCATTTCTTATTATTTAAGGCATTCCCCTATTATTCTCATTATTATTGAACCGACTCGAAAAGAGTTCCCCCTATTCTTTATAGAAAGGCGCTGGAGCACTCGTAAACGGCTAATCGCTAGATGCTAATCAATGAGCTAATCCACACGAGTCTAGGGATTGATCTATCTCTATCCAAAGTGCTACCCATGCCTAGGGGGGAGTTGAGTGAATTGATCCATATAAGGGATGGGAGGGAGATAGAGAGAATTGATCAGAGGGCCCCTACTCCAAATGAAGCGGTCATTCATTTACATACTACTCTTTCCGCGCGCACGTTTGATGATGGTAGGGCTGGCGCGTAATAATTGCGTTAGATAGGCCCATTAGTAGTAGAAGTAGTTGCCTGCCCATATTGCAATAGTAGGGTAGCCTCTATTACAATAGTAGGGCTTCTTCCCATCCAATTGAAGTCGAATGCTTTGATAATGGGTCCCAGCAGGGTTTCCCATGAGCATACCTCCTCTTCCTCGGGATGAGACCAGCTTTCCCCCCTTAATCAATAGCAGGGTTTCTTCATGCGATAGTGACTAAAGGTTCGGAAAGGAACTCAACTCCCCTTACTAATATATAACTTCGTGATGGAAGCAGAGGAGAAAGATGGTCAACGTGTTGGCATGAGATCCTCCCCGCGGAGTCACTCGCAATTGTAGTAATGGTGGGGGAATCCCGGCAATTGGAATAATAGTAGCGCTTCTCTCCATCTAATTGAAGCCTTTCTATGCAGTAACTGGAGCAAGCCCCTATCCATATGAAGTAAAGGTTGAATAGAGTCGGGGTTTCTATCGGTAGCGAATAGCGACACCACTTCCAATGCCCACCCTATTCATTACCATTTAGGGGCGAGTTCTTATTGAAAGAGCGCCTTCTCGATTATTTGAGTTGAACAAATGATTCGATGATTCAATGATTAAGAAATAGAGAATGTTGGGGTGGGGAGGGGCATTATAATAGATATAGGGGTGGGTAGGTTCCCCTCTCTCTCGATTCCAATTAAGAAAGATCTATCTCTCTTTCTCTCATAGGGCGGCCTTTCAAACCGCCCCCCCCTCTTATTCCCAATGAAAGGAATGAGGTGTTGGTGAAACTCCTCGCCTCATATCCGTAATGGAAGTGTTTCATTGTAATAAAAGTCGCTTCTTAATAATAGTAGGTTTCTGTCCCTTGCCTTTCCAGCCTTTTCTATAGGGGGGGGGCGGCATAAGAAATATCTGTCCCTCAATGGAAGAAGTGAGGTGGTTGGTCCCTTTGATAGAGGGAATCGGCGGATCTGTCTTTCCGTTCAGTTGTTACCATTAACTGGAAAGAGAGTTCTCTTGCTTTTCCATTACTAGTACAGGTCTCTCCGATGATTAGGTAATCCCTCGCCTAGGTGGTATTCTATCCCGTCTAGCTCTTATCCATCTATTCCTATATATCCATCTATCTTGGTAGGCGGCCCGGTAGTTGATGCTCTATAGCTTGGCTCGGTAGGGTGAGTATCTATTCCTCTGATTGGGCTAGCTGGCATTCAATGAACTATCTATCGGGGGCCATTTAATAGAAACTATTCCATTAGATTGGATATGGGCGGTTGGCCATTTATTCGTGTTTACCAGTCCATTCCCGAGGGATGGTGTAGAAGAAATCCATCTCCCTCGCCTACTAGGGCCTTTGGATTCTATAGCGGTAGGCGGCAAAGTATGCTTTCTTGGTAGGCGGCCCGGTAGCCTTCTATAGCTTGACTTGGTAGGCGTTGATTGGGCATATCCCTCTGGCCTTTGAACAAAGGGGCGATAGGCCTTGAAAGCCTCGATGGAAGTTTTCTAGGCCTTTAACTAGAAATAAGTACCCCTAACTCCTATTCCATTCCATTCTGGCCGGTGTGTGGCTCTTCTATTCTATCCCGGCTGGCTAGCCATTCAATAAGAATCTATATGCTGTGAGTGGAATCTATCCCTTTCTATCTGTCCCTTGGATAGGATTAGCCTCTTCTAGATAGGCCTCTAAAGCTTGATAGAAGGTCCTCTTCTACGATAGAGATCCGAGGCTGGAGGTTGGCAGATAGATGTATCCCGGAGATTGGCCATTGGAAGGGGTAGATTAGCCGTTTAATAGAAACTATTCCGGATGGCAGATACCAATCCATTCCAGTTTCTCGATAAAGGGGCGGTTCCTTTCCCATGCATTCCCTTATCCCATCCATTCCTACCAATGGGCTATTCCATCAAGAAAATGCATCCCCTGTAATCAGACAGTTGTCTCTCCCTCTAGTCTAAGGGGCTATCTATATTAGGTTTTGTGTCCGGTAGAAAAGATGCTTCTCACAGGCTCGCCCGCCGGTCAACAACTAGAAATATCTCCAAATGGTGCGTCTATCCCAGGGTATAAGACTCTGGGGCATACAAGGGTCTGCACTCCCCTGCCCCATCCCAATCCTTAGAGGGGTCTGAGACAATGGGGGCTACGAGAGTCTGCAATCCCCTCCCCTAGGATGGAATGTTGTTTTTTGCGATCCGGTTCATCCATTTCGGTATGGAAGAGTCTGATCATTAGAAATCCCTCATTCCTTCGTTCCGGGGGTCTTTAACCAATATTTTATGGGAGGATCAGACTCTCCACCCGGGCAACCATCCCCAATCTACTATTTACCGTTCATGATCCAACAATTTACAACTCTACATTCACAACTCCCCTCTCCACGTACCTAAACAAGGATATACGGACTCTCCGCATCACCAGGGGCTAATCCCAACCCTACACTCAACGACAGACCTTGCACACCACGGCTTATCCCACCCAACCATTCCACTCCTCCGGTTATGAGGGAATGCAAGTTCTACCGAACCCCTCCCTATCAGCAACAGCGGGTTTAGATTAGAATAAGAGAAAGAGGGTGTTGCTGCTATTACATATCCAATGGATCGGGAGATGGTGGACGTCGTAATAGATTGATCTGCCCCGGTTTGTCGTGTCTGGCGCTTCTACTGCTCGACCCGGCCCCCTTCCCCCCGCACCAAGCCCTTTCTTACTATTCCTTAAGCCGCCCCTTCCATCTATTTCGACGCATTCATGTACCCTCGAATCGAGAATAAAGCACCCCGGATCGAGAATAGAGGCCTTCCCCTTATAATAGAATAAAGAATACGAGGTCTTCACCTCCAAATCATTATATAAGCTCGATCGATCCGACGAAATAGGGAGAAGAAGGAGAGGTCTCAACCTTGTGTATGAAGCCACCTTTCCATTATTTAGTAAGGGGGGGGCGGGAAATGGGGAAAGCTCCTATTATTCGGTGCTTTCAATCGTATCTGCTGAATCAATATACGGGGGGATTTCATAATATACGGTACTACTTTAGTCCACTCATGCCCGGGGAAATTCCCTAATTAATTCGATTCATTTCTAATAGGAAGGCCCTATTCATTTCTCAATTCCAATAAGTAGGCTTAACAAGCTTTTCGATCTGGGAACAACCACCCGTATATTAGGAATTCCGGCCATCTCGTATGTTTTCCATGATGTATCTCATTCATGCTCCTATTGTAATAGTAGGCCTAATCTACCCCATCCCGCTTGAAGCCAATATGTTACAGATGGAGGACAACCACTCATATTATTTGCTACCAAGTGAAATGACGGGTGATTTCTATCTCCCGAATAAGGAGAGTCGAATAACTGCCGGTTGATGAAGACTCCCCAGTAAGTAGTAACTAGTTGGGGGATCGCTTCATTTAGTCCCTTTGGTGAGTAACTCATTCCTGGAAATAATAAGAGTAGGGCGAATAGCTGATTGGTGGGTGGGATAGCAGGTTTTGTGTAAGCTTGGCCAAATAGTTACTCAGAATCACATCCCCGTATATCATTAACAAGTCAACATTTTCTTGCAAGCTCAACTCCACTCAATAATCATTTGCGCCTACCTCTCATATACGGATTTTGAGTTGACTAAACGGCGAACGGCTCCAGCGGAGTGGAACGAGTTGGTGAAATCATTTGATTGAATACCTTGAATTAATTCATTAATTTCTAATAGATAGGTGATTCGCCCCATTATTATTTCTTCGAGATAGCCGCCTTTATTACTTAAGGGTAACACTCACTATTCGATAGGATTGAATGGCTACTTGATTGAATAGTTGGTGAATTAATAATAGTAGGGGGTTGAATGTTGCCAAACAACAGGGATTGGTCGCGGCGCACCTCATGCCCAATGCAATTGATTAATAGTAGGGGGCTGGAAAGCTGGAACATAGCGTTCTCGAAATTCTAATGGTAGGGGAGAACCAACATCCGAACATCTTGCGCAATTAATCAATAGTAGGTTCCCACCGCAAATGAAATAGTTTCCCCTATTCATATAAGCCTGGCCAGCCAATTCTTTCTTGAATCCTTTAATTGGTATACGGGGGGCGGTGAAGGGTGCGTGCCTCCTTCCCCCTCCCTTGTAATCGTATTATTGAGTATATTAGATACGCATTGACACCCTTACACTAATAGGAGCTCTTGAAATATACGGGCAATTAAGAATATACGGGGCTAGCTTATATCGCCTCATATCAACGGACCCGAGAAAGAAACCACTATTGAACGGCTTCTTCATAAAGATTGAATTGATCTTCCATCCCATATCCGAATAGACTGGCGTAGTGGAACGATACTGGCATACTTGAACGGGAACGGGCTCTAGGAAACGGGACATAGGGACTACTAGGCATGGGTAGGACCTAGTAGGACATATTTCTTGTTGACGGCTTTAATGAGGGGAGATATGAGGTGGGTGGAAAGTCTAGGTTTCGGTTGAAGCTTAACAACGTTAACTTCCGGGTGGGAAGGAAGGTCAGCTTTAGTGCGGTGCTGAGATACAATTACTTGGCAACCCCGGCCCTACTACTACTAATCGAGAATTGCTTCTATTCGACCGGGCAGCAGCAGATAATAATAGTAATAGGGGGCCACATACACTTTTTCTCTTGTTGCATTTTCAGCCCCTAATAATAATAGCCCCGGAGGTAGAACCAGGCTGTGGGAAGTAGTGGGATGAGAGTGTCGGCGGCGCTTCTAATTAGGTAGGGGAAGGAGTGATGATGGTTGGGAATGACTGCGAATAATAGTGGTCCGTTGACGAACATCGCTACTTCGCCCCCCCATAATCGTATAAGGCTATTATTCAATAAGGGTTGGTTCACATGACGAAGCGAGGCAGCCTGCTGCCTCCATTTAGGAGGAAACCTTACTTAGCCCGACCATCACTATCGGGGTCAAAGAGAATCAAGTGGAGTTGCCTTAAATAATAGTAGCGCCTGCTCGCACTAGATAGTACGCTCCCACCTCTCCCCGCACCAGGACGACACTATATATCTAGTCATAGCTGGGGTTTTACTATAGGCGCCGTATAGCCGCCCCAGCCATATCAGGGGGAAACTTCTACCTATCAGTATTTCGGTTTCTATTATTTGCTCCGGCACTCCATCGTTTCGAAAGAGAGAGCATTCCGTTATTGAGGGACACTAAGACTGAACCGCCTACCAAGCCGATAGAAAGGGGCCCACTACTATTATTCATTCATGCCAGTCTGATCTACTATCCCCTATTCGCCCGAACCAACTGAGGCAATTGGCTCATGGATTGGCCAACCCAAGCTAAGCTATGGAATGCAAGGGGGGGGATAGTCAGCTTCGATGAAATGCCAACCTCCGTGTTCGAGTAGGCAGGGATCAATAATGCTATTTCCGCCCATCCCATCTCTTCAAAGCCACCTAATGATAGTTCACTTTTCAAGGCTAGGATCCGATGGTAAGGAGAGAGAGCAATTCTTGAATTAGGATAATCTGCTAGGAGTCAGGTAATCGCCAACTGGAGTAACCGCTTAAAGAGGGAATTCTAATGGTACAGGCAACAAGGCCCAACCATCCTACCATGCATGAATTGAAGATAAAGGGCCTTTTCTATAAAGGCAATTCCCAGGCCAAAGATATTGACATTCTCATGGGGGGTTGGGAAGAGCATCGATATCCAGATTGCCCTACTTTTCCAATAACCCCGGGGATAGGTTTTAAACCACTATTGAAGGGATTGCGCCGGGGAGAGGTTTGTGAAAAGGCCACCCCTGGAGTCGGGGGATAGTGAAATAAAGCCCTTTATCAATACTATTTGCCCTCAATCAGGGGTTTCTTGATCCGGAGAGAAAGGGACAAAGGTTGGGGTTAGAAACCGCCTACTATTAAAGGGACTCGTTTCTTAAACTGCCCACTATCAAAAGGGGTTGGTAATTGATAGTTGAGTAAAGCCCCCATTAAATAGTAGAGGAGCCTGCCCAAGGCATCGGTTCTCAATCAATCATTGGAGTAGAGGGATAGTTTCATAAACCCTGGGATTGGGGGATAGTATCGATACAGAAACGGATCGGTCATAGAACGCCCACTAGGTTCTTTATAGAGCGATACTTTCGGGTTAGGGAGAGATAGGGTATTATTAGCCCCGATACCGATAATCAGCTCGGGATGATGGGAATGCCCCTTGGAAGGGGGGATTAACGTTTAGCCAGCAAACTCGTTGTTTCGTGCGCGCCCCATTGCAACGCTCTACCCCGAGAGGTTTATCATAAGGTTACAGCCCACGGGATCGAGGAATCATTAAAGCACAGGGATGGTTTCATGAAGCTTGCAATTGGGGGATGGTATTGATACGGAAACGGATCGGTTCATTATGAAAGGGATAGGTTTCCTGTCAAAGGGATTGGTTCATTAAGAAGATACTCCCTACCATTAAACACTGGCGGAAACGTTCATTGGACTGCCCACTGGGAAAGGGCATCGGTAATAGACTCCCTACTATTGAACGGGATCGGTCATAATCATTGGAAGAGAAAGGGGCACCGGCTAAGGAAAAGAATGGATTAGGAGGGATTGGTTTCTTAATCGGGAAGGGGGAAACGACGCACAGGGGAGAGCTTTTCTCTGGGACGCTACTATTAATGGATAAGCTTTGGTACACCGCCTACTATCAGATTCCAAGGGATCCCCTTTCTACCCAGAAGAGCTGATCTCCTAGAAACCGACACTATTTGGGTTGGTTAAACCTCTGGTGAAGAGAGGGAAACCGCAAGTAGACTCTCTCCTTATTCACGGCCACGATTAAGGGGATCAGACCGCAGCTTAACCACCCGAATCCAATGCCCCCTTATTGTTGCGGCTGAGGGAAACGACAGATCAGAAGGGATGGTTTTCTTGATTGAGAAGGGGAAAACAACCTTGAATAATAATAGGCGGGGTAATTGGGAATTGATGTGCATGGGAGCCAGGGGGCTGGTGGAAAGAAAGAGCATTTTTGGATTAGATCGGCCATGGATTGGAGTCCAGCCCACCCTACCTATAGATTCAGAGTTGATAGCTCGCTCCACTCATTATCGAAAGAAGAGGGAGAGTTCCCTTTCCCATTTCTTTAAGCTGGATTCGGTGTAGAATACTCTTCAGGGATTGGAGCGAGGGCCTCGCCCGAGCGAGTCTGTCTGGAGGCGGTGGCTCATGGAAATGGAGAGAGGCGCTTCTCTCCCCTCTATAAAGCAGGTTGAAGAATAGAGGCCGTCCTCGGAAGTCCGTAGTGCGATCGCGCGTCCCCATCATCGTAATCTCTTCTAGCAGTTTCAGCTAGTCCCTCTTTTCCCGATCAGGATGACGAGCCCCAGTAACCTTTCCCTCCCCCAGATCTCTTCTCTTCAACCATATCGTAGTCTCTTCAGCTGCCAGCTACTTCCACTCCTTTTTCACTCTCATTTATGTGGGGGCGGGCGAAAGCCGGGCGAGACAAGCCTGCCTATTATCAATTTAGACCTAAATGACGAGAAAACCTATTTTGGACGCCCAACTAGTGGTGGGTCTATTGGGCCAGTTCGAACCCATACCGTATCGGTTATTCCTTAGAGTCGAGTGCATGCCTTAATATAGAAATATCTCTTTCGCAGATGTTGCGATGCCAGGGCGCTTGGCGGCTTAGACTTATTAAGAGGCGGCTTAGATTTCTTGATGGAGTTGCCCCACTTCGAGCTGGAAGGATCTGATCTAGCTGTTCCAGCTACCCATTCTTATTCAGTGAGACGATACCCATTACCATCCGTTTATCCTTCTCCAAAAAGCCGGTGATCTCTTCCGATCAACCATTTGGTTGTAGTAATGGAAATCCAACATCGATTGCCCTGTTTCTTTGATACCGAGACACTCTCGGAGGGGCTTTATCAGCCTATTCTCGATATTAACAAAGAATGCGAAACGCCTGGAATTGGTACACAATACCTTCATCCACTAACGTATTAACAACTCTGGAATCAATTGTTTCGACATCTCCCCTTTTCCATATAATAATAACCCGCCTCTTCAGCGGCCGATTACGAGTAATGGTTTCTTCTGCCCCATCACTATTACGATTCGCCCCCACTACTCCGATGAGTAGAAACTCTTCAATGGGTGGATAAGGATACTGTGGGCCCAACCCCGCAGCTCCCTACTATTACTATTCAAGGGCCCTACTATTCGGTGGCCTTTGAATAAACCGCCCCTGTGCCGTTGATCAATTCCCTGATGGAAGAGTCTGATGATCCATTCCCTTATAGAGGAGGTAATAAAAGTCTATTGGAGTTCCCTCGATACTCGTTTCGACGTATATGAAGGATCGGGTACGATCCCTTAGGTTTCCCGAATAGTAGGATCAAGACAAGGGGCTATTGAGTAGGGAGATACTAGCTCTAGCCTCTGATCGCGAATCCCTGCATTCCCAAATCGAGGAATAGTTGGGATCTTATCGTAAATGGCATAATGATAGGCGGAAACGGGATAATATGGGGGAAGTTCAAGAATATATCCCCCCCTTCTTTCTATAGGAAAGGGCAACCTGGGGGCGATATAGCCCTAAAGCAATTTCGACATTTTCCCGGGTAGAGCGTTTCCTGATGATCGGTTTCGTGATGATGTTCCTTGTGTCCACGTATATGTAGGATTCTGATGATAAAACCCCTTCCAAACCGTAGGTATTGGTTTCTCTGTTTCTACAAGTGAAGAGATCCCTCCTGGAGTATCGAATGAATGGAATAGAGCTGCAAATATTCTATCCTATTCTATTTGATCGGTGGGTCCGTTCCCCAAGATCCTATACGAATTGATTCAATTGTTGCTGTTGCTAATACGTATATGATGTAAAGATGTCCTAATGAGTGAGATCATCCATTCCCTGATGGAATAGAATAGCCTCATCCCCCCCTCTATAGGATGGGTTTCCCCCAATGGGTTCCGTGCCACGATAAGATGGGTCTCCCCCGATTGGTTTCGTGTCGGTCGAACCTGTAGCGGGCATTGCTGTATGGGGACGGATCCAGAGCTCTTCCGAAGTGGGGGGATTCGAATCAACAACTATTTAAAGGATTTCATACCTGTATCTATACCCGAAGAAGAGAATCGGTTCACTCTCAACCCTTTCTCTATACCTATTAACGAAGAAAAGAACTATTCCCATCTCCTATATACACTCCATCACGGGGAGGATCAGACTTTCAATATTTAGGAAAGAGGACTGGAGTGTAAGGTGGGGATAAGCCTCTGAAGATGTGCAAAGTCTGTATCTCCCTAGAACCAGAGCGTGGGGGGGATATCAGCCTTTGGTGATGTGCTAAGTCTGAATATCCTTACTCACGTATTATAGAAGCATGTTTGATTTTCCGGTGATGAAGCCGGAGCAGAATTGCAAGTCCGGATCTCTAAACGAGAGGTAAGCACTAGCTTCTGTAGCTCCTCGATAGTGAGTCAGTGAATAATATCTAGTCGTTTCATTCCCGCACATCTATCAACTTTCATAAGAGGTTGTTATGAATGGCCAACCGGGAATAATAATAATAAGAGTAGGCCAATCATCGAATAGTTGAGATCCCCAGCCCGAGTAGAAAGTCACTTTCAATTGATAAGCTATTGTGCCTGTTCGATATTCCAGTTGCTTCCCCTTCAATAGCCCTTCTTACTGGGGTTGGTATAGTAGGCGGTCCAGTAGAGCTGATCTAGTCTATCAAGAACCCAATCTCTGCTGCCCCATCCCTTTTCGAATGAGCCCATCCCTCAACTCTTTATCTCTCCATGTCCGCAAGCTTCGGTTCATAAGACTAGAAAGTCCAAGCTTTAATGATCCCGTTGTTTTCACGTATATAAAGGAACTTTCTCTATAGCTAGCAAGTAAGATTCCTCTATTACTGAATGGGGGCTTTACCCAACTATCAATAGTAGCTGGTTCCGACCCAGGTTCTATTCGGATCCCCTCTGATAGTTTTGTTCGAATAATACGCATGACCAATCCCTTTTCCAACCACTGGTAATAGCCCCACCTCCCATCGCAGCGAATTAGCCCCCTTTTCTTTGGGCTTGTTAATACGTAGGTAATCTATCAACTCCGACTCGAGAATAAGGGGCAGGATTCTGAACCAATCTATTCCATTCCCCCAATAGTGAATAGTGGAAATAGTAGGGAAGAGGAGACTCGCCATATCGCGATCGACATCTTACTCATCCGCATTCCCTAATAGATAATAATCATACCGA
>Ga0115848_101200_pt1 | contig 10765 bp, 6 predicted proteins | sample InSIn3gowninarea_FD_83862 | JGI IMG/M metagenome (GOLD analysis project Ga0115848, IMG submission 83862)
CCCATCCGAAACAAGAGATCGCAAAATAGACTCTATGATTGACATCAAAAGTATGAAAGCGTCCAGGGAGTCACTTGGAGATAACAGTGAAAGTAGATCCGATAAGCCCATGAGAGTTTTCGTGAAGACATTTGTTAGTGACGTTGAAACGTCTAAGTCAAGTAAAACGGACAAATAAATTAAATAATTATTCATTTTTTTCTTGGCCAGTCTCATTTTTTATACCTTCACTCACCATCATATTTTGTTCTCACCAGTGCGGACATACTTGTACTCGAGTAGTATACTTGATTACCATCACCATTGACATCACCGTAAATAATATGAGATACAACTAAAATATTTTTGTTCAAACATCTGAATCAGCCAAGTCCGTTTTTAAGATAAGAGGAAGTTTTTTACTCAATTTTCATTCGCATATCATGTACATTCATTGTGGTGGAACTGGGACGTCGTCCTTTCATCGTCCTGTTCCAAAGAAACAGTCCGATGCTTGAGTGAAGCAGTGAAGCAACAGATCAAAAAGTTTCTCGTTTCTTTCGACTCCCAGAAAGGAGTGTACGAGCAACATGTATTTTTATGACATCTAATAAATAGTCTGTATGCACATGATGAAATCCCAAAATGATCGATGAAAATGATGTCATAGTTTCTACTGTTCTCACTCATGCTTAATCACTAGCGTACTGTGCGTTGAAACATTCACCTAGTAAATATTTTCCTGCTTCGTTCAACGCAACTAGGTCTTTATTTTACTTTCTATTTTACTTATTAACAAATGTTATGTATCTCATGTGCTTATCGGATCTACTTTCACTGTTATCTCCAAGTGACTCCCTGGACGCTTTCATACTTTTGATGTCAATCATAGAGTCTATTTTGCGATCTCTTGTTTCGGATGGGTCTGTCAGCTTCTTGGCCAGTATGAACACTGAGGCGATCACTATCCAGAAAAGTATAGACATCAAAACAGCTATGGAAAGTGCTATGGCCCAGAACTGGTACCCAACAATTTCGGTAGTGGTCAACTTGAAGCCTGCCATAGTCGCAGCCAGACCACCACCTATCAGTCCGACTATGAAAATCAAGAAGAGATACAAGAATCTTATTGCGGCCCAGGAACCGAAACCATGAGTGGCAGCGTACTTTGACTTGATGAGCCAGATGAAAATGATCATGATGAATGAGGTTGAGATGGTTGATATGAGGAAGGTGAAGAGTGCTCCTTGGATGGCCTCAGTCATGTAGATCTTATTGGGTCCTTTGGGAAGTAGCAGGGTGAAGAAGGCTGTGGTGTTGAAGTGCAAGAAGGCGAAGAGCACTAATTCGATATAGGATAGTCTGGTACTGATTCCCTCACCGGCCAGTTCTTCTTCAGGAGGGATCCGCCTCCCTTCCGCAACGGGATAGACGTTTTCGTCTTCAGAATGATGGGGTGGAAGAGCGAAGATGTCCTGACTGATCTTGAAGTAGGCGTTCTTCTCACCTCCTCCGGTCAGATCCCGAACTGAGACAGAATCTATGAAAATGTAGTTGTCGTTGTAGGAGTCGTGGGAGAGTCGGACCCATCCCAGTTCTGGTATTACATGTTGTCTGTGGACTATGAACTTGACCATTTTGAAATGTTTCTTCTTCTTCAGTTTAGAGCTGTTCTGGACCAACCATTCGGGCGAAAGGGCGAGTCGAGTCACGAAAATGTGGAATTTGTCTATCAGGTCAACGGAGATGGTCACTTTCTCAAGTCTGAACTTGGTTGAAGGCGGAAGGAACTTGACTCCGATCATGTAGGAGTGGTAAGCCGTAGCTCGAGTGCATCCGTCCAGTGTTTCCGGGATGACCACCTTCTTCTTCAGAATGGTGAGAGCCACGATCCAGGCCAGTAGGTGACAGAACCAAATGATACCCACTATGAAGACCCCGTAAAATGAAAACTTATCTAATGCCACCCTTTTGAATAGAACCCTCGATTTACCCTCATGACCTGCTTGCTCATCCGAACCACCATGACCTGTCGTCTCTACTATGTCTAAGCTCTCTGTGTACCTCATCAAATACAGGCTGGATAAAAGAATTAAGCCATTTATAACTATTTTCTCATTCATGTTTACTGATAACTGATGCTTGTGTTCTAAAATATCTTAAGTGTCAGCTACACGCGCGCGATACGTGAGAAAGTGTATATTGTCTCTGTAATTTTTCCTAACATGAGGAAAGAAATGTCAAGGGTCTAAATAAATTAAAGTAAAGTATTATTATTAGTTTGAATCCCAGAAACAGGTAGGTCAATCATCGTCACATCTTTGAATTCCATCGGTTCATTCAACTCACATTTACTAAGTTTCCTAGTGATCTGTCAACTTTTCTCTTACCCATAAAGTTAGTCAAATTAAATTAATATATATGGTGAAGAATTTTCCGGATCACCGGAAAATTTATAACAAAAATTTGATGATGACCCTCTCATTTCGGAGATATTGGGATGTGGCGTTTTATGTATTCACTATGAGGGAAAAAATGAAATATTCTAGGTTAGTTCTTACATGCCCGACTGAAAAGTCAACCTCAAGGGTCACGCTACAATTTATAGCCATTAAAGATGGGCGGATTCCCCATCTAACCTGGATTCTCCCCTAACTCTTATTCTACACTCTGGTAAGGTTCCGGAAATAAGTTCTGTCCACTTTTGGAATCAGATTCAAACTGAAGCTGTGAGCTTATTACTGGAGATAAAGGAATGAAAATTTGCACAAAGGTTTCAGGTTATCTAATGTTTCTCTCAACATACTAGTTTGACCTCTGACCTCACTTGGCCTTTCGCAGCGGCGCCAAATTCAAACCTCTATTGATACCATATTTTCAAATCTCTTTTTGGATCAGATAACATTCAGATAAAGTTGAGGCAAATACGTGGTTGTATAGACTAATAACATAAAAACATTTTATCCTCCTGGACGGAGTTCATACGGTCAAAGGGTGGCTCACAATATTAATTCAAACTTCGTGAAATCCATTTTTTCGGATTTTTTGAGAAAATCACGGATTTTGACCACTCATTAAAAATAAAGTAATTAATGTTGTTTCAAACTTCGATCATAATTTTCATTAACGAACTCGGAAGACTAATATATGTGAGCATTGGCCATTTCTGTTGAAAAATAAAAAATTTGAAAAATAGATTTTTTTCGATTTTCCAACTTGACCCCAGTTGCTAGTCCCGGACGGGTCAAAGGTGAGATAGATATAGGTGCAATTTGCAGATATAAAAAATATAGTAGTACATCTACAATTGTGTGAAATTTCATTTAAATTGGTTAAGCAGTTCTCAAGTTGGAGGAGTTTGAAAAAGGACAGAACTTATTTCCGGAACCTTACTTAAATTGTTTACTTTTCTTCCTCCTTCCCTTCGTTAGAAGGAAAAACCTGGCTCCGGACGCAGTCTGCTCATTCAAATCAATTTTACTTCTTTTCCGAGGGTTAAATCACATTCTTTTTTCTGCGGCATCAAAAGATAGTTGTAACCATTCGCAGGGAAAAATACTATTTTCAGGTCTTTTCAATTCACTATCATTAATAAGTACACATCAGTAACGTCATGGACCAGTTTAAGCTTCCGGAGTATATATCGTGTTACACATAGTGTTTCTATTATAATGAAGGCTAGTTGAATATCAAACAGGGAAAATAATAAACTGAATGATTTGTCATGTCAGCATGAAAACGAGGAAATTAAAAGCTCAGCCTGTTTCTTTTAAAAACAGCCAACGAAAACAGTTGAGTTTCGAAACGAAAAAGGCCACTTGAGTAACCTATTTAGTTTGACAGACAGAACTTAGCCTATTTTCTTTAATTACTGTATGTTGAAATAATTTAATTAGAAGACGAAAAGTTTCATTTTGTGTTTCTTCATTCCTATTCGAAATATTATAGTTTTCAGCATCATTCGAGAGAGTGAATGCATGAGCAGAAAGACCCCGAGAAGTTGAGCTAAAACATTGTTCAAGTTATTCCTGAACTTATAACATGAAATCGTATATAAAATCAAGTGAAAAATAGTCTGTAAAGCCTAGAAATGATATTTAATCGGTCTAATGTCATAAAATTTCTCATAGTGACCCCAAAGGACTCCTGTTAACTCTTAAGAGACACTGAAATGTGCACTGTATACTAGGACTTAAAGTGAACTTTTCACCATTGATGATTAAAAATGTTATATGCAGTGATCTTTTCCGCAGAGTGATAGCCACTATTACATAATATATGATTCACGCATAATATGTTCTTTCGCAACCTACCAGTATTACTCAGGACGCCATAATCCATAATTTTTAAAAAGCATTTCTCTTGAAAGTATTTTTCGCCGCAGACATGATAATCTACTTTTGAGACTTTTGGGACTCTTTTACATCAACAAGCAAGAAGTGATTATTCTGCCTTCAAAGAAGCACTTCATTCCATTTGTAACTGAATGGAATGAAGTGGAAATACTTGAAGAAATATTTAATTTTTTTTAAGAGCTCCATGAAATTCCTAACATAGTTAAAAATATATATATTATAAATGCGTCTTTCTCTTAATTGGTTCACGTCTATGACGTGAATGTTGTCTTTGAAGTAACTTCAGATACGCCATATGGAAACTTGACGTACACTTTTCAAGAGCAATATGCGAAAAAGCTTCAGGATATCCTCTAAATAATCATTCCAATAGAGATAATCACCACATTATCTCAAAAATATTTATGATTAAGTGAAAATGAAACGGATGAGATTTGATACTCATCACCTTTTAGGGAAGCAGTTACACCCATGAGTATCTGATCAATGAGGTGTATTAGGTTTTACGAATGAGAGTACACTACTCTTCGCAATGAGATTGAGATATCTTCCACAATGGCAATGATATAGTTACACTCCTTTGATTATATTCGAGTTATCGTAGAATTATTTTTCAGTACATTTGTTACAGTTTAAAATAAATTAACTCTTTTGCCGAGACATCACTCATGAACAGTGCAGCAAACTAGTCTTCAAACAACGTAAAGGTATTTCAAAGATGTTTAAATTATTCGTGTTAATATTCATACGGGAAAGTAATGATTTCACTTCGGTGATGTTAGAAGTTACTGAATATGGTGAGTCATTCATGCGTCTGTGGGTACCCCAAATGACGCAGTCCAATATTAATGAACAAGTGATTTACGAAACTTACTGTCTATTACAAAGATTATCTTCATGTCTAGACGTCTACAAACACTTCAAGAATCTAAAATGAACCTTCTCTTATTTTTTGATTTACCTTTTACAAAATCCTTTATATAACTTATTTTGTTATACAAGGTACAGGTTAAACAGTCTAAAATAAATTATTTCAGATGTCAATACAATGCTGGTGAATGTTGTCGCCTTTGGGTACGGATGTGACTACTGTATGCCTGAAGTATTTGGAGGACTAAGTCTTATAATCAGAGACCGAGAAAATGTTGAAGGAATTTCACTCTCTTAAAGGTCACTGTACTTGTTGAAGTATTGAAAAAACTTTCATTTTCCTGGTTGATCCATTTTGAGCGACGAGTTTTTGATTCTGTAGAATATTATTGACGGGACTCTCACTGAGTGAGAATCTCACTCTTTCCTTTCCGCTTTTCGGTAACTCAACCCTTCACTTTTCACTCCCATTTATATCATATCATTGCCCACGTACTTTATTTCTTACTCGCACTCGTCTATCATTCGATTGAATATTTATTTGATAACCAGATTCTCTTTGATAAACTGATAAATCACATCTCATACTATGAGTTGTATGAATTAGTTGAATGATGTAATGATTTGCTATAGCACGTGAATCACATTGCGGAAAAACAGTCAATCATTTTAAATCATAAACTGTCCTGAAAAAGCATGATTGGTCTTCTCATATTGATTCTCTTCCACGGAGTGGTCAGTTGTTTGGGCAGTTTAATGCCGATGACTAACCTTTCACTTTGTCCTAGGCATCAGACGAGCTCTGCGACGAAGAAACGGTTGACGATGTGTTTTTCCCACCGTTCGAATATGATGATGTAGTCATTATCAAGTATCCCAAATATTATTTATTCAACCTCCAATCGGGACAAATAACCAAAGACGGTTTGGTGAAGAAAGCCTGGTTTGGAGTCGACAGGCCACCAGCCGCAGTATTCAGATGGGCAGAACCCAAACACAAAATGCTCGAGAACTGGTTCAAAGACTCGAGAAAAGAACATCCACCAGACTCTGAGGGATACATAGTGTTTTACATGGTAAGACCATTCCCATACTTTTGTACAAGTATCTCACGTAATCATCTCTTCTAGACTAAACTAGCTCATGAACTAATCATTTATAAAGTCATAAGAGGAGAGGATCCGTTTAAGCAAAATGACAACGAATACGTGTCATCTGTATCCGGTAAACTGGCCCAACAGACTGTTTCATCTGCCTCTCAGGGAATCTGCCACCAGTCATCAGTGTGGTTCTTTCAGGAAGATGACTTCTTTCCTTGTGAAACTTCCATACTCGATACTGACGACCAGGTGAATCTGAACTTCACCTGTGAGAACCAAGCCTTCGGGAGGGAGTTGATAAATCAACTCTTCCCTTCACTTGAGTCTGTGGGGTCCATTCGAGCCATAGCCATTCACACACTAAACGAAACAGAACTGAAAGACTACAATAAGTTTGTTCCCGACTTCATGTCAATACTCATAGTAGATGATAAGGGGAGGATATTTCATGGTCACAGAGGAGCTGCGAAGACAATGAAGGTATGAGCTTTCACTACGTGTAAAATATTAACTAATGATATGCTTCCTCTTTCACGCAGTTGGAAGAAAAACGAATCAGTTCATTGAAGTACTGCAGCAAACTTACTTCTTACCTGATCATAGCTGCAATAATTTGCACAGTAATCATCCTCCTCCTGGTTAGTACAGTGATCGTACTCTGCTTCAAAAAAAGTCACTTTTTCAATGAAAGTTTCCCGTCGAGTGGGTCCACAAGAGAATCATCGGAGACTGTCGCAGCAAAAAAACTTAAAAGGGACAAAATCAAAAGTGCTGGAAAAGAAAAAATTCGTAAGACATCAACAAAAACATCAACACCCCCAACAGTGGCGAATGATGCCAAAATATTGAAACACATCTGGTAATATTCAATATAAAGTTACATGTTTTAAAATTAATATTTAATTTCACTTATATCCTGTTCGGCTCCTATATAAAGGGCCCCTGATAATTATTAATTTAGATTACCTGTTGGGCTTCGCCCGAACCTCTGTCCTCTCCTAATAAAATTATTTTCGAACTGAATCTTATATATGATTTATTTCATTCTACTGAACCCTGACATTTTGGCGCCCGAACAGGGACTGGGTCAGGTTCGTTTTCACAGACACTTTAAGTCCTCTTCGGTTCGACTCCCCCGAACAGATCCTCTTCTGAAGAGACCCTCTACGCTCACCCTGACCAGCTCCATTCAAACTCATCCGAAGCCAGGAGACGTGTGACTCAGTGACGATCGTCCCAGCTCAACTCTGCCCCTGCTCTGCCTGCTCCCAGTGATGAACTCACCTTCCGCAGGACACTAGCCCTTCAGCATCAAAGTAGCCGCCACTTTCCGACTTTTCAACTCGTCCCGGGGACAGAGTCCAAAGGAAGGGACAACCTGACCTCTCTCAGTCTCATTCACCGTCACTCGAGTCGCTCTCCAGCAGGACTCTTCGCTTTCCACGGCTCGGGACATCCGGACGCACTGCTCTCCAGCCTCCAGAAACTCGTTCCAGTTGACCCTACTCTCCTTCCACTCTATCATCTTCTCCCGACACGACCAGAGCCGGACCAGAAGATTCGATCCGCGAACTAGACTCTCAGACAAAAGAGCAGAAGAGAACCAGCAGAAGAGCAGTGAGAACCCCAACCAGTAGACCAGGAAGCCTTACGCTAGTTGGATGCAACACAAGCCTCTCAGGGTCGCCATCGACGAGTATCCTCAAAGAGACTCTCACCTCTGACCTCACCTCTGGCCTAGTCTCCTCTCTGCGAGAAGGCTACACGCACGTGACTCATCTTTACGGGAGCCACTTGGGTGGCACGCCTCTGGAGATCTGCTAGAGAATCACTCTACCCTCTCAACTCTTCACCTCTAACCTGGCCTCCGACCTCAGCTCGACTCTTCTTTCGGAAGTTCGCTTCGAGTCTGGTCGCTTCGAAAGTCTGGGTTCTCCCGAAGCTCAGCCCGAACTCAAATACCAGGGAGCCTTTCGCTAGTTAAGTGCAACACAAGCCTCTCAGGGTCGCCATTGACGAGTATCCTCGAAGAGACTCTCATCTCACCTCACCTCTGGCCTAGTCTCCTTTCTGCGAGAAGGCTACACACACGTGACTCATCTCTTCGGGAGCCACTTGGGTGGCACGTCTCTGGAGATCTGCTAGAGAATCACTCTGCCCTCTCGACTCTTCACCATCTTCGCGAACTAACGAAACCGCACAGCTCATTTCTCAAGTCCCGGAAACACAGAGTCCCAGAGCACACCAGGGACGGATATCAGCCAGAAGTCCTCCTTAATAAAAATTATATCTATTTCCCCTTTTCTCTCCCCTTCTGGCTCCTGCACTTCACGCTACAACCGAAGTAAACCCAACTAAAGTGAGTTTTTGTTTTCATTCATGTCGTGGACGGTTCCGGTCGAGGCTTTTGACCTCTAATTTTGCTGGTCACACCAGTTAACTTTGTGAAGGGTTTTGTTTCTGCTCTAGCGGAAACGATTTTGCGTACACTGATACGCTTTAGCTTAGGTAGTGTCCATTTTCATAATAATAACATGTCACAGTCTGTTCGAACTCGAAGTAGAACAGGTCAACCCGATGCCCCTCCATCAGACTGTGGCGCTGCTGGAGGTCAACAACGGAGTCTTGCTGGTCACCCACAGGGTGCCGTTGGGGGCCAACAGCAGGGTGATCCACCTCTAAACTCGCAACCAAACCGTATATCTCCCGGCCCACCTCCCGGTTTTAATACGACATCCCCTCCCGCATACGATGTTCTAAATAACGCTAGTGCCGTCCCTGTTATGGACGTGTTGCGTGATGAGTTGGGAGCATTAAACGCTAATATCACGGGCTTACGCACGGGTTTAGTAACACCTAAGGTTTTTTCCGGTCTACCTAATGAAAATGTTCTAAGCTGGCTCGAGGATTTCGAGTTCTCAGCGGTCGCGAATGGCTGGACCGATGATATTAAGAGGTTGAAGCTCCCTGCTTGTCTCAACGGCGTAGCCAGAGACTGGTATTCCTTAGAGGTTGCGGGAAGAAATACCCTTTGGCCAGATATACTTCGTGCTTTAATATCTCAGTTCCTACCCACTGGCTTCAAATCTCACATTCGAGAACAAATCAGAAGCCGAAAACAAATGCCCTATGAACCTGTAAATAATTACATATGTGAAATGCGTCTCCTTTGTAGACGGTACAATCCAAATATGCCTGAACCTGAAATAAAAGACTATATAATTGAAGGATTACTTCCTCCTCTTGCACAACAACTAATTTTTCTGAACCCAACTGACTTGAATGATTTGAAAGTTAAAGCTGCTTTAGTCGAAAAGGGTTTCAAAAAGGCCCAAAATCTTTCCGCGGTCCCAACTTCGTTTGCCTCAGACGTCACTGCAGCTATAAGTAGTGATAATCATGATTTACTTGCTGAGATAAAGTCACTTAGAGACGAAATATCCCAAATGAAAATCAATCAGCAAGCAATCCCATCAAGTGCTGCCACTCCCCAAAGACCGAACCCCTCACCTAGAATTAATGACGGTGCTCCTCGTTGTTATATATGCAGAAGTAAGAATCATCGTGCAGCATTTTGTCCTAATTATAATTATTTCGTCCCTCGTAATGATTGTCAATTTTTCCAGCCTAATAATTTTTCTAACTTTCGGCCGAATTCGTATTCAGCTCCAGGCTTCACTCCTAATCGTCCTAATACATTTCGCCCTCAGTCTAATTTTCCTAATCAAAATTTCCGGCCACAACAATATAACCAAAGACCTTGGATTCCAAATCCCGGTCAAAGTAATTATTCTCCAAGAAGTAATTACCCACAAATAACTAATACTACCAACCCACAAGGTAATCGCTCTAACAACAATAGAAATCGTAACGGGAACAACCCCGCACAAGTTAGATACAATAATGCGAACCCTCGACCCGTTTCGGTGATCCATGAAAGGTTGGCTCCGACAGAAGTTTCGGATGTCTTACAGCAGGCTGCCGCCGAGCGATGGCCAGTTGATCTGCTTCAAAGTCGAATGACCTCTTTCCCGATAATCAGAACTTCTGACGAAAATCCTGACGACGCTGTTAATGCAGTCGGGAATCGGAAGGCTATACCAGTTGAGATAGAGATCTCTGGTGTGTGCATTGAAGGTGTCCTCGATACGGGATCTTTCATGTCCGTCATTGATTCCGACTTAGCTTATGATTTGGAACTTCCCATTTCCGATTATACAGGGCCTGAGGCAACAGTTGCTAATGGAGCTCCATTAAACCCTCATGGCCAAGCTTTTACCCAAATCAAAATTTGTCTTGACGGTATTTCTAAGGAGGTACCACTCAAACTCGTTCTTGTCAATGACCCTCCACATCCTATTCTACTTGGAGATGACTTCAATTATAAGGCCAGCATTATGATCGATTGCGTTGAATGAAAAGCACACTTTAAAGAGAATTTTCTTCTTTCTATTGAACTCC
>Ga0115848_101201_pt1 | contig 10764 bp, 8 predicted proteins | sample InSIn3gowninarea_FD_83862 | JGI IMG/M metagenome (GOLD analysis project Ga0115848, IMG submission 83862)
AGGGATGCCCAACTTGGATGCCTAGGAATTAGGCATGACAACATGGGATGGGTGCTATAAAAGACATCGTGGGGTATCAAGGGATGCCACATATGCTTATGCAAGCTTAGGTATCATGCATGGGCATCTTGGAATCAATCAATCAACAAGGGATGCATGGTATCCTTCCACAACCTGGTGCAAACATGCAAGTGTTCGTCCAGTGAATAAATACATGACCACGCCATTGGGATTCCCACAATTCATATTGGGATTTTAAACATGATAAAACATTCCTAATCTATCATGAGGAGGGAGAGAGCCCACTTGGGGATCACAGTGGGGTCCATTAACCCTTAAGTATCCTATCCTGGACTATACTAATGAGAATGCAAATACATAAATATAATATGTTACAAAGATGACCCTTTTAGCCTTATTAATTGGACAAGGAGGATGCCACATAAGCTTTATAAGAAGGCTGTTAAGTGTATCTTTATTGGTTTTAAATAAAATGAGGAGTAATAATGGAGGAAAATATTGTTCAAATAAATTTGAGAAATTATGTAAGAAATATGGTATTGTAAGGCAAAAGACTACTCCATACACACATCAACATAATGGAGTTGCTGAGAGATTGAATATATATCTTATGGAAAAGGAAATGAGTATGTTCAATGGTGCTTGATTGGAACAAGAATTATTGGCAGAAGTAGTGAATACAACATGCTACCTATTAAATGGATCTCCTACACCAGCTTTAGCTGATCGAATTCTATTTGAAGTATTTTTTGGTAAGAAATCCTCTCTATCATATATTACAATTTTTGGTTGTGATGCATTCATGCATATTCCAAAGGAAAAAAAAGGAGTAATATTGACAACAAGGTTGTTAAATGTATCTTTATTAGTTTTAAATATGGTGTTAAAGTTTGTTAAGTGTATCTTGTCTACAATAGAGATGTGGTGTTTAGAGAATTGAAAAGTGATCACATGAATGAGGTAACATAAGAAGAATAAAAAAAGATGCAATTTGAGTTTATGGAAGATGATTCCCACTCAAAAGAAGTGGTAGAAAAAGAAGATGATGAACCAAAGTTTCATACACTAGTGTTAAGGAGATCAACACGTGAAATAAGGGAACCTAAAAGGTATAACCCACTTGAGTTTTGTTCTTCTTTTTACTTTATGTGTTACTGATGAAGATCCTAGAACTGTTAAATAAGCAATTAATTTTGAAGAAGCAAATCTTTGGGAAGAAGCCATGAATGAAGAATGAAGTCTCTGGAAAAGAATAAGATATAGGATCTATATTTCTTGTTGAAAGAAAGGTAATGGGTTGCAAATGGATCTTCAAGAAGTAGAATGCTGAATAAAAAATGGAGAAATATAAAGCTCGCCTTTTTACCAAAGGCTATTCATAGGTAGAGGGAATTGACTATGGTGATATATTTTCTCCTATTGCAAAGTTAACCTCAATAAGATGTCTTTTGTTTATGGCTACTGCATTTGATCTAGAAATAGATCAAATGGATGTGAAAACTACTTTCCTTCATGGGGATTTGGAGGAGGAAATTTATATGAAACAATATGAAGGATTTATTAAGGAAGGAAAGGAAAAGCTTGTTTATAAGTTAAATAAATCTTTTTATGGACTGAAACAATCACCTAGGATGTGGTATCAACAATTTAATACTTATATTTTAGGACTTTATTTTGTTCATAGTAATGTTGATCATTGTATATATATGCAGCAAATTGTTAATGATTTTATTATCATAATATTGTATGTTGATGATATGTTGCTAATTGAGAATAGTAATAAAATGGTCAATGTTGTAAAGTCTCTGTTAGCACAACAATTTGATATGAAAGATCTTGGGCTTGCAAATTATATTTTGGGCATGTAAATAAGGAGAGATAAGTCAAACATGAAGTTGTGGCCAGATAAAAAAAAGTATGTTGAGACTATATTGAAGAGATTCAATATACATGATTCCAAACCTATGAAGACTCTTATAGATTTGGGAACAAAATTATTTGTTGAACAATGCCGAAAGATAAAAGAAGTTAAAGAAATATCCCATGTTCCTTATGCAAATGTTGTAGGGATTTTGATGTATGCCATGGTTTGTACTAGACTTGATATTACCCATGCAGTGGGAGTTTTGAGTAGATACATGTCTAAGCCTAGAAAAGAGCATTGTACTGCTATGAAAAGAGTGCTTAGATATTTACATGGTAAAACTAATTTTTCAATCTATTATAAAGGGAAAAGAAAGGAAAAATCCCTAAATATTAAGGATTTTGTTGATGGAGATTGGGCAAGAGATCTTGAAAATAGAAGATCTACTAATGGTTATGTCTTCAATTTGTTTGGAGGAGCCATTAGTTGGATGAGTAAAAGGCAAGCTATTATTTCCCTTTCAACTACTTAAGCTGAATATATGACAACCACTCATGCAAGCAAAGAAGCAATATGGTTGCAGAGATTATGTGCTGATATTGGTTTTGCACAAGGAGCTATGTAGGTGAATTGTAATAGCCAAAGTGCTATATTCCTGGGTAGGAATCCTTATTTTCATGCACGAACCAAGCACATTGATGTATAATACCACTTCATAAGGTACATGATTGAACATAAGAAAGTGTTGCTAAAAAAAATGGACATAGAAAAAATATTACTGATGCATTGACTAAGGCTGTTAGTATAGAGAAATTCATATCGTGTATAGGAGAGATGGGCTTGGCTAGCCCAAGTGTTGGAGTAGATATGATTTATAGTTTTTATGAAAAGTATTCATCAAGTGGGAGAATTTTTGATTGGTGAGTTTTTAGGATTGGTTGATCCCTTTGCAAAGGATTCAACAAGTGGGAGATTGTTGGGTGTGTTTCATCCTTTGTAAAGGAAATATTCTATACAAATATGTTTTGGTGCAAGTGAAAAACAAAGGTCCTATACTACTCCAAATAAGACTAAATTTTGTATGTAAATTCTACACATGCGTATCTTTCCAAAAATATAAAGAACACATAAAATAGAGCTTTGGATAAAAAATTATGAGTTATACAAGTTGACTATTTTTGTAGGGAATGCAATTACATTTTTCAAGGGGAGACATTGGGACAAAATGTAATGGGTGGTTTAGCCCATGGTTTTGTAAGACCATGTTTTATTTTAGGGTTGAGGGTTTTCCCATATATTCATTGTAATGAGCCAATTATGGTGTATTGTATTCATTGTAAGCAATAATATAGGAGGAGAAGCTATTGACATACTAGAGTAGCCCACATTGGGTGAACCAAGGTAAATCTCATGTGTTCCTTATGTATGTGAGATTGTTGTGTTATTTGATTAATTCATTTCTACACTATAATTTCAAGATAGAGTTAGATAAGACTCTTCAATAGAGTTTATAAATAATTATTCCAAAGGCTAAGACCTCCAAGGCAAGCTACTTAGTTCAAAGCTATTATTGATAATGGAACTAGGCTAACTTCTCTTCTAAAGATAGTTGATTCCTTCATTTAGTATTATACTTGTGTGTTTGTGACTCAACCTTATACCCCTGATAGAAAGCAAAGGTGTGGTTCTAATCTAACTCTCTCGATACCAATGAGTTAAGTGTGACAAACTCATCTCCCTCAAGGAATTGGAGGATGCTCTAGCTTAAATGATGGAGGGGAAGACTTCTACTTAAATGGCTTTCCATGTGAATTCTATAAAGCTTGATAGGAGTTTGGTGGTTCAAATATCCACTATAGTCTAGGTATCTTGCGTACCTCATCAAAAAAGGCAACATCAAGTTCATTCTTATGCAAGGAGACCCAAAGCTCATTACCAATTGGCTGCCTATCACACTTATGAATGTTAGCTACAAAATTATTTCTAAAACTATGGCTTTGTAGCTTAGGCCCCTCCTCTATTTAATCATTATCCAAAGAAAATAATATTCATACAATATTTTTTTATCTTGGACAATGTTATTGTAGTTTGGGAAGGTATGAAATGGGCTCACATATCTAACCAACATGCCCTCTTCCTCAAATTAGATTGTGAACAAGCATATGATAGGATTGAATGGACATTCATTCTCTTCATGCTATAAGCTTTAGGCTTTGGACCTTAGTTCATCCAATCAATCCAAATGCTTTTCATGGATGCATCAATTATCTTATTTAAACACTTTCCAAACTCTAGCCACTGGCCTTCACTAGTATGTTATATAAGCTTACCCCTTAGCACCTTATCTTTATATTTTAGCTGTAGAAGCTTTTAGATATCTCCTTGTTAAGCATTCAGCTGAAGCATCCATTCGATGAATTCTATTTATTCAAAATTAGGGATAAATCATCAATGGATATTTTATAGATGATTCCTTCCTCATCCTTTAGGAAGATGAATAGTCTGTTGATCAAGTAATTAAATGCCTTGATACTTTCTTCTTAGCATCGGGTTCCAATATTCAATGGAATAAAACTTTTTATTACACATAGTCTCCATTGCCCAAACTCCCTTGGCTATTCCAATTCTAATGGATCTTGATTCTCCCTGGAGGAGTTTTTAAATTTCATGAAATTCCTTTTGCTTTCCAAGGATCACTTGCACAACTATGAAATTATATGATCATCAAGGTAGAGAACAAGTTAGATGATTAGAATTCAAAAAAGCTTTCCTTAGCTAAAAAATTTCAAATCTGCTCTAAAGTCCTCACTTCTATTCATGTATATTATTTTTCATGTTGGGTCCCCTCACAAGCTTGTCATAATAAACTAGATAATATTTTATAGGGATTTTTATGGACAAGAAATTTATAAAAGAAAGGTATTCATCATGTTGCATGGAGTACCTTTTGTCTTCCTAGCGAATCAAGCAACATGGGTTTTATTGATTGCAAGCAATAAGAGATGGCTCTCTGTGTTGAGTAGATTCTTTGAGTAATCAAAGGTTTATAAGATTAAAAAATTCTCATCAAACATTTCATCTCGTTTGGAGTGCCATCCTCCCATGATCAACCAACCATGAGTTAGGGAGATGTTGAAGCAAAGGATGAAATACCCTTTCAAGCCAATGATGGCTGGAACCTACAACCTATCCTTGCCAATGAGTGGAAATTCATGCTAGATTTGGCGGCTCCTCCCAAGGGGTCTTCTCATAAAGAAAATTAATATTTTTGATTAATGTTCTATGCAACTACCATATGTAGATATTTTAATTTTTGGTTGATATTTTGGTTGTTATCTTAACCCTAATGGAGGGTTAATTTGACTTTGTTATTTTGATGTGGACAACGAACTCATGATTAGAGTTAGGAGTCAAGTTTTTTGGGGTGTGTTGACTATCATCCATAACTTCTTTTTTATTGTAAAAACTTTTATTAATATAAATATATTTTTCATAAAAAATTAGAATAGAAACATTTCTTAACAAACATGGAATATAATTGAACAAATTTAAAAATAATTCATTATTTATAACATCAAAATAAAAATAACACATTATATCCTATCCTTTTCATGGAAGTTTGGAGCCATTGAAATGTGATTCCTATTTAATATAAAATCATATTTTAGGTAACAAAGGTATACGAATGTAATATATATTGAAAGGGTAAAAAGAAACATCATAATCAATGTAATTGGTGTAAATATCAAGAAAAATACCCCAACCTATGTAATTCATGTATATCTCAAGATGAAAGATGTTCAACTATAAATAAGATCAATAGCCAAAGACTCCATATCAGGTAATCGAATATCATATAGGTTAACTTGTGATTTACACCATCTGAATAATAATGGTATTTTGTAACACCACTTATCTAAGGATATATTATCTTCTCTTCACATCAATATCATATTGCTTGAGTTTATTTTCATTCTCATCAGAATTAGAGGCATCAACATCGTGTAAGGATCGATTGTAAGGTGTGCATACCATGATTTTTGATCTATGGAGAATCAGATTTGGAATATGACCTTATATCTACATAACATCTTAGATATGATGAAGAGAGCATTTGATCCCACCTAGTAACTATATACATTCCCATATTTGTATTCATAATACCTAATTTGGTGCTTAGTAGCATAATAACATTTTATCTTATCATAATTTATTATTTGGTGACTACATTTTGGTAAACTCGATTGATCGAGATTTTTTTACCTCATGGGTAAGATCTTACATAAATGTATGATTGGATTTGCACTATCGATATCGTGAGTTATTTGCATGCACAACGGTGATATCATTTCAATGGATACTACATTAGATCTCATGATATTTATGAAAGCTATGATGCGTGAGCTTATAAAAATAGTTGAATAAGATATTACAAGATATTTCAAATAAACGTCTACAAGTGATACTCAAGATCCATCTCAGGTTGAGTTAGCTGATAAGATTACAAACTTGAGACACATCTAAAATCCCAACAAAAGCAAGAAGACTATGTATGATGGTAACTTCACTTCACCCTTGTTAGAGGAGATTCTCAAATATCCTCTACCACCCGATCTCAAGACCATAAAGTTTGAGTTGTTCAATGGTGATCAAGACCCAAAATAACATCTTATGAGATTTCAGGAGTGCTTGTTGAAGTTGGGAAATGAAGAGGAGTTGATGGCAAAGTTTTTTTTTCCAAGGAGTCTGAAGGGAGATGTTAGCCAATGATTATATAATATACCATTCAATTCTATCGATTCATTCAAGTCCCTCATCAAAATATTTATGGATCACTACAAGCATAACATTAAGGATAAGTAAACAATCATAGAGCTATATTATTTATACCAAGGATCCAATAAGACTATGGACAAGTACATACCATAGTTCAAAAGGGTATGGCAATCTACAAGAAGTAAGTTGGATGAAGCTAATATTTATGGTATTTTTGCTGATTCTATTCTTCCTATTCTTAAATAATATGATGTGGATTATACTAATATGGGATTTGAAATCATGATAAAAAGAGTTTAAAAAAATAAAAGGTGTTACTTGAGATTGGAACACTCAAGTATGGATCTAATTCATACAATAAAGTTGGCCATATGTCCTATGATAAGAAAGATAAAAAGAATATGAATATGGTTGATGCACCAACATTGACTAGATCAACCACACAAAGACATTCTAAATTCACATTCCCCATTGCGCTAGGGTATATATTTCCAGATTTGGTCAAGAAAGGGCTCTTAAATTTTTGGATAAAATGACATAAGATGGCAACATGAACTTTAATGATTAATATCTCTATTGCTCCTATCACAAAAAGAGGTCATTATACAAATGAATGCAAACTATTGGAGGCTATAATTCTACATCTGATTATGTAAGGAAAATATGAAGTGAAGGACATAAGAAGAGTTTCAAATTATCAATCAACAAATATCATTTCATCTAATTTGCATAATTGCCTCAAGTTTGAATATAAAGATCAAATTATCAAAATGGTAGCATATCATGAGCCTTATGCAATTTAGTATATCTAGAGCTTGATGGATTGGATATTCATCATATTAGTTAATTCAATGTTACTCAATAAGAGCCATAATCTACATTAGTGAAAACTGAGATAGAAAAGTTACGAAGATCAGTATGGGCATATACAAAATTGAAAACTTGGACCCCATGTCTTCTATTAAGGATCATAGATGATTCAAAAATAGTGAGATTTGAATAACGTATATGTTGTATGGAGCTGCATGCATAATGTGTGGATAAATTTCAATATGTTTCTTCTTATTCCATAACATCTTCATCGCTTACTCCTGATCCTGACATTGACAAACACACACAATAAGATTTGGGTGTTGTTTGTAAAAATTCTTTTCCATCTCCTTTTGCTAAAAAATATATGGAAAAAATGCAATTATAAGGGAAGTGGTTTAATAAAATTAGAACAAGGAATTCCTTATTTTTCATTAGATTTAGGCTCTCAAAAAGATAAGAAGGGTTTGGGATGTACTTCTATTGTATAATCTTCAGGCCCTATTAAATTTATTTCGTAATGGAACTTGATTGGGATTTCTAATGAGATTGATAAGGATTTATGTATTGATGGTGATATTCCACTTAAGTTTGATTATTTTTCCAATGATGATGCTTTTCTTGAGTGAATGGGGGCACATTATGAGCTATCAAAATCTAGTAACAAGAAAATTCCACCTTATATCCTTAGCCAATATGGATACTTTGGGAAATATATCAATTTTAGTAAGGTATTGCATGTTCAACAAGTTATTGATGAAGAGGCTAAGATGATGATGTTTCAAGATTGGAAGAGCTTCCTTCTCAATTACAAAAAGATGAGTTGATATTTTCATCTAGAGAGTTTCTTAATGTCAATATTGGCATGTTGAACAACCAAGGGAAGTCAAGATTGGAGCTAGTCTTGAACTAAATTAAAAAAAAGGTACAAAGATAGTTCCTTGTATGTAGTGTAAATTTTTCTTGGTCTTACTCTAATATGACTAGTTTAGAGTAATATTTTTTCATGCATAGTTTACCACTCAAAAAAAGGGACTAAATCAGTAAAGAAAAAGATTAGAAAGATGCATCCCTCCAAAGCTTTGTTAGTTAAAAAAGAGATTGAAAAATACTCAAATGTTAGGTTTATTAGATTAATAGATTATTCTAAATGGATGGCTAATATAGTTCATGTCAAAAATCCAACCAAATAAATAAGGATTTGTTTGAATTTAGAGATATTGATAATGCTTTTCGAGAGGATGATTTCCCTTTACCTTTGAACCAAAAGTTATAATCAAATCTTGATTAATCTAGTTGACCAACATAAAATATCCTTTACTACTCTATGGGGAAACTGTCTTAAAAATGCATGAGCTACTTACCAACGTGCAATGGTATCCATATTTCATGAGCATATCCATAAAATAGTTGAAGTCTATATTGATGATATTTTAGTGAATTCCAACCAAAATATTTGAGCAAGCACATGAAGGGTTATGTAAGGGATATTTATTTGCTAAATCCTTGTATACAAAGCTTTTAGGCATTGGATACTATTGGCTATCCATGTAAGAGGATTGAAAGGAGAATGTTAAGAGTTATCTATAATGTCAAAAATATTCTAATCTTGAGAAGATACTATCATAAGAGCTTAATCCCATTTTTGCACCATGACCATTTACAATTTGGGGTATTTATTTAATTTGCATGATCAATTCACATTCTAGAGAAGGACATAAATTCATCATCACAACCACATAGTTCACCAAAAAATGGGTAGAAGTCATATAAATTAAATGTATTGTTCAAGATAACATCATCAAGTTCCTCATTGAAAATATCTTCACAAGATTTGGTATACCACATAAATTGGTCATGGATAATGGACCTAATTTCAAAGGTAAGGATATGAAAACTTTCTATAAATTTTTTTATATTACTCAAAAGTTTTCTTTTGTTTATTATCCATAAGGTAATGATCAAGCTAAAGATTCTAAAAAGACCATTAGAATCATCCTCTCGAAGTCATGGAATAGATATAAGAGAGATTGACATTATCAACTACCATATGCATTGTGGGCATATAAAACTAGCATAAAAAATACTACTGGAGTGACACCATTTTCATTGGTTTATGGTGATGAGGTTGTTATCCCCCTTGAATGAGAGATTACATTAATAATCTCACTACATGAAGAAGTTCCAAATAAAGAATCAAGATAAGAAATATTACAACAATTAGAGGCATTGAATGAAAAGAGAATCCACATAATAGAGTATCATAAATCTATCATGCAAAACTCAAGAAAGCATATGAGAAAAAAGTAAATCCCAAATCTTTCCAAGTAGGATACTTATTCCTCAAGGAGAACATAAACAAAAAAACTATAAATGATGAGGTTAAAGGGAATTTTCAACCTAATTGGTTGGGTCAATATGTTGTAATTGAATCAATAGGAATATGAGCTTATAGATTGTCCACCATAAATGACAAAGAAGAGTTAAATACCTTTAATATCAAGCATCTTAAATGATTTTATGCATAATACCTCAAATCGATACCTCACCACATAATGAGAAATTCTAATGAGGTACTTATAAATTATTGTACTTTTTTTTTTGATTAGATTGGAGGTTGGATTTTTAAATGGAATCCATACCATGTACATCCCAAAAATAAGCATTTAAGCTTAAAATGAAGCTGGATTAGGAAATACAAAAAAAAAAGCTCTAATGAGCAATCTTAATGCTAACTTAGATAAATAAAATAACAAGGAGGTTGGAAACTCATCATATAATCGAACAACTACAAAAGAGATGGGGAATAAAAAAAATTCCATCAGACATCCAAAATGAAGAACTGAAGAACCAAAAGAATAGGAAAAAACCCCAACTTCCAAAGCTTATCCTCTTATCTTGCTTAGGGTATTTCACCCCTAAACTATGCATCAGTTTCCCTCGCTTAGGGCTTGCACACCTCGAACTTTCATTACCTAAATTTGACCTACTTTGGTTACTCTTGGTCATCCAAATCCTCTCAATGTTTCCAGAGACTATTTTGTTATTTTGTACTCATTCATGGGACTTCAGACTAGCTCCATATAATGCCCATACATTATTCAAAAATGGAAAAAGACCAAACCAATGCCCATACATTGATACACAGAGAGATTCCTCCAAGCCCCACCCATACAAGGCTCAGTCATAATAAGAGACCATTGAATATCCCCCATAAGATACTCAGTCACAGCAGAGGACCTTGGGAAATGCCTTAAAAAAGCTTAGCATGCATCATACCCCTTGAAAAATGC
>Ga0115848_101203_pt1 | contig 10758 bp, 7 predicted proteins | sample InSIn3gowninarea_FD_83862 | JGI IMG/M metagenome (GOLD analysis project Ga0115848, IMG submission 83862)
TATTCAGATTCTGCTACTGCTTAATAATAATAAACACTTAGAGTTGTGCCCCTATCGTCCCCATATTGTTATTATTGTGCCCCATAGAATCCCTCTATTGTTCTTTTTGTGGCCTTATATTATTATTGTTAGGTCGGCTGGGTTATATTGTGACTCCTTAGACTCCTATATATAGAAAGGAGGTTTTGTCATTTGAATCATCCAAGAATTGTTCATTTATGTAATGTAAAGGAGGTTTCCCCCTCCAAGAGGCTGAATTCTAAGGCGTTGATCTATCTTTTCTATCTTTTCTTGAGCTGGTTTCACAACAAATACCATGTGAAAATTCCTAGATCTAACAATCTCAGGAATCCTACTGCAACCAACTAAATCTACTTCACCTAGATTGTAAGTTACATTACAAGTTTATTTCAAATTTCTTCTTGAAACATTGAAGTAAATTACTGAAGCAACCTACACCAATTAAATATGATTCTGAAACATAGAAATTGAGGAAGGAAAATAGAAACACATAGGACACAATTATTTTTGGACAAAAGTCCTCGGAAAAACCCAATGTGGGAAAACCAGTGCAACAACTCTAAGTGTTTATTATTATTAAGCAGTAGCAGAATCTGAATACATCACCGAATACCTCACAGGGTTATTCTGCCCAGGAAATTTGATTTCTTCCTCCCGGTCTCGCACCGCAGCTCCCGACTTCCGAAAATCGAATTCCTCTGCAGATTTCAAACTCCTCTCTCTCTCTCTATGTTGGTTTTGCATGGCCCTTCTAACCCACGTTAGCCTCTGCTTCAAGGCTTCTGGATCACTCACTGCCTCTCTCTGCTGATGTATCTCTGGTTGAGAATCTCTCTCCGGAAGATGTTAGCCCTGCCCCTCAACTGCAAGAGATCTCCTCAATTGATTTTTCCTCCTAAGAACTTCCTACTTCAGAAAATCAATTCTCTCTCTCTATGTGTGTGTTTTCCAAATGACCCTCAAGCCCCTTCTTATATCTTTCTGCTGGGAAACCAATGGCCTAGATTAAAACATAATCAAAGGCTCAAATTGTTTTGGCTTGATCCATTGCTTTTTCTAGAAGTTCCACCCCTGATTAGATTAATACCCATTAATATTTTAATTTTCCTAAGTTTACACTTAGCAACCCCATTAAAAATATTAATTATTTTAATAAAATCACTTCTAGGTGGAATTTCCCAAAATACTTTGTGGGTTCTTTGAAATACCTATGCCCAAGCCTCCCAAAAAAATTTGAGGCTTAGAGCACATCCGATGCTACCCCAAATCAACATGCCTTTGAGGTATCGCTATATCCTAATAGGAACCCCTTCTTTGCAGTCTGATCTAACTTACTCTGTTTTTCATCTGGGATGTGACAATAAGCCATGCTCCCAAAGATCCTCAAATGACTTACTTCAAGCTTCCTTCCTATGAAGACTTCTTCTGGCGATTTCTTCCCCAATGCTCTATGAGGTGTTTTGTTTTGAATGTACACCGTTGTGTTACATGCCTTAGCCCATAGAAATCTAGGCAAATCCTGGTCATATAACAGAGCCTTTGCAGCCCCAATTATTGTTTTTCTCTTTCGCTCCACTACTTTGTGCTGCTGATGGTTGTATGGAGTTGTCCATTCCTTTTGATGCCCTCCTGCGCACAAAAACCTATGAAGTCTCTATTATGTATTCTCCACCGTTATTTGAACGCAACACTTTGATCTTTTTCCCTGTCGCGTTCTCTATGAGTGCCTTGAACTCTCTGAACCGATCAAAGACCTCATCTTTAGTCTTTAGAAAATAGATCCAAGTCTTCCTGGAATGGTCATCAATAAAAGTGACGAAATATTCACTTCCACTAAGAGCTTTGGTGGACATAGGGTCGCAAATATCTGAGTGTATCAATCCCAACTCGCCTTTTGCTTTGCTATTACTTCTAGGAAATGATGCCTTATCGTACTTCCCAAGTACGCAGCCTCTACATACGTCATGGTGCTCAATATTGACAACTCGAACACCCGTTACAGTTTCTTTGAGCATCCTAAGTGCTTCATGGGGTAAATGTCCCATCCTCCTATGCCATAGTTCGTTCAGCGTCTTCCCATTAATATTGTCATTGCCTATCAATGTCATTGGAGAATCAATTTGCAACCTATATAACCTGTTGCTTCTAGCTCCAATCTGTCTCACCTTCTTCCAACTAGAGTGTTTGACATACACTTTCTTCCCCACGAAGTGTACATTGTACCCCTTGTCCTGCAACTGGGACACTAAAATTAGGCTCATACCCAATCCTAGCACATGTAATACATTAGTAGCACTGGTGTTGGTTCCTGTTTCACTCTGAAACTCTATGGTGCCTCTCTCCACCGAATTACATTTAATTTTGTTCCCCATAGTGATCTGGAAGTCCATCTGCTCCTCCTGATAGCTAGAGAAATATTCTATGACTCCCATCATATGAGTTGAAGCTCCACTATCAATATACTAGACACCAGATGATGCTGAACATGACAAGCATGCAAATTCATCTTCCCATCTGGAAGACAATTATGAGGCTTCATGGCTGCTGATTCTATCCACGACTTTTCTATGTTATTTCTCCTTTCCTTCTCAACGTTGATTTTGCTGATGCAAAATGTTGCGTCCTGGCTAGAAATCTGCCCTACAAAAGAATTATTGTTGCACCCTCTGCCTCGGACAATTTTTGATCTGGAGATGTTACTTTCTTTGTTGATTCCCTCAAAGAATGAAAATCCTCCACAAAATTGGCATTCTGGCTAAGTGGACTACGCAACTCCTGGGGTTTCGAGCAGTTGCTAACACAGTGCTTCGAAGGTCCTTTTTACATGCAGCTGAAATTTCCCTGCCTTTATATGTGCTCTGATACCATGTGAAAATTTCTAAGTCTAGAATCCTACTACAGCAATTGATATCATCTCTTCTATTTGTTAAATAAATTAAACAAATTACTTGCAGTTTCTTAAGGAAAATATTGAAATAAATACACAGTAGCGTTCACAAGCTAAATACTGTGGAAAAATAAATGAAAGGAAAAATTATAGAAGTGTTAGCACACACATATAAGCACATTAACACAGTTATTTTTGGACAATCGTCCCCAAAAAAACCGAACGCAAGAAAATCAATGCAGCAGATGAGGGTTTCTTTATTAATCTTCAGCAATAAATTTAGAGAAAGAAACACTAAGAGAAATTTAGCAATAAATTTCTCTCTCCACAACGATTCTCTGACCCCAAAACGAACCCTCTGCCCTTACGCTAGTCTCACTGTGTCATCCTCTACATAGTGACTGCGAAGTGCCCCGATGAACTGCATCCTCTCTCACATTAGCCCTTCCAATATTTATTTTGCTCCCCTTGACTACTATTGATGCCTTCTCTCTCTCACCTGCAACTCACCCTCTGGCTTTATCTTCTCTTGATGAACTTCAGCGACTGGGAAAATCAATTTGCATGGGCAACTGAGTATCTGCACTAGTGTGTGTTCTCCAAGCCCCATCAAGTTTCTTTTATAATCTCTTGTTGAGACGTCAACAACCAAGATTAAAACATAATCGATGGCTAAGATTAACTAGAACTAGATCCATTTCTTCTTCTAGAATATTCTCACCATCACATAATTAATACCCTTTAATTAATCAAGTTTCCTAATTTTAGACTTAGGCACCATTAAAAAAGAATTAATCGTTTTAATTAAGTCGTCTCTAGGTGGAATTTCCAGAAATGATTTCTGGGTTTTGGAGAATACATTTATTCTAGCCTCCACCAAATTTTGTGGCTAGAACAACCGATGCTACAAAAACTAACATCCTAGGTCTGTCACAGGCCTCCCTCCTTTCGGCCCTCTTCCCTTTGGCCTCCTCTCCTCCTTCCTCTAGCCGCAACCCTCTAAGGGCTTGCGACTCCCTTGTGGAGCCTTTAGGCCCTAGGCCCCTAAAACCCTTACCTCCCGATTCAACCTTTACCTAAATGGGGCGCAGCGTTATCCCGGGAAGCCATTTTTTATCAAGAGGGAGAGGGAAATAAATAGAAATTTGGAGTTCAAGACCTTAAGTTCTTTATGCTATCTCTAGTTACCTAACACAAGGTCGAAGCACCTTCAATGTTATTCTTAGATCGAAAAAAGCGCTAGCTTCATTGGGCAAAGTGTTGGCCCTTCTTGGCCATTTTCTTCATCCTTGTGCCTCGATCTATCATCCTAGCTCATTTATCCCCACAAATTCGCTTCCCTTGGTCTTGTTCTCCAATTCTTGGCCTCTTTTGCCCCAAAATTGACCTAAAACCCTAATATATAGTTTTAAGGCTAAATACTTAGCGGTTTTGTAGTATTAAGGTCTCAAAATTCATATCTCGCAAGTAACAAGGTGATCCCAAAATTTCAACAATTTTCAACGACGGGATCTTCAAGGCTTTTGGCCTAGCGTTTGACCTCCAAACCCTTATTTTGCTTTAGTTTTATTACAACAGTTAAATCATTAATTTCTAAGCACTAAAATCACACTTTAATTGGTTAAAATCGAGTAGAATTGCAAAATCTAAGTTTTCACAAGTTCTTGCCACTTGGGCATCTCTAATTTGACCTAGATCTATCGATTTAGCTTGTTGGAGCCTAGAATATATTGCATAACTGTGAAATTCAAGTCTGAAATATTTTTGAAGCATATACTTGACCAGGACTAAAAATCTTGAATTTTCAGTTCTCGGAAAAAACTTACATTTTTTAGACATTTGGGGCAACATATTCTATATTTTTAGCTTGTTGATATGTAACTAACTTACTGTTGTAATTACTTTATCGATTATGAAATTTCTGAATCACATTCTCTAAAAAAACTCAAACAAACAAACAAAAATCAAATTTAACAAAAAAAATTCCATTTTTAGAAATACTGGGCATCTATTTTTGGCTTGATTAAATTGTTGATCTATGATCTGAAAATTGCTAAGTCAAACTCACCAAAAGCCCAAAAATTGAAATTTTCAAGTTTTGGTACATTTTGGTATTTTTGGGCATATTGGCCATCTATCTTGGGCATTGGGTGATTGAAGCCCAACAGAAGGTACCGTTAATCAGGGCCTGGCATGCTTCTTTTTAATCTCCTTCCCACAACCTACAAGGAGCCCATCTTCAAAATAGTTAAAGGAAGGTTACCCTTAGACTAAGCATTTAACTAAAATTTACCAAGATCATTGCATCTCACATAGGTCCTAGGATTTGTACATCATATATGTTAGTATATCATTCAAGCAGCGGGTGTCCATCCGGTCATTTGGTTTCAATTCACAAGAAGCAAGAATGTGTGACTCCATAAAGGCATTGACCTCATCATAGAAAAATCTAATTTAATCAATAATATTGCTTAAATTCAACCAAGTGGCTAGGCCACTCATCCGTGTCTCCCAAGTAACTTGAATCTCAAGTTGCTTTCCTTCACTTCATTCCATAGGGACTAACTCCGTAGCCTATTGTTGGGAGACAACTAGAACAGAATGGACGGGGATTAGAGTGATAGCCCATGTCCTGAGTGTTGTCGCGGTGCCTGTACAATCCATGCGACAACATTTTTTAGCATCGTCATCAGGGATAAGCTTGACTTGTTCTCAGCATTTCAACGACATCCTATTTCATCATATCATCTTGTGATCTTTCATTCCACTCATCGTCTCCCCAATGCCCCAACATTTCTTAACACCTATCTCTCATCATTTTTCATCCTCTCATCACCTTATCATTTTCCTTGCACTAATCTTCTCATCTTGTTCATTCTCACATTTAGCACCTGAGCATTTAGGTTGGTTTCTGGTTTGGGTGGCGACTCCACTTATTCATCCATTCACTAGAATGTACTCTAGAAGGAACCCTGGTAGCCTAGTTAACCATGCTCCTGATTCCATAGGGAATAGCCCCCATACCCTGTTGTTGGGAAACAGCTAAAAGGGAGTGGGCACATATTTGGGCAGTTTGTATGGTGACAACTCCGAACCATATACTCTAATCTGTGTAAATGGTTGGAAAAGATACCAATCCCCTATTTTAACCTGTGCACTAAGCTGCAGAGCCTTCTGAATTTCTTCACTGATCCTTGGAACCTGTTGGCCACTTAATACACAAGTGGCTGCATATACAAATTGATCTATAAACTCTGAAAAGTTGTACTCCTGTGACTATTTTCTGACTAAGTCCAGAAAACAACTAACTGTGGCTGTCCTTGCTGACCTAATTTCTGCATTGAGAATGAAAACTTATCTACTTGGAAAAATAGAAACACATATATGAGAATGGATGAATATCTGAACATTCCTTCAGTTAAAAACTGAAGGAATTGTTCATGAATTATATTTGATAAGAAGTGATCATAGTCAAAGGTGACTAATGGTGCTTCTTCTCAAGAAAGAGTTGACAGAAAGCCTAGAATAGGCTCATCTACCCACTCATATGAGTAGTAACCAAGAATGGAAGACAAAACAAAAATAATTTATCGTGTCCTCTGAGGGAACATAAAAGAGGGATATGGGGGATTTTTCTTAGGGAGTTGGGAATCTTCAGGGAGGAAGATTTCAAAGATGGCAGCTCTCTAAGGGAAAGTTAACTTTTGGTAGATCTCTCTAAGAGCTTCAATGGAGAAAGGGGAGGGGGAATCACAGTGGGGAACCTGCAACATTTGATTAATGCTGTCAGATGTGATGGTGAAGAGAATTTCACCATATGGGGAGATAATTGCCCCCTTGGTTGCAAGGTAAGAGGCTTGGCATCTTAGTAAAAATTCAAGAAAATGATACGATTGGTGAATAGCAAATAGAGGGAGTCTGGATTGCTAGAGATGTATTTCATTAGATTGATCAAGGAAATTGTCTTAGAACCAGCGGCTCAATTCGAACAAGTCAAATTCGCACTGTCTTTCAGTGATTTTATAATCTCGATGTGCCAGTGGTGTATGGTCTAGATCAATAGGGGGATTAAGCATTGGATTGATCACAGGGGCAGTTTTCGGTGCCATGGTGGTTTGCAGGATGAGAATCAAACACTGCAACAGTAAGAAATCTCTAGGCGTCTTGTGATTTGGGAAATTCAAAGTGGCAGACCACTGGTGAATGATGAATGATAGGCAGTAGGAATGTTGTGAAAAGAATTACAGCACAAAGAGGAGGGAATTATATTGAACAAGCGATGAAAAAGAAAGTGTGATCAGAGTGTGAAATTCCATATTTATCTCCAGTGAAACTAGCCTTCACCATTAAATTAACAATCTCTTTAGACATTAAACTCCTGTAATGGCGCGGTAAACGGATAGGAGATTAATGAGGTTGGGACGGTTTTAGACGTGGCAACAGGGGGTTGGGGGATAAGTGGGGTGGGACTATTGGCGGTAATGACGAGACATGGGTGAGGTGGCACACGAGTGGCGGCCGTGATAGGACGTGGATACAACCATTGGCGGGAAGGCGTGTTAGGCAGGAGATAAATACCGCTTTCGATGGGGGGTGTGATGGTATTTGGTTTGAGGGGGGTCCGAACTCACCTGGTGGCACCATGTCGGGGGGGGTGGTAAACTGCTTTTTGGACCCCCCCCCCCCCAAAAATTTTAAACCCTTATTCTTTCGGGGGGGCCCAACTCTTTTATGGGTTGTGGATGCATGCGGGGAATGATCGGGTGGTGGTGAAATGCGGGGATGTTAACACCAAAGGGCCCCGCCACATCTTTTTGGTGCATAAAACATAACCCAAAGTGCGAAACTTTGGATAATGAAATACTTGAGACATATTACATAAAATCCTCATTTGCCTATCCTAATGCTATTTTAAAGCAAATATGGGTGTATTTGGGTATGAAAGCCCCTTCAATTTTTATTCTAAGAGATAGAGACTATTTATTTCAACCTCTAAACTAATCTAATTAACTCAATTAATCCAGATTAAACAGTTGGATTAACATTATTCGCCTATTTCTACCTATCTAATCTTAACCAAGATTAAACTGTTTGGTTAAGTTATTCACTCTACCTTGATTGACATAAATTGAAAACAGCTTGAGCATGATTAAATTGAATGCCTCAAGCAAAAAGGGATTGTGGCATTTTAAACAAGCCGCACACAATTTCATCTTTTTATTCTTTCATAGAGCCAGAAGGCTAGCAGTGGCACTTAAACTAGAATCACTTTCAAGTTTATTCATTTTTTTGTGGGGTTCATTTATCATTTCTTTTCTTTTTCTTTTCTTTTCTTTTTGTATTTATACACTCTTTTCATTTTATTTTTTCTCTTTTCTATCTTTTTTTTGGAAATCATTTGTAGAAAGCTATATTATTTATAATCTGAAATACTGAAATCAAATACTCAATGATCATTGATCCTATAAATAATAGGACCCTGTAATTTTGGACCTTCGCAAATTGCTTTTGTCATCCCAACCTCAGACCTTTGCAAACTTCTTTTGTCGTCCTAGCCTCAGACCTTTGTGAACCAATCAATGAAGAAGAGAAGAAAAAGATGATTGGTGATGTCCAAATGAGCTTGAGGTCACTTGTATTTATAGGCTTCCATGGGTGTCCAATTTAGAGTTGACCTGTCCAAATGTGCATATGTGATCTTTTCTTCATAAGTACACTTTCCCTTGTCCAAATTTGATGATCTTTAGGTCGATTTTGGTCCTCTCGAAAAGAGGAATTCAATTCAATCATCATCTCCATCAAATGAGTTTTCCAAATTGGAATTTGATTGTAGTTGCATAATTTAACACTCCCTATCAACTAGGGAGAATTCCACCGGTTAATATTTGACCATTGATCAATATGTCATGTATACCCTGTCGTCATATCATGTCCCATCTCTGCTCAACTCTATTTGCTTAAACATTCTCAAATCTAAATAAGAAAACCATCGGGGAGGTAAAGCTACCACCCTCTACATCGTCGGAGAGCATATCTCAATCTGAAACCACATCAAGGAGTACATGTCAACTTGGAATCTCATGGGGGAGCTAAATATCTCTAAACCCATATTGAGCAATAGGTATTACAGGGGAGCACATCTCAACCCATCATATTGCCTACCAATCTTCCCAATAATGACCCTCAAGAGTCATGTGGTAGAACACTTGCATCATAATCCGAGTTTGGGCTAGATAACCAACTTACCAAAAGTTAAGGATCGCATGCCCCAAGCCTCCTCAACCCGTTGTCCAAACGGGAGTGACAATCCCATGAAAAATCAAGAACCAAGATGTAAATAGAATAGAATAGACAACATTGATAACTTAGGACATTGATAGTTTATGTTTACCTTGAATAGACCTAGGGCTTCTTATAGGACATCAATATTCTATTTTGCATGAAATCCCAAAAATATGATACTAGCCTCGTGGAATGTTACCCCTCTTTTAGCATGGGTTTTTAGAACTTTTGGCCACATCATTTGCAAGCCCAAATATGTGCAAGTAATAGCCTTGTAAGGCTATGTGGGTGTATTTTTTGAAAGTGACTCCCACATCCTCGATGATCGACGCCCAAATTGAAGCTTGTGGTAGCTTCAAAGGTCTTCTACATAAGCTTGGTATCTTAGCTTATAAGAGATGGTTAATTATCGCTTTAGGTGCTTGCTTGGTGGAGTAGGTGATTTATGACTTCTTTCCCAAGTCTAACTTAGGAAAAGTACAATAATTAAAGTCAATTAATTCTTGTGACTATTTAGCCAAAGTACTAAGGATAAATATTAAAATTATTTAAGTGACTTAGATATTATCTCAAATGGGGTGAGATCTAATCTCAACCATCAATCACTTAGGAGATTAGGGTAAGGGATTTAGCTTAATAAATATTATAAAGAGACCTAATGGAAAGGTGAAAACACAAGACAAGAGGCAGCTATTGCATTTTTAGAAAGTGATTTTCTCAAAGAGGGAGAGAGCGATTTTTTCCGAAGTGAGAGACTCATCTAGACTGAGAAGAAAGAGGAAGAATGCAGGGTGATTCAAGAATATTTCCAAGAGGCCAAGATTTAGAGATCGAGGGAGGTCAAATTGTTGAAGCATGACGGAGGTTGTGAACTAGAGAGGTCAATTTATCCATGGCCGAATTGTTGGTGAAAGGTAGGCCAAATTCTCCAGGCCAAATTTCTTCAATGGCTAATTACCAAAGGGCCGAAATCCCTTGGACCGAAATATTCCCAGTTGAACCAAGTTACATGTTCCATTCATTCCATTTTTCTATGTATTTTTTGTGGATAGAAACCTAGATTTCCCTGAGATGATTGAATGTAAGGAGAATTGTTATGGATGTCCATTCGTTGTTGTGGTGTGATTAATCTCTCTGTTTTTATTTTTCCACTGCATATTAATTTCTGGAAGTTAAAATACCAGTGATTTTACTTTTCAACAACTCAATAATTATTTAGGTATTAAAATAAATCTCTGGGAATAAATAATTGTTGAGAGAAAATAAATTTGGGCTAGCCTTACAAATTTAACATGGTATCAGAGCTACATAAACTCGAAAGGAGATATCTGAGATCACTAGGGTTTATAGCAGCAAATCATTTTTATGATAGCAAAATTTTTATTTTGCAACTAGGCTTTTGCGGCCAAGGTCGATTTATGAAATGGCATCACTGAGTAGTTTGAGACAGATTGGAGCTAGAAGCAACAGGTTATATAGGTTGCAAATTGATTCTCCAATGACATTGATAGGCAATGACAATATTAATGGGAAGACGCTGAACGAACTATGGCATAGGAGGATGGGAC